>Ga0114956_1001660_pt1 | contig 17557 bp, 16 predicted proteins | sample MaitaG_FD_87304 | JGI IMG/M metagenome (GOLD analysis project Ga0114956, IMG submission 87304) | Marine algal microbial communities from Maine, USA - Maine_Asex2 metaG | ecosystem: Host-associated > Algae > Red algae > Unclassified | place: Maine, USA | collected 2015-01-05 | reverse complement strand
TTTGAGGTTGACGGAAAAAGTACTTTTAAAGAAGAGTTTGTAACCGCTGGTGGTGTAACTTTAAAAGAAATCAATTTCAAAACCTTTGAAAGTAAGTTGCATTCCAATTTATTTTTTGCTGGTGAAGTAATTAATGTAGATGCTATAACAGGAGGGTTTAATTTTCAAAATGCTTGGACTGGTGGTTATATCGCAGCGCAAGGAATTGTAAAGAAGTAAGATTATGCGAACCTATATAGCGCTATTGCGAGGGGTAAATGTAAGTGGAACAAAAAAGATTAAAATGGCTGATTTGAAAGTGATGCTCGAAGAATTTGGGTTTGCTAATGTTCAAACTTACATTCAAAGCGGAAATATTATTTTCAAATCAGAAAGTAATAAAGATAAAGAACTAGCCGAAAAAATCAAAAACGGAATTCATGATGTATTTGGTTTTGATGTGCCTGTATTGGTAAAAACGAAAACAGAAATTATACAAATTCTTGAAGAAAGCCCTTATAAGAAGGCAGAAGATATTGCTGCAAAAAAAATTTACTACACCTTGTTAAAAAGTACTCCTAAGCAAGAGAATATTACTCAGCTCGATCAGAAAAAGTATCCCAATGAATTATTCAAGATTACTAAAAATTGTGTTTATCTCAATTGTCTGAAAGGAGCAGGAAATGCAAAATTAAATAACAATAGTATTGAGCGAAAACTAAAAGTTCAAGCCACTACAAGAAATCATAGAACCATGTTAAAATTGATTGAAATTTCTGAAGAAATATGATTTTTTATGGTTTCTGAATTTAGCGATTAACTAAATTATCAATTCGTAGCTCAAGTTAATCTGCTTTAAAACTATCTTTGTATAAATTGTGTTTTCAATGACAGAGAAAGATTTTATTCCTTTAAACTATTCACATGGCAAAAGCGCTGGTCAAGTAACTTTTAAATCTCCTAGCAACATCGCCCTCATAAAATATTGGGGTAAGAAGGAGAACCAAATTCCTGCAAATCCATCTATTAGTTTTACGCTAGATGCTTGTGCTACAACTACCAAATTGTCGTATAACAAATTAGAAGCTAAAACTTCTGATTTTTCATTTGATTTAATTTTTGAGGGCAATACAAAAGAAGATTTCAAGCCAAAAATCAAAACTTTTTTTAGTCGTATTGAAAGCTATCTTCCGTTTTTGAAGGAGTATCATTTTAGAATTGACACCTCAAATTCGTTTCCGCACAGTAGTGGTATTGCTTCTTCTGCAAGTGGAATGTCAGCATTGGCTTTATGTCTTATGGAAGTAGAAAAGACCATGAACCCCGAAATGACTCTTAATTACTTTAACCAAAAAGTATCATTTTTGGCTCGTTTAGGCTCAGGTAGTGCTTGTCGCAGTATCGAGGGTGATTTAGTGCAATGGGGCCGTCATGCAGAATTTTCAGAAAGCTCAGATTTATATGCTATAAAGTACCCATTTCATGTGCATAAGGTGTTTGAAAAATACCATGATACCATACTATTAGTTGATAAAGGTCAAAAACAAGTGAGCAGTACCGTCGGGCATGATTTAATGCACAATCACCCTTTTGCTAAAAAGCGATTCGTTCAAGCGCACGAAAATCTGACAAAATTAAAATCAGTTTTTGAGCAAGGTAATCTTGATGAATTTATTGAAATTGTTGAAAGTGAGGCGCTAACGCTGCATGCAATGATGATGACCAGTTTGCCGTATTTCATTCTTATGAAACCCAATACCCTTGAAATTATTAACAAAATATGGGCTTTTCGAACCTTGTCCAATACCCATGTATGTTTTACCCTTGATGCAGGTGCTAATGTTCATGTGTTATACCCAGAATCTGAAAAGGAAGAAGTATTTCAATTTATTAAGGATGAGCTAGTTGTATTTTGCGAAAATGGGCAGTACATTTGCGATAGAATTGGTTTTGGTGCTAAAAAGATGTAACTTTTAATCATTAAAACGATTTTAACACGTTAGATAGTTATCCCAAATTGAGTAAAAGTATGAAAGGTCCTTTGTTTTATTCTAAAATCCTTCTTTTCGGAGAATACGGAATCATTAAAGATTCTAAGGGTTTATCTATTCCTTATAACTTCTTTAAAGGAGCTTTGAAAACAGAGAATGCCAACTCTGAAGAAGCAATAAAATCAAATAATTCTCTTAGAGCATTCGTTAGCTACCTTGAAAGGTTACAAAAAACCAGTCCTGAGTTGATTTCTTTTGATTTTTTTAAGTTAAAAGCTGATGTTAATGAAGGTATGTATTTCGATAGCTCAATTCCGCAAGGCTATGGTGTAGGAAGCAGCGGGGCTTTAGTAGCAGCTATTTATGATAATTATGCAACTGATAAGATTACAGTCTTAGAGAATTTGACAAGAGAAAAGCTTTTAAAACTTAAGAATATTTTTGGCAATATGGAGTCTTTCTTTCACGGAAAGTCTTCTGGTTTAGATCCTTTAAATAGTTATTTAAGTTTACCGATTTTAATCAATTCTAAAGATAATATAGAATCAACGAGCATACCTTCTCAAAATATAGAAGGAAAAGGAGCTGTTTTCTTACTAGATAGTGGTACCACAGGTGAAACAGCCCCTATGGTTCAGATTTTTATGAAAAAAATGAAGCAGGAAGGTTTTAGGAGTATGCTAAAAAATCAATTTATTAAACATACCGATGCTTGTGTTGAAGATTTTGTAGAAGGAAACATAAAATCGCTTTTTGGAAATCTAAAACAACTATCACATGTTGTACTTGATAATTTTAAGCCTATGATTCCGACTAAATTCCATCAATTATGGAAACAAGGTATTGAAACAAATGACTACTATTTAAAACTTTGTGGTTCAGGTGGCGGAGGCTATATTCTGGGCTTTACACAAGATATAGACAAGGCTAAATTAGTCTTAAAAGACTACAAATTGGAAGTGGTTTACAACTTCTAAAATCTCTCAAATGTTTACTAGAAAGAACAAGCTCTTACTGCTAAAGTTATTGAGCCTGTTTTCGGCAGTCAGAGGCTATAATATTTTAATGATAGCCCTAGCCCAATACCTAGCGTCTATTTTTATACTGGGTTACAAATTACCTATTAGCGAGGTAGCTTTTGATATCAATCTTTTTAGTATTGTTTTGACTTCGGCGCTTGTAATTGCTAGTGGTTATATCATTAATAATTTCTATGATGCAGAAAAAGATCTAATTAATAAACCGAAGAAAACTATGTTAGATCGTTTGGTAAGTCAGCGATTTAAACTAACCACATATTTTATTCTTAATTTTTCTGCTGTTTGTATTGCTAGCTATGTTTCGTTTAAAGCGGTTGTGTTCTTTTCTGCATATATTTTCGGAATTTGGTTTTATTCTCATAAACTTAAAAAGGTACTGTTTGTTGGTAATTTTGTATCGGCAACATTGGCCATTGCTCCTTTTTTTGCAGTATTTGTGTATTATAAGAACTTTGAACTTGTAATATTTGTGCACGCGGTGTTTTTATTTCTATTGATTCTAGCGCGAGAAATGATAAAAGATTTAGAAAATCTTAAAGGTGATTTGACGCAAAACTATAGAACAATACCCATAATATATGGCGCCAATGCCTCAAAATTTTGTATTTCGATATTAGTTTTGCTGACACTAGTTCCTTCCATTTTACTGATTGTCAATTTTGATGTAGGTCAAATGAATCTTTATTTTATGGGTTGTATAGTTCTTTTAGTACTTTTTCTAATTTTACTTATTAAATCTAACACTAAAAAGCATTATGTTTGGCTCCATAATATTTTGAAATTCATAATTATAGCAGGCGTTTTCAGTATTTTATTAATAGATATTAACTTGGTTTTAAATCGTATTCTCTAAGAAAAAAAATGCGAAGTTGCTTATAGTTTCTAATGCAGTTTTGGATAGTTATTTTACAAAGTCTGCGTTCTCTTATATTTGTTCTGTATTCTTTTACATGTACTATGGAAAATAAATTAAAAGTAGCTCTTGCGCAAATTGCACCAGTTTGGTTGAATAAAGTTGAAACAGTTCAAAAAATAGCGGCAACTATTCAGGAAGCTGCAACAGAAAAAGCGGAGCTTATAATTTTTGGTGAGGCACTTTTACCGGGCTATCCTTTTTGGTTGGCGTTAACCGATGGTGCTAAATGGGATGAAAAGGTCAACAAAGAATTGCATGCCCACTACGTTCGAAATTCCATTCAAATAGAAGCTGGTGAACTCGATACTATTTGTGCGCAGGCAAAAGAAAACAAGATTGCGATTTATTTAGGAATTATGGAGCGCGCCAAAAACCGTGGCGGTCATAGTATTTATGCATCTTTAGTGTATATCAATCAAGAGGGAGAAATAAAATCAGTACACCGAAAACTACAACCTACCTATGACGAACGTTTAACATGGGCACCAGGCGACGGAAACGGATTACAAGTACATTCGTTGAAACAATTTACAATTGGCGGACTCAATTGCTGGGAAAACTGGATGCCTTTACCACGAACGGCACTTTATGGACAAGGAGAGAATCTGCACATTGCAGTTTGGCCTGGTAGTGATCACAACACTAAAGATATCACACGATTTATTGCTCGTGAATCTCGAAGTTTTGTGATTTCAGTTTCTTCATTGATGAGCAAAAAAGACTTTCCAAAAGATACACCTCACTTAGATGCTATTTTGGCAAAAGCTCCTGAAATATTAGCCAATGGGGGTTCTTGTATTGCAGGTCCCGACGGCGAATGGATTATTGAACCCATACTTCATAAAGAAGGTTTGATTTACCAAAATTTAGATTTTAATAGAGTGTATGAAGAAAGACAGAATTTTGATCCTGTTGGTCATTATTCAAGACCAGACGTTACGAAATTGACTGTAAATCGCGAGCGACAATCTACTGTAGAGTTTCGAGATTAAGTCTACCTTTGTAATTAAATTAAAATTATGGAAAGGTCAAATTCCAACAACGATAGAAAGAAACCTGAAAAAAAAGGGGGAGCGTTTCGCAATCGAAAAATTGGGAAGGGAAAAGTTTCAAGCAAAAAAAAAGCGGTCCAAAAGCCCTCTAATCCTAATCTCATACGATTGAATCGTTATGTAGCAAACTCAGGGGTATGTTCGCGGCGTGATGCTGATATTTTTATAGCCGCTGGTAATGTTACAGTAAACGGAAAACCAATAAGTGAAATGGGCTATAAAGTCAAATTGACTGATGATGTTCGTTTTGACGGTCGTAGATTGAATCCTATTAAAAAAGAATATGTTTTACTCAATAAGCCTAAAGACTTTGTGACTACTGGACGTGATGAAAGAGGGCGACGTAGCGCAACCAGTCTTGTTGCCGGAGCCTCTAAATCTGAACTTACTGCTGTCGATAAATTAGAAAAAAGTAATACGGGCTTAATGTTATTTACCAACGACGGAGAGCTAACCAAAAAATTAGCAAGACCCAAAAACGGATTACGAAAAATATTTCATGTTACACTAACCAAGGAATTGCGAAGCGCTGATTTAAAACGTATTCGAGAAGGAGTTACGGTTGAAGAAAATATAGTCCGAGTACAAGATATTAGTTTTGTTGATAACCAACCCAAAAATCAAGTGGGTGTTGAAATATTCAGTTCTAGAAACAATATTGTAAAACGACTTTTCGAAGAACTCGGTTATGAAATAACCATGTTAGATCGCGTGGTATATCATTCGCTTACTAAAAAAGATCTGCCAAGAGGGCATTGGCGTTATTTGACGGAGCAAGAGGTTATCAATTTGGGGATGATTAAGTAAGAAGTTATACCCAGCCAGCAATAGCGGCCATAATTCCGATAATGAAAAGTATTACTACTACGCCAAACGCAATAGCATAAATTACTATGATTTCTGAGTTTTTTCCTTTTTTTGTGCTGAAATATTTATGTGCAAATGGTATCGCTAGAACGGTACCAAAAATAAGTATCAAAGTAAATGCTAAGGAGTTTACAAAAGTTGCTGACTGATCATTTTTCTTAACATAAAAGGCTCTTGCGGCATAATGACAAACTATAGGGTAGGCAATCATAATTCCAGCAAAATTTATAAATTCACTTGAAGAATAAATCAAATACATATAGTCTTCACGCCATAAATAGGTTGCTTCTAAATTTTCAATAATTGATGTTACAAAATTAAATAAGATAAAAATCAAGACCGCGATAAAGGCCATTTTAAACCACCTAAGAGTTAGGCCTAGTTTTGTTTTTTCAATCGAATAGACCGTGCTTTTTAACCAGAATAACCAAAGAGAAATAATAAGGAACAAAATTAGAAACAAAGTACCCAACAGCATATGGGTTGCCGTTGCTGTAATTGTTGTGGTTTCTGAGATATTACGCAGCGCAATTGTAAAAATAGTATGTACTAAAAACAGAATTAAGGGCGCTAACACCAAATAAATAGCCAGTTTTTTTGGAGTGATTTTGAAAATAAGATTTTTAAGCTTGCCCATTTTGTATCCTTGAAAATACTCTTTTAAGGATTAATTTTTCTTATATTTTCCGGTTTGTGGAATGCGCTTCATTTTACATTATTATTTTTATAAGGAACCTCGATACCTTTATCATAATCATACATCACATCAAGGCGTACTTTTTGCCAAGGTGCCAAATTATAAGCAAAATAATCTCCGGGTAAATCAGTATTGAAATTCTTTTTGCCCCATGCAAACTCGAATGCAACTTCTTCTTGCAATTCTTCTAAAAAGACAGTACCTAAAATGTAGGTTGACTTAGAACCTGTAAAGCCAGCCGTGTACCTCTTTGCTTCTTTGATTTTTAAGATAGTGCCTACCGGTAGCTCTTGACGGTTGCTAGACTTGGCTGAAACCGAGTTCTTTCTCATGTAAACGATATACTGATTTTCTTTCACCCAATGCTCGTAGTTAAGAGCAATATGGCAAGTTTGAACTGAGGCCAATTCTTTTCCGACGATTTCAGAAAACGGTTTCAAATGTGAAACATCTTCAGAGGTAGTTCTAAAGGTGAACAAAATAGCAAAATATATAAGTCCGCCTAGAATAACCAAAGTTGTAACTATGATTTTTAAAACTTTCATAAGTTAATTATCGGTTTTCTCTTCAGGAATTAAATTACCATATCCATCATATTTCTTGTCACCGAATTGTAGCGTGATATCAGAATTTGAGCTGCTCATGGAATAGGAACTGCCTTCTTCAGTAAGTAATACTTTTCCATCTTTTAACAATTGAAAATCATCTTCTGTTGAGACCCATGTAAAACCATTTTTGTGAGATAATATGCGTGAGTATTTTAATGGAATAACTATTTTTCCATACGTATCAATAATTCCATATTCGTTTGGGCCTTTGCTCACAATTGCATGACCATGTTTAAAGTTCTCAACTTCGCTGTACTCAAAAGGAATGATTACTTTTCCTGAAGTAGCAATAAAACCATACTTGTCATTTGATTTAGCTGCCATTCTTCCATCGAAAGGGTCGCGTATGCCAGATATGTCCAAAAGTTCTTTACTTTTCCCTGTTGCGCTTAAAATGTAGTTTTCATTTTGCATTCCTATACCTTGAACAAATTGCTGGTCAATTGCATATAGTTTTTTATACGGAGTGTCTGATAATAACTCGAATTCTGCATTGTACATGAATAGGTTTTCATCTTTCTTTTTTTGTATGAAGGCAAGACCATTGGTGGCTTCCCATACATAAGCTACTTTGAGTTCGTCAAGTTTTTGGTTGCTAAGGTTCAAATGGTAGTACAAACTATCGGTTTTAAAATATCGAGACCCTAGAGATTCTATAGGGCTGTACTCGGTCCTGAAAAGTTCTTTGGCATTGGCATCTAAGAAAATATTTTCGGTTTTGTTTTGTGTGAAGATAATGTCGCCAAAACCACTATTATTCTTAGCAGTAAAGGAAATTGTTTTAGATACGCCTTTTGTTTGAATATAAACTTTTACTGTTTCAATATTCCCTTGAAAATAGAACTTTTTATGGTAGATTCCGTCAGTATCTTTCGCTTGCTCAATTTTAGACGCTTTTTTGAGCAAATATTTCTTAAAGTCATCGGTGTCTTTGAAATCTTTGTTGTTCAATTTTACTTGAACTTCTTCTAACATTTTTAAGATTTGGCTAATTCCGTCGCCTGCTTTATCATCAGCCGTAGGAGAGAATGAACTGCTATTCGAGTTTAAGACTTTACCTTCTGCATTTAATGCGTTTACATAAATTCCATCGGCGAATTCGTCTTCAATTGTTATATAAAGAAAATTTTTCTCAAGTTTTTTGACTTTGATTGCGCCGTCTTTGTACTTTACTTTTTTCGATTTTTTTGTTAAGACTAAAGAATCATAAGCGGCTGTATAAGTTATAGTGTAATCCATATCAATGCTATCAATAACTGCTATATCGCCCCAGGGTTCTTCAAAGAAGAAGCTAGTTTTGTAATCAGAAATACCCTTTAAAATACTAGTGCCATCTTTATAGTGAATCGCTTTAGGGCTATAAGCTTCTGACATACCTTCTTCCATCCAAATTGAATTCCAGTAATCGTCACCTATTTTTTGAAATTTGACCTGTGTTTTACCATTTTTAAATGATTGTCGAAACCCCATATTGTCAAATTGAAGCATAGCCTTAGTGACTATAGTAGTGTCAATTTTAAAAGAATCGTCATACTTTTCTTCTAATTCTCCACTATCATAATCTAAAATGTTTGTAGCATCAGTCACATCAAACATTCCTGAAAATGCTCTAAGACCTTTTAGACCTTCATTCAGTTCGGCTTCTATATCTGTTAGATTAGCGCCATCTATTTTATTTAAAAACTCTTCCATTTCAGGAGTCATTTTTTGCGCATTTAGGGTAGTTATCGCACAACTAGTAACTAAAATAAAGGCTAAAACTAGTTTGTTTCTCATAGTATCAGATGAAATTGTTCTAGGTTGTACTAATAAACGGATTATACGAGGTATTATTTCTTTCAAATTTAAGTAGTGTTCACCTATTTTTTCACCCTGTAAACCGTGAAATACTCTTAGTCGGTGGTATAGCCATTAAAGGGATAGGAAAAAAACGTTAACACTAATAAATAAGAAAAGTAGAGACAGTAGTTTTTTAAACTTGTGGCAATGTTATTTGGAAGTATGCGATATGTAAGAGTCTCTCGATAACGGAGTGTCTACTAAATATTTTTTCCTTTTTATAATTGTTGTGAAAGCATTAAATTACGAAGCGAAAGAATTACAGCACCCCTAAAAACAGGAAGTTTTAAAGAATAAAGTTGTTGCTATTTTAATAAAAATCAAGCCTATCAAGGTTGAAATAAGAATTTGATGATGCTATTTTTCTTCGAATAAAAGCCAAAAATTCGGATCTATTTTGACAGTATCTGGGCGCGAATTTGATTCAATTTCAAAGGTCGATATGCCCGCTGTAATTTGTACTGTTGTTGTCTTAGATTTTCCATCTTTTTCAATAGCAATTTCCAAAGGGAAATTAAATGCGTAATGATCTTGAATTTGTGAAAGTTCTATGATTACCTTCCCTTTTTTAAAAGTCCATTCCCATTGAATTTCTGGGTAGCCTTTGGTAAAAATCCATTGTTGAAAAAAACCAGTTAGGTTTTTACCAGAAACGTCTTCCATCACTTTCTGAAAATCTATGGTCATTGCATTACTGTTTCTATACTTTTTATAATATGTCTTGATGCCTTTCCAAAAGGTTTCATCACCTAATTTATGGCGCAGCATGTTCAGTACCCAGCCGCCTTTTTGATAGGTGTTTGTACTTAGTACTTTCATAGGGTCTGTGATGCTAGGGTCCACAATGGGTGACGGTTTTTTCTTAAAATAATCAATGATTTGTTTGCGGTCTAAGGCTAATTCTTCTTTACGTTTTTCATCACCATAAACACTTTCTTGATATAGAATTGCGAAGTATGTAGCAAAACCCTCGCTTAGCCAGACATGATTCCAATCATTTTCAGTTGCAGAATTACCAAACCATTGGTGTGCAATTTCGTGCGCTACTAGTTTTTCCACCTCATTTTTTCCAGTAACTGAATTTTCAAAATAGGAAATTGTTCCAGCATTTTCAAGTCCGCCCCATTGTGTTTTAGCTTGCATATTTGCTAGTTTAGCATAAGAATAAGGGCCGATGTTTTCAATAAAGTATTTCATAACATCTGTTGCAACCCTATAATCAGAAAAGCCATCCAATCGATTTTCAGGATATACCCATGCCGAAACGGGAATGCCATCAACTTCATCTAAAAGTCTACTTGCAAATTTAGTTACACCAATAGTGACAACTTTCATGGCAACTGGGGCGGATTCTTTGTAGATAGTTAGTTTATAGCCATCGTCTAAATTACTTTCTTCAATTTTTTCTCCAGTTGCAACCACATCGTAATGTTCAGGTGCTGTAATACGAAATTCAATGCTGGCTTTGTCTGATGGATGGTCAACAGAAGGTAACCAATGTCTTGCAAGATTCGGCCAATTGTCACCGAAGAAAGACCGCTCTCCAAATTTTGTAGTGTCAATGACTAAGCCGCGTTCAGGAATACCATGATATTGTATTTTATATGTTTTATTTTTTTTCTCTTTTGAATTTGGTGTAATCTTAATTTTGTTGTCTTGGTAGGTATAGTTGACCTTCACAGAATCTTCAAAAATTCCAGTAATCTGCATTCCAAATGTTTCCGTTTTGGCAATAAGATCGAAGGCAAATTCATTGATTTCGTTTTTAAAAGCAACAGTTGCAATTGTTTCGCCTTTAATTTCGTTAGTTGCATCGTTTAGCGAAAGATTGAAAATATAGTTTTGAACATCTGCAGATGTGTTTCTTTGATACGTGTCTTGGGCATTTAAAAGATAACCAATGAACAGCATGGAAACTGATAAGAATATGTTTTTCGGAGTTTGTTTTTTCATGTAAATAAGGTCTAATACATCACGAATATAACCTAAAAGTACTATGCAATTCCCTTCATTTTCTCTCTGATCTCTTTCAAGCACAAATTACCTAAACTACCTTCATGAGTATGTATGATGTTTCTTTTCGGAATAAAAGTACCGTCTTGAATCTCTTTCCCCATTTGTTTGTAAGCATCTCGGAAAGGCATTCCGTTTTGCACTAGTTCGTTCAGCGTATCAACACTAAAAAGATAATCGTATTTAGGGTCTTCTAAAATGTTCTCGCTGACCCGAATTTCTTTTAAACTAAAAGTAAAGATCTCTATACAAGCCTTCATATCTTGAATAGCAGGTACTATAATTTCTTTCACCAATTGCAAATCACGATGGTAACCACTAGGAAGGTTATTGATGACCATGGTCAATTGATTTGGTACTCCTTGCAGGCGATTACATTTTCCTCGTACCAATTCAAAAACATCAGGATTTTTCTTGTGTGGCATTATGCTAGAACCTGTTGTTAATTCATCGGGAAAGGAAACAAAGTTAAAATTTTGACTCATATACAAACAGATATCCATTGCCATTTTAGATAAGGTAGCGGCAATGTTTGCCATACCAAAAGCGGTGGCCTTTTCTACTTTACCACGACCCATTTGCGCAGCAACCACATTATACTTCATGGTGTCAAAACCCATTTCTTTTGTAGTAAAAGTTCGGTCTATTGGAAAAGAACTACCATAGCCCGCAGCACTTCCTAAAGGGTTTTGGTCTGCAACTTTGAATGCCGCTTCAATAAAGTACAAATCGTCAATAAGGCTTTCTGCATATGCTGAAAACCATAAGCCAAAAGATGAGGGCATGGCAATTTGTAAATGTGTGTAACCAGGCAATAAAGTAGCCTTATGTTGTTCAGCTAAATTCAACAGAACTTCGAAAAGATCTTTTGTTTGTGTCTTGATTTCATTTAATTCATCTTTTAGATATAAATGCATTACTACTAGAACTTGATCGTTTCGAGAGCGGGCCGTATGTATTTTTTTGCCGGTATCTCCTAATCTTAAAGTAAGCAAAAATTCAATTTTAGAGTGCATGTCTTCAAAGGAGTCTTCAATTTTGAATTCTCCTTTTTCAATAGAGGTGCTTATTTTGTTTAATTCGTCTTCGAGTTTTCCGGTTTCTTCATAAGTTAGTAGTCCGATATCACCTAGCATTTTCGCATGTGCCTTAGATGCAATCACGTCATATTTTGCCAAGTGCAAATCAAGTTCTCTATCATTTCCCACCGTAAAGTGGTCTATTTTTTTATCGGTGCTAAATCCTTTTTCCCAGAGTTTCATAATGTCAAATTCAAATTTCAAGAACAAATACAATGGTTTTGAGTTTGTATTTGTGTTTTATAATTAGCCGCAAGCTTAGTGCAGAAATCCTTTTAAAATTTTAATATACAAATCAATGCCTTCTTCAATTTCGTGCACGTAAATATACTCATCTGCGGAATGGGAACGTGTACTATCTCCAGGTCCTAATTTGAGCGATTGACAGGTCAAGGCCGCTTGGTCAGATAGGGTAGGAGAACCGTAGGTTTTTCTTCCCAAAGAAATTCCCGATTGAACCAAATCATGGTTTTTATCAATTTTAGAAGAGTTTAATTTTAATCCACGTTCTTTTAGTTCACAAGGCGCTTCAGATTTAAGTAAGTCTGCGATTTCTTTATTAGAATAAGCATCATTCACTCTAAGGTCAATGACTAATTCTACTTGAGCAGGAACTACATTGTGCTGACTGCCAGCATTGATTTGTGTGACGGTCATTTTTACATCGCCCAAAGCTTCTGAGGTTTTATCAAACTTGTAGTTTTTGAACCATTCTAAAACTTCAATGGTATTGTAAATAGAATTGTTGTTGTTCGGATGCGCTGCATGCGATGGAGTACCTTTTACGACTGCATCAAATACAATAAGACCTTTTTCCGCAATGGCTAAATCCATCAAAGTAGGTTCGCCAACAATGGCCACATCAATTTCTGGAAGACTTGGCAATAATCCTCTCAAACTATTTTCACCGGCACTTTCTTCTTCCATAGAGGCAACCATCAAAATATTATGATTCAGGTTTTCAACTGTATAAAAATGGGTGAAAGTAGCAATAAGCGAAACCAAACAACCCCCCGCATCATTACTGCCTAATCCGTATAATTTTCCATCCTCAATGTGCGGATTGAATGGGTCTTTGGTATATGCTTTGTTGGGTTTTACGGTATCGTGATGGGAGTTTAATAAAAGCGTTGGTTTGTTATCATCCCAGAATTTATTCTTGGCAAAAACATTATTATGAATGCGTTCAAAAGGAATATCGAAATCATTAAACCAATCTTGAATGGCATCTGCGGTTTTATCTTCCTCAGAAGAAAAAGATTGTATTGAAATCAATTGTTTCAATAAATTTATCGCCTTTTTAGTAAGTAGTTCTTGTGTCATTTTATAAGGTAATCGTAGTGAAAAGTTCATTTTCTGACTCAAGCATCGATGCCTGTCCGATACATACTTTATGTACATTTTTCTGTAAAGCATGAAAGCAGTTTTCTAGTTTAGGAAGCATGCCATCTGCAATTATTCCTTCCTCTAAAAGCTCCTGATATCTATTAGTGTCGATATGTTGTACCACGGAATTCTCATCCCTGACATCCATCAATACACCTTTTTTTTCAAAGCAATAGAAAAGCGTTGTATTATAGAGCTTGCTCATACCAATGGCTAGTTCAGAAGCAATAGTATCGGCATTGGTGTTTAATAATTGTCCGTTGCCATCATGGGTCATCGCACAAAAAACAGGAGTTAAGTCAGCAGCTAATAAATTTGAAATCAATTCACTATTTACGCCATCTACATCACCAGCAAAACCATAATCAATTTCTTTGACAGGGCGTTTATGCGCCTGAATAGCATCTCCGTCTGCACCGCTCAATCCTATTGCATTACAATTACTAGCTTGAAGTTCTGCAACAATATTTTTGTTGGTCAACCCGGCGTACACCATTGTAATTACCTCAAGTGTTTCTGCATCTGTAATTCTTCTACCACCGACCATATTAGAATCAATACCGAGTTTGGTTGCCATTTGAGTTGCTAATTTTCCACCACCATGAATTAAGATTTTATTCCCGTCAAGATTGGCAAAAAGTGCTAAGAACTTTGAAAGCTCTGTTTTGTTTTCGATGACGTTTCCGCCGATTTTTATGATAGATAGTTCGTTCATTACTTTTCGTTCATTCCTGCGAAAACAGGAATCTGTTTTATTTTAGGCATTAAGTATTCCACCATCAATTGTCATTGCAGTTCCGGTTATCCAAGACGAGTCATTTGAAACCATAAACAGCGCCAATTTTGCGACATCTTCAGGCGTGCCTAAACGATTCATTAAAGTTGCCTTTCCAGCATTTTCAATAGCTTTTTTTGGGTTTTTAAAAGCCTTAGCAGAATTCCATAATAAAGGTGTATCGACAGGACCGGGACATATTGCATTCACCCTAATTTTAGGGGCATATTCAACCGCCATTTGCTTCATCAAGGCTATTGAAGCTGCTTTAGAAGCGCAATAAGCTGGATGATTTGGAAAGCTTTTGAACGCTGCAATAGATGCATTAATTAAAATTGTACCATTCTGCTTTTGCATTTGTGGAATAGCATATTTAGATAAGTAAAAAATAGCACTCAAATTTGTATTTAAAGTTTGTTGCCAATCATCAATCGATAAATCAATCACATTTCCTAGCCCTAATATTCCGGCATTCATTGAAATGATATCTAATTTGTTAAAGTGTTTGATTGCAGAATTAACTAGTTGTTGATTGTAGCTTGGTTTACTAACGTCTCCTGAAATGAAAATCGAATTAACAAGTTCGTTGGCTAAGGCATTTCCCCGTTCTTCGTTCCGTCCAGACAAAATGAGCTTTGCTCCTTGCTCATGAAATGTTTGTGCAATTGCTTTACCCATTCCGCTAGTTGCGCCAGTAACAATACAAACTTTATCTTTTAATTTCATGCTCATTTTAACTGTTTTCTAAAATCTTTTTTAAAACCACTTGTGCCGAAAAAGTCCGATTATTCGCTTGCTCAATTACCAACGATTGCTCTCCGTCTAAAACCGCATCTTCAACCACAACATTCCTTCGAACTGGCAAACAATGCATGAATTTAGACTTTCCTAGTTTTTCTTGGGTAATCATCCAATTAGAATCTTGATTTAAAACCTTGCCATAATCGGAATAACTACTCCAGTTTTTTACATAGATAAAATCAGCATTTTTGCATGCCTTTTTTTGGTCATACTCAATTTGAACATCTTTTGTGATTTCTGAATTCAGTTCATATCCTTCCGGATGTGTAATTACAAAATCAGCATCTTGTAACTGCATCATTTGAATAAAGGAGTTTGCTACTGCATGAGGAAGTGCTTTTGGGTGCGGCGCCCAAGAAAGAACAACTTTAGGTCTTGCTTTGATATTTTGTTCATCTAAAGTTATAGCATCAGCAAGTGCCTGTAGTGGATGCCCAACCGAACTTTCCATATTAACAACTGGAACGGAAGCGTGTTTTATAAAACCGTTTAGAACTACTTCAGTTTCGTCCTTTGTTTTATCTGTGAGTGATGCAAATGCACGAATAGCAACAATATCGCAAAATTGAGAAACTACCTTTGCAGCTTCTTTTATATGCTCTGACTTTCCTTGGTTCATGACCGCTCCATCTTCAAATTCTAATTGCCACCCTTCGCTACCAAAATTCATTACCATGACTTCCATACCTAAATTCATTGCTGCTTTTTGGGTACTTAAACGAGTTCTTAAACTATTATTAAAAAATAATAGACATATTGTTTTCCCTTTTCCCAGAGATTTGAATTCGGTTGGGTTTCTCTTGAGTGCTCTAGCTTCCGATACCCAAATTGGAAGGGAGTCGATATCTTTTATGGTCAGATAGTTTTTCATACTTTTTATTTAGCTCCCATCCTTTTTTCAAGGAGGGAAATGAATCCCGATATTTTTCGGGATAAAGGGGCGATATCCCAAGCTTATGATGCTTTTCTCAAACTTGAATTTCTTTGTTCGAAGGCTTTGGTTTTCAACCCCTCCATCTTCATTTCGAAGAAAAGAATCCACCTCTCCTCGTCTCAGGGGAGGAGCTTTTTAATCGCTTTACTATTAACTTTTTAATGCTACTACTAATTTTGCGAAAAACGTATCTACATCTTTCTTTGTAATATTTAGTGCCGGCAAAACTCTTAGTACATATTTATCTTTAGCGCCGCCAGTAAATAAATGTTGTTTGTAAATCATGTTTTTGCGTAGTTCTGCTACTTCGAAACCAAATTCTAATCCGAGCATCAAACCTCTGCCTTTGGTTCGTTTTACCTCTGGAATTTCAGCTGCTTTTTTATTAAAATATGCACCTAAATTTTTAGCATTTTCGATCAAATTTTCATTTTCCAAAACCTCTAGCACAGCCATTGCTGCGACACAAGCTAGGTGATTTCCACCGAAAGTTGTACCTAGCAATCCGAAGGAAGCTTTGATGTCTTCGTGTATCAAAATTCCTCCTACCGGAAAGCCGTTGCCCATTCCTTTTGCTACGGAGATGATATCTGGTTGAATGCCGTGATGTTGAAATCCGAAAAACTTGCCGCTTCTACCAAAGCCCGATTGTACTTCGTCAGCGATAAGAATTGCCTTGTTTTCTTTGCTTAGTTTCGCTATTTCTTGATAGAATTCTGTTGTAGGTTCATCCAATCCGCCAACACCTTGAATAGCCTCTATAATTACACCGCAAACATCTCCTTTTTCTATTTCTACTTTAAACAATGAAATATCATTAAGAGGAAGAATAGTTACTTTTTGCTGCTTATTTAAAGGGGCATTAATTTTTTCATTGTCCGTTGCAGCAACTGCGGCAGAGGTCCTTCCATGAAATCCATTTTTAAATGCAATAATTCGAGTATTGCCGTTATGAAAAGAAGCCATTTTTAATGCATTCTCATTCGCTTCAGCTCCTGAATTACATAAGAATAGATTATAGTCTTCGCAGTTCGAAAGTTGGCCTAATTTAGTTGCTAGTTCTAATTGCAACGGGTTCTGAACAGCATTGCTGTAAAAACCGATTTTATCTAATTGATCTTTCAATCGCTTCACATAATGCGGATGCGAATGCCCAATTGAAATTACAGCATGACCACCATAAAAATCTAGGTATTCTTGACCTTTATTGTCGGTTACAATAATTCCTTTGGCCGAAACCGGAATCACATTATAAAGTGGGTATACGTCGAATAAGTTCATATGTATAAAATACAATTTAGTATTTGAGTTTTATGTCGTTTTAAACTCTGTTATCTTGTTGTATGAGGCCACAATTCCTTGAATCAACGAAGAACTCAAGCCTTGAATTTCCATTTCATTTAAACCTTGTATGGTGCAACCCATAGGTGTCGTTACTCGATCAATTTCTTCTTCAGGATGATTGCCAGATTCAATTAGTAGACTAGCAGCTCCGTTACAGGTGTGCATGGCTAATTCTTGTGCTTCATTAGCGTCAAAACCTAATTGAATAGCCCCTTGAGTTGTTGCGCGCATTAAAC
>Ga0114956_1001653_pt1 | contig 17622 bp, 13 predicted proteins | sample MaitaG_FD_87304 | JGI IMG/M metagenome (GOLD analysis project Ga0114956, IMG submission 87304) | Marine algal microbial communities from Maine, USA - Maine_Asex2 metaG | ecosystem: Host-associated > Algae > Red algae > Unclassified | place: Maine, USA | collected 2015-01-05 | reverse complement strand
ATTTCTTGGTATTCTGCTATGCTAGAGTCATCGCTTTCTATAACATCTGATGACCAGCAACGATTCATATCTCTATGGATAAATCTTTGATTTGATTGCAAGCCTCTATAATTACCTATAACACCGATCACATTTCCCTTTAAGGAAAAATCAGGATTCTTAATTGGCTCGACTTCTAACATTTTAAGCAAGAGCTCTATGGCTCTGACTCCCGCTGGCTCATTGCCATGCATAGCACCAATCAATACGAGCAATGGTCCATCTTCTTCCCCAATATGTCTTCCTATTATCCTCCCCATCCACAGACTTATTTTACAACAAAACTTTGTGTTATACTTTTCTCGTCTTTCTGGACTCTGATGTAATAATGCCCTGAAGATAAACCTTCAGTATCTATTAAAGATTTTTGTGATGTCACATCTCCAGATAGTGTAACTTTTCCTTCATAACTGATGACTTCATAACTCCCTCCAACAAGTGATTGATCAGTTTCGATAGTCATTAACTCACTTGTTTTGACCGGATTGGGATAAACAGCAATGTGAAGGTCGACTGGATTGACATCCTCAGTATTTATAATGATATTGGAAGTATATGAAATAATCCGATTTGGTCCTGAACCTGGATAGTTAGGACCGTTAGTTGCAAAGTAAATTACTCCTTGGGGGCTGATACAGATATCTCTGATCCTTCCATAATCTTCAAAATACTTATCTTCAGATTTGATCTCTGTGCCATCTTCATTGAAGGTAAGTACCGAGAGCCTTGGTTCCTTAACAAAACCTCCAAGAACTGCCATTAGGAGTTTGCCTTCCCACTCCGGTATAGCAGGACTATCATAATATGTAATGTCATTGACTGCTACACATGGTGACCACTCAATGAGAGGTTCTGCAACATTAAACGCTTGGCAAAAGTTTATCTCATTACTTGTGTTACAGGCTCCTTGCACATTTGGCCATCCGTAATTTCGATTTACTTCTATCAGATTCAGTTCATCAGATGATTGAGCACCATGCTCCGATGAATACAGTTGACCATTAGGACCAAAGGTCAGACCTTGACTATTACGGTGTCCATATGAGTAGACATAACTTGCTGGATCTGGGTTGTCTATTGGTATACTTCCATCAAGATTGATTCGGAGTAACTTACCATTGATATTTTCTAAGTCCTGAGATAAATCTCCGTTACCCACATCACCTGTAGTCATGAATATCTTTTCATCTGGAGAGATGAGAAGGCGAGAACCATTGTGAATATTACCAGCTCTAATCTCATCAAGTAAAATTAACGGTTCACTGAGTGTGCTACCATCCCAAGTATATCTTACTAACCGCTCTTGTAAACTAAATCCTTGCTCATAAGTATACACTAAGTAGACGTATGGAGATGCTTGATCCAAGTCAGGATGAATTGCCATTCCAAGTAAGCCACTTTCTTGAGTAGAGAGTACTGTACTTGTCAAATCCAATACTGTTGTGACCACTCCAGTTATAGGATCTAATCGCTTTACTGATCCTTCTCTCTCTGTCAACCAGATATGATTGTCGGGACCCCAACTCATCTCCCAAGGAACATCAAGACCAACTGCTACCTCCGCTTCTGTCAGTGTTGTCGTCTCTAATGTCAAAGTTTCTTGTCCTTGAACTAATGAAAAAATGAGAAATAGATTAACACTGAGAAAGATTAATGATTTCATAGTTTGCTTAAATTGAATTATAACTCCTGTAAAAATAGAGGAATTTTTATACTTCTATGTGAGCAAAATCTATTCTCGACTAATCTTGATCATCCTCTTAGAGATCGTAGTATTATCAATGCTAAAAAATTCCTTTCTATTTACCTTTAGAAAGAACAACGCATATACCAAACTGTGACTTAAATCCTTTATCATGGGCGACATCTCTTATCAGGTATTCTGCAAGTAATAAGTCAATTTAATGATATTAACAAATATCATGTTTAAGGTCTTATCTTGCAAACGACGACTATGACAAAAATAAGCATCTCTAGCGACGAAGAAATAATCTCACACTTGAAAGGTGGTGGTAATCAATTTGAACAAGTGGTGAGTTACCTTAATCTTACTTATGCTGGTTTGATTGGTGACATGCAATCAAAAACGGGGCTAAGCAGAGTGCAAGCAATTGACGCATATACTGATGCGATTTTAAAACTCATTAGACAAGTTAGAAATAATAAATTTAAAGGTGAGAGCAAACTCTCGACATACTTCTATAAAATATTTTACTACACAGCGGTTGACATTTCTAGAAAGAAAACGACTCATGAAGTAGACTTAGATCTGTCAAGACTCTCAGAGAGAGAAGCTCTGGTTGTAGATGTCTTATCTCATCAACCAAATTTAGACAAGCTTAAGGAAAAGATGAATTTGTTAGGTTTTGAATGTAAATCAATTTTGATTGACTGGGCATACGGTGATTTCTCAATGAAGGAAATTGCTCAGCGAAATAATTTGAAGAATGATGAATCAGCCCGAAGTATGAAATATAAGTGTCTAAAAAAACTCAAGACTTTAATGCGAAGTCAATGAAATTAATGGAAAATAAAAGCTTAGAAGAACGTATAAATAAATTTCTGAATGGTTCACAAGATGAAAATCTAATTGATGACATTAAATCTAGAACTGAGGGAAATCCAGAACTGAGGCAAGACCTCATCGATCATCTTAATGCTAATATCTTGCTAAAACGAGAAGGAGAACAAAGTCTTAAAGCTCAACTCACGCAACAGCTGTTGGTAGAAGGAGCTTTCCCAATAAATCAATCTTCTAAATCTTGGCTTAAGTGGATGTTACTCATTGTAGGTTTGGGTCTGATTACTGTATTGTCTATTGTATTGATTCCAAAGGAAAGTGAAACTGGAAAGCAATTTGCCTATCAAGACCCAGCTGTACCTAATGTGAGGTCAATAGGAGATGGAAGTCAATTAGAGTCATGGAAAGAATCTCTACACTACTTTGAACAGAAAGATTATGTAATGGCTCTAACCGAGTTGGAGCAAATAAAAGGCGACACAGTGTTCTTGAAGAGAAATGGTGATAACTATAAGTTAGTGTATGGAGTGAGCAAAATGCGACAATCCGAATATGAAAAGGCGATTGTTGTACTTGGTGAAATCTCTACTGAGTCACCATATTATGATCAAGCTCTTTGGTATCAATTTCTCTGTGCTTACTATTTAGGTGATAAAAATAACGCAATGATCACATTCACAAAAATAGAAGACTACCAAAATCATTATCGTGCCAATCAGTCTAAACAGTTATTAGAATCACTCATATGGTGAATGAAAAAGCATGGATACTATCACTCTTTTTGATTGGTCAATACTTCATAGTATCTGCTCAATATTACCATGAGGGATTGAGTATCTCTGCAGATTCTTCTCTTGTTAAAGCTGACTCTCTACTGAAAAATAAGGACTATATTTCAGCTAACCATTATTATCAAAAAGTGATCTGTGATTTTGAAGAGATAGCTTTATCCACAAATGTTAGACAAAATCTACTCTATCTAGAACTGAAAAGTATTGATTGCACCATTGGTCTTAAAGAGAAAAAACAAGCAAATATCAAACTTGATTCTTTGATGCAGATTCTAAAAACCGAATCAGGTAAGGAGTCCTTATTAATGGGATATGCTTATTTCTTGAAAGGAAGGTCGTCTAGCAAATATGAAGATGCATTGATGTTTTACAATGCAGCAGCAGAGATTAGAAAGAAAACTTTACCAAAAGGACATATTGATATTGTGCTTTCAATAGAGAAGTTGTCTCTTGCTAATCGTTCCCTGAAGAACAATAAGGAGGCGATGTTGTATTCTTATAAATTTTTAGACTTAGCGAAAAAATTTACTCCAGTCGATAGTTCTTTGTTTGTCAGGGCCTACTCTGGGCTTGGTGTACAGCACTATATAGAAGGCAACTATGACCAATCATTAAGTTACTTAGATACTTCCTATCAGATAGCGATTAAGTGCCTACCACCTACCCATAAAAACATTAGAGTTATTTCGATGAATTTGTCTAGTATCTATTCAATAGTCGGTAATTCAGAAATGCAAAGAGTCTACCTGAATAAGACAATTGAATTATATAGGAATAATGATGACAATGTACATCTGGTAGGACTGGCATCTGCATATTCAAGTCTAGGGAACTCTCACTATCAAGAAAATGATTTTATCACTGCTCGTCTCTATCTTGATTCGGTCAGAATGGTTCTGGATAAATTGCCAGAACCAAATTATCAACATGAACTACTCTATAGAATTAGGTCAGCTAATGTAGAAAAATCCTTAAGTGGCAGTATTGCCCATCTTGAAAAAGCACTGGAAATAATTGAAATCTATCCTTATATCACAATAGTTAATGAATCATCCGTTTATAGTAATCTTGCCATAGCTTATAATGCCTTAGGGATTCAATCTAAGCGAAAACTTTTTCTCGATAAATCATTAGACTTGTTGCTTTCAAAAAGTCCCAACAACTATTCAGCAATCGCAACTAGTTTGGGTAACCTCGTAGCTTACTACATTGATGAAGGAGAATATGACTTAGCTTTTGAACTAAATGCAAAATCAATTCAATACAGAAGGAAGGGAAATGCAAATGCAATGTACTTAGAGCCAATTCATTGGTTTCATTATATTACAATAAGTTTGGCTCAAGAAAATCTGAGCGACGCAAGACGTTTTGTAGATTCTACATATCTAGTGATGGCAAAGTTAGAATTTAATGATACACATTATCTACGAGGCACTTGGCATATGAAGAAAGCTGAACTCGAGTTCAAGGCAAATAACCTTGACTCAGCTTTGTATCATATTAATAACTCTATATCGATTCGAAAAGATGACATTGGATTTGGCAGTAGAAACAACATCGAAGCACTTACATTAAAACATGAAATTCTTATTGCCTTAAATCAAGACAAAAAAGCAGAAACATTTTTAATCCAGGCAATTAATGAATATGGTGTTGTAAAGAAAAATAAGAATTGGCTAGTTGAAAATACCTATCGCTTTAACCTTTGGAAAGCATACTCTTTATTACAGCTCTATCAAAAAAACTACCTCTCTACGATGTCGGCTGAAGAATCAGTAAGCTTTATTAAAGTTGGTGCCTCCCTAATTGGACAAATCAAAACCTACTATATCGACAACATAGCAGAAATTGATTTTTACGAAAGTATTAAAGTTTTCTTTGACCTCTCTGTTGATCACTTATACGAATTGAATGAGAAAGAAAGCTCAAAAGAATGTCGAGACCTCTTAGTTAATATCATTTTTGTTGATCGAGATTTGAGATCTTCCAAAGGACTCACCATTGGTGCCAAGTCCAGCAGTCAAAAAGAAAGAGAAGCCTATTTAGTGAAATCAGATATGCTAATTGAAACGCTTCAGCAGCTTAAAGTGAACGGAGAAAATGATTCTACTTATCTCAAAGCTAAAGAAAATCTTTTCTCCTTTGAACGGAAGTCAGCAAGTGAGTTTTCAAAGAAAGCGAGAAATAAAAAAGAGGGCATTGTAGATTTTAATCAAGCAAGTAACCTTGCGAAATATTTAAAGGAGGCACAGGGATTAGTTTACTACATTGATGACAATTTTATTTACACAGTCAGCTTTTGCCAAGGTGTATTGACGATTAAAAGAGCCGAAAGACAACCAATAGAAAAATTGGTTTTGAAACTCGATCCGTTACTGACCGACTGGTCTAGTTGGTCAGATGAACTGTTCTTTAGCAATTCAAAATTATTTATTAATGTTGTGGATTCTTTATCAAATATTTTGCTCAATGATGAATTGTGCCCTTCAAATGACCTCGTTATTTTTGCTGATGGAGTCCTTCTTAATTTACCATTTGATATCCTGTTTTCTGAAGCAGTAACAGATGAAATTAGTTTTCGGAATTTACCTTATCTCATCCGAGAGAAACAGATAAGTTATGCCTCTTACATCGACCAACTTCAACAAGAGAAGAAGTGTTCAAAGCACAATAAACAGTATGTAGGTATTGCTCCCTTGTATTCCATTGTAGATACCAAAAGTAACCTACGTGGCCCTCAATCGCCACTCTTTTACAATCAATTAGAAGTGTCAAAGACATGTGGTTTCATGAAGGATGGTAAAAGTCTACTAGGTGACAAAGCTACTAAGTTGGCTTTCCTCTCGGCACTTGACGAAGTTGATTGGCTCCACTTAGCGGCCCATGCAAGTTTCGACAATCAGGTAACTTATCAATCATACCTATCATTTGCTAATCAAGATTCTATAGATGATAATAAGCTGTATGCTTATGATATAGCAAATCTTGATCTCAATGTTGACCTAGCAGTACTAAGTGCCTGCGAAACCAATAAGGGAAGTGCAAACAATGGACTTGGGCTGCTCGGTATCGCTAAGGCATTCCAAATTAGCGGGTGCAACAATCTGATGATCACAAATTGGTTAGTTGATGATGCAGCATCTCAATTAATAATTACTGAAATGTTTCGCCTCAAGATAGATGGAAAGTCAACTCCTGATGCCTTACATCAATCAAAAATTCAGTATTTAAATAACGCCTCTGAAAAACTCTCTCATCCTATTTATTGGGCTGGATTTAACTACTATGGTACTATAAATTTTTCTAATCAAAGAACTCATTTTTGGTGGCTTCTTCTTCCTTTGTTTTTATTCTCCATTTATTTATTTTCAAAAAAGTTTAAATAACGGTTCACGTTTTCTATGGCAATTCGACCAATGAGTTAAACAATAATTATTTCAAACAAAATTGACTCTAATGAAGACGTTACGCTTTTTTATCCTTAGCATAATCATGTTGGTGCTTCTTGTAGGCTGCGATCCTGAAGAAAAAGAACCCACTATTTCTAACCTCAGTGTTTGCGATACAACATTCACAGATCATAATGGCTGTGACAATCATCACAACGAAATATCGAATTCAGCTGCATTTATTACTGGGGCTGTTACAGTTGATGAGATACCATTCGAAAGTTCATTTCAGTTTTCTATTCTTTCCGATGGAGAGGTACTTGGTTCTTCTCCATTAACTTCTATTTCAAGTGTATTGAACGAAGATGACCTCAGCGATAGAGGTCAAGTGTTCGGTTATACTTGGAAATTAAATGAAGGTCAAATGTGGTCAGCTGGAAACTTTACGATGGAAGTAACCTTTAATACTGTTCCTGAATTAAAGACATCAAAGATTTATTTAATCCAATAAGAAATAAAGCTTATGCAAACATTGATTTTCTCTTTCCTTTTTTTTATTCTAAGCCTTTTATTGAGTTGTGCCAACACTAAGAATAAAGCTGCTAAAAATAATTCCGGGCTCTCTCAATCTCAAAATTCTGAAGCTCTCGTCGAAGTTGAAACAGAAGAGATAGCCAGTTTGGAAGACCAATATCTTAGTGAAGAAATCTATCTGTCCATCAAGTCAGATTCAGGCATCAAGTTAGATGTGGGTAATGAAAGGATCAATCAACTGAGTAAATCTCCTCTGAGTACACTTCACGAATCTTACAAAATTGTTGAGATAACTAAACCTATGTTAGCTTTAAAGCCAAATCTCTATCGCCTCACATTTACAGAAGGAACAGATTTACAAGAAGTGATAGCGACTTTACAACCTTACCCCTTTGTTGAATATGCCGAACTGATTCCAATAAATAAATAACATACAGATGAAACGATTCTTATTCGTTGCTGCCTTATTGGTAGTAGCTAGCCAGTCCGATGCTCAATTCGTACCTACTGATGATTCACACCTCTATTGGGATGATATCATTTACTTACAAGTAGATCCTTCCGCAGAAATTCAGCTTGCACCATTTAACTCTGATAATAGACAAGTCTATATTTCTGGAATTTCTGCAATAGACAATTTGATTGCTTCAAATAAGATTGATAGAATAAGACCTTTTACTCCAGGATTGAAATCAATAATTCTTAAGAATACATATCGCGTTGAACTGAAAAAAGATGCAGCCAAAATTGCCGATGCAATTACTCAACTTAATGAGTCACAACAAATAGTCTATGCAGAACGTGTCCCAAAGAACTACGCGATGCAAAAACCTAACGATGCTGCCATAGATGACTTATGGTTTATGGGACCAATAGAGGCTTGCGAGGGATGGGATATTTTCAATGCCAAAGAAGAAGTAATCGTAGCAGTTGTCGATGATGCAATTCTTTGGAACCATGAAGATCTTCAAGATAATATGTGGGTCAACACTTTGGAATTAAACGGTACAGCAGGAGTCGATGATGACAATAATGGAGTTGTTGATGACATCATTGGATTTGACTTAGCATCTAATGACAATAATCCATCTCCTCCAGGAAATGCCACTGCAGATTACTTTAGTCATGGGACACATGTTGCTGGGACAGTTGGAGCAGTTACCAATAATGGGAAAGGCATCGCTTCGATCGCTTATAATAATGCTAAAATTATGGCTTGCAAAGGAAGTCGTGATTCTGATGCCGCTTACACAAATATTTGGGAAGCCTTTGCTTATGCTGTAGTCAATGAAGCAGACATCATTAATAATTCTTGGGGTAGAGGTGTTGATAGCAACGGAAATCCTCCTCCTCCACTCACACAAACAGAAACTGCATTGCTCCAAGAGGCAGCAGATAGAGATATCATTGTTCTCTTTGCAGCTGGTAATGATAATAATGAAATTGCATTGCCCGCCTCTAGTGAATTAGTTATCTCAGTAGCCGCAACAGGTAATCCAATAACAGGTGAAGTGGATGAAAAAGCTTATTACTCTAATTACGGTTCTTGGGTAGATATCTCTGCTCCTGGCTCTCAGATTCTAAGCACTGTACCTAGTGATGAAAAGTATAGTGTCCAACAAGGAACATCAATGGCAACACCTAATGTCGCAAGTCTAATTGCCCTAATGAAGTCGCATGCTCCTAACCTATCAAATGATCAAATAGTCAGTTGTTTACTTAATTCCGCTGACGATATTTCATCTGACAATCCCGACTATATTGGTCAGCTCGGTAGTGGTAGAATCAATGTACGCAAAGCAATAGAATGTGTCTCAGGAGATGTAGAAGTCTGTGATGCACCTAGCTCACTCACAGTGGAAGATATAGAAGAAACTGCTGCAGAATTAAATTGGAATGCTGCACTTAATGCAGTCTCTTACTTTGTTGAAATCCGTAGCCAAGGTGATACAGATTGGTTCTCTTTTGCGAACAATCCCTTTGCAACTTTGTCGTTAAATTTAACAGGTTTAGTTGCTTGTCGCGACTATGAATTTAGAATAAAAACAATGTGCTCAAGTGGTGAATCTTTGTACAGCCAAATCCAATCTTTTGAAACAGAATGTCCAAACATGGATGCCTGCGATGTGCCAACTGGACTCTTTGTCAATAACATTACAGAAGAGAGTGCAACCCTCAGATGGTCAGAAGTATCAGATGCTGATTCTTACTCTATTCGTGCTAGACAGGTAGGAACCACAACATGGGTAGAAGCTTCGGATATCACTGATACTCAAATAGATTATACTGGATTGACAGCTTGCACTGATTACGAGTTTCAAGTGGCTGCTGTTTGCAGCAATGAGACATCAAATTTCAGTGCTTTAATAATGTTTTCTTCTGGAGGTTGCGAATCTGATTGTAACCCTATTACAAGTATCACGATCACTTCAATTGGTGAGGAGACAGCAACGATCGATTGGCCATCAGTACCAGGATCAACAAACTATGAGTTGAGATATAAGCACGAAGCAACCAACACTTGGCAAACAGAGACTACTATTCTCTCTCAATCAACTGTCTCAGATCTGATTAGTTGTAGAGAATATGAAGTACAAGTTCTCAATATTTGCAATAACAACACATCAAACTATTCAGCTTCAGAGTTCTTTGAAACCGATTGCCCAAGTTGTGCTTCACCAACATTCTCTACTATTCAAGCTGCTGGTGTCACTGATGACAAAGCGAATATTATTTGGGATGGGGTAAGTACAGCTCTCAGTTACGAACTACGTGCAAGAGAATTAGGAACCACAGATTGGATCTCAGGAGAGTTCCAAACAACAAATGTCCTTTACTCTGGATTAATCAATTGCACAGAATATGAACTCCAAGTCAAATCAATCTGTGATGATTCTGAAAGTGACTATGGTCAATCGATAAACTTTAACACCTTAGGTTGTAATGGAGATCCTGATTGTATTTCTTATGGAACTAACAGTGGCGATGAATGGATCGATCGAGTCGAAATAGGAAGCATCAATAACAATTCTGGTATCGACTATGGCTATGCATTCTTTGATAACTGGTCGTCTTCAACTTTTGCTTCAGGAAGCTCATATCAATTCAAACTCCGACCAGGTTATTCAGGATCTGAGTTTGAAGAATATTGGAGGGTTTGGATAGACCTGAATAGAGATAACGATTTTAATGATGTAGGTGAACTTGTGTTTGATAGTCAAAATGCTACTGTTGGCGAAATCGAAGGGAGTTTTACAATTCCTGCCAATATGGTCGATGGCAAGTCCTTTCTACGTGTCAGTATGAAATATTATAATGAATCTTCAGATCCACAATCCTCTTGCGAAAACTTTTCATTTGGAGAAGTAGAAGATTATCAAATCACTTTGAGCAGCATTGTTTCAACAGAAGAGGTTATTCAAGAATCTCTTCTTATTTCACCCAACCCTTGTGATGGTGTGTTTACTCTTTCTAACATTGAAATTAATGACTCTTGTACATTGTATTCCCCTCAAGGTAAAACTATAAAGGAATGGAAGACAAGTTCCGAAATAGAGATGGTTGATATCAGTACTCTTGTAAATGGAATTTACTTGCTAAAAATTACTTCTCAATCTGGAAAACAAAAAACAGTTCAAGTCATAAAACACTAACTATAATCGTGAAGTCTTTCTAGATTTTGATTCATCAATTTCTGTCTTTGTAGTCATCTCATACCCTATCTTACAAGAGATAGTATTATGTTGTAGGTTCAAAATCCTTTTCTATCTTGACCGAAGAACGAGTGGAGAGATACTTGTCTTGCTAATATTCTCTTATTTTATGATTTGTAGGTAATGTAAGAGACAAGGTATGGAGAAGACAGATATCCCTCCACTGCGGTCGGGATAAAAAGAAAAAACTGTTGTTCCAATGAACAAGTTTATGAGCAATCTAAAAATTAAAACTAGCCCAGACTTCGAAGCTAAGCTTTCAAATTATCCTGTGAATGTTCAGGGTGATTTGAAAGCCATCAGAAATCTCGTGCTTGAAACAGCAAGAGAAATTCCAGAAATCGATCACATCGAAGAAACTTTGAAATGGGGTGAACCGAGTTTCATCACTAAGCACGGCAGTACTCTCAGAATGGATTGGAAAGAAAAAACTCCTGACCAATATCAGATGTATTTTAAATGTACAAGCAAATTAGTTGAGACTTTTAAGCAAGTCTTTGCCAATCAATTTGAATATCAGACAACTAGAGCAATTGTTTTTCAATTAGATCAAGAAGTGCCAACCAGAGAATTGAAAAAATGTATCAAGGCAACTCTGATGTATCACAAAGTCAAAAATGCTATTGATTTAGGAATAGAGAAGGGTTAGGTTTAGCATGACATTTCAATTCAAACCAATATTGTAAGAAATGAAAGAATTGTATTTGATGCCAAAATCAGATGCAAGATTCAACATCTATCTCTCAAAACTTCAAGGAAATAATCAATGAGAAATGGCACTTCCAATTTCTGGATTTAATCCGATGGCAAAGGACCACATCCTTGAGAAAATTACACAACTCCAAAATCTTGGAGCAGAGAAACTCATACTTTCAGTTATTAATAAATATAATTCAACTCTAAAGTCTCCTCAAAACAACACAATTAAAATTGTACTTAATCTCGCTGATGATCTCAAAGGAAGTTGGACCAACTCCTACTCTACCGATTACGAAAGTAAGTTCAAACTGAATGGTTTTATCAAACGAAATTTTTGTGTGCCATACTTTTGGACGAGTGAAAAGAATACAGAATAAATTATCAAAACCAAAACTTTAGAATATCTCTGCAGAATCTCTTATCAGTTAGAACATCCTCAACCTCTCACGCTGAAAAAACATTTAGCACAAGAAATTTATGTGAGCACAAGAGTGTCATTACTCGGAGAAGAATTTCAATCAAACCAATTTCTAGAGATAGAATCCTTCTACTTAGAAAACAAAGATTCTGATCAATACGACAAAATTTTTAACTTCTTCTCTGATGATGTCGGTTCTGAAAGTTTAGGAGATAAGCAGTCTGGAAATCATTCTCCTCTAGGCTACGACTATGCCACAATGCTAGTTAAAAGGAAGTAGGAATACTATACAAAAAAGGGTCCCAAGCCAAGCTTAGAACCCTTCAATATCTTAAAGGTAAGAGTTAAATTTACCTAGAGTATCTTATCCAATAAATGGTGCAATTACGAGTGCTACCACTGACATCAACTTCAATAAGATGTTCAATGATGGTCCAGAAGTATCCTTGAATGGATCACCAACTGTATCACCTACTACTGTTGCCTTGTGAGCTTCAGATCCTTTATAGTGCATCTCGCCATCAATCTCTACTCCTTCTTCAAACATCTTCTTAGCGTTATCCCAAGCACCACCAGCATTAGACTGGAAGATTGCCATGAGTACACCACAAACAGTTACACCTGCAAGCAATCCACCGAGCATCTCTGCACCTCCTGTAAATCCAATAAGGACTGGTGAGATTACAGCAATAAGACCTGGTATTCTCATTTCTCTAATTGATGCCTCTGTTGAGATTGCAACACATTTATCATATTCTGCTTTTCCATCTGCTGCCTCAAATGTGGCTACATCTGCTGCTGACCATTCACTCATTTCCTTACCATCATTTTTCTTCATCACTGCGAGAGCTTTTGTGAGTTCAGGAATATCCTTGAACTGTCTTCTTACCTCGTTGATCATATCCATTGCTGCTCTACCTACTGCATTCATAGAGAGTGCAGAGAATAAGAATGGAAGCATACCACCTAATAACAATCCTGCCATTACAATTGGTTGAGCAATATCGATTGATGTGATACCAGCTGTTGCCATGAAAGCTGCAAAAAGTGCTAATGCTGTCAATGCTGCAGATCCAATTGCAAATCCCTTTCCGATTGCTGCAGTTGTATTTCCTACTGCATCTAATTTGTCTGTTTTTTGTCTTACTTCTTTTGGAAGTTCAGCCATCTCTGCAATACCTCCTGCATTATCTGCAATTGGTCCGTATGCATCTACTGCAAGTTGAATACCTGTGTTAGAGAGCATTCCTACCGCAGCAATTGCAATACCATAAAGTCCACCAAAGTAGTGTGCTCCAATAATTGCTGAAGCTAGTATGATGATTGGAATCGCAGTAGAAATCATCCCGACTCCAAGACCTGCGATAATGTTAGTTGCCGACCCAGTCAATGATTGCTTCACGATTGACATGACTGGTTTAGTACCAGTTCCTGTATAGTGCTCAGTAACCATACCGATCAACACACCAGAAACTAGTCCGATAATGACTGCGATGAATATTCCAGTTGGTGTATATGTTGCACCATTGAATGTCCAAGATTCAGGCAACATCCAAGTAACGATTAAGTACGTCAATGCGACCATAATACCACCTGCGATGAACTCTCCTCTGTTCAATGCCTTCTGTGGATCACCACCTTCTCCAACTTTTACGAAGAATGTACCGATGATAGATGTAATAATACCTACTGCTGCAAGGACTAATGGTAAGATGACTGCTGAGAGACCACCGAAGTTATCACTCCATCCAGCACTACCCATAAAGACAGCTCCCAATACCATCGTACCAATGATTGAACCGACGTATGATTCAAAGAGATCTGCTCCCATTCCCGCAACATCACCTACGTTGTCTCCAACGTTATCTGCAATAGTTGCTGGGTTCAGTGGGTGATCTTCTGGAATTCCCGCTTCTACCTTACCTACAAGGTCTGCTCCAACATCTGCAGCCTTGGTATAGATACCACCACCTACTCTTGCGAATAATGCGATAGATGATGCACCAAATGAAAATCCAGTAAGTACTGTGATGACCTTAGTCACATCAGCTTGACTACCAATACCGAACAATGTTGAGTAGAGTATAAATAATGAACCCAACCCGAGTACTCCAAGTCCTACAACTCCCATACCCATGACAGCTCCACCTCCGAAGGCAACTTCTAAAGCTTTACCAAGACCTGTTCTTGCAGCATTAGTTGTTCTAACGTTAGCCTTAGTTGCAACTTTCATCCCAATGAATCCAGCCAATGCTGAACAGATAGCTCCTAAGATAAATGAGAGAGCAACAAGTGGAGAAGACCCTTCATTCATTCCACTCCAGAACATCAGACATGCTACTACTGCTACGAATATTGCTAAGACTTTATATTCAGCTCTGAGGAATGCCATTGCACCATCTGCAATATTAGTGGCGATTCTACCCATTTTTTCTGTTCCGACTTCTTGCTTGCTTACCCAAGCAGACTTCCACATCGTGTATGCAAGGGCAATAACACCGAATGCTGGAATAATGTAAATAATGTTTTGATTCATAAAATTGATTTTATCTATTGTTTCGTCTAATTAGTTCATGCTAAAAATGTCTGCAAAAGTACTGTAATTTCTATGGATTGCAAATACTCACAGTCCGAAATCCTTGTCCCTACAAGACTCAACATCAATGAATCACTCAGAGTAAAATGATCAAATAACAAAATAACTGGTTTTAAACTGACCTTTTGAGCCTTGCCAACACCTTTTTGGCCCTACCCTTGAAGCCAACAGTTCCGTAATCTTTTTGTACTTCAATCTCGCCTATCAACTCCTGTTTTAGATCTGGATGACGTTCAGCTATCTTCTCCAATACTCTCAAGGAAAATGCTCTGATCGCGGTTGGTTTATTGTGGTCCATCAGATAATTAAAGCAAAGCTCAAAAAGTGGCCCCTCTAAGTCCTCTGGAATATCAATCTCTTCAAATATCCTGATTGTATTGCGAATCTGTGCATTATGCTTTGCAATAGGCATACTATCTACCATCTGACTCAAGTATGGTCGTATGATTTCGGGTGCTTCTAGACCTAAGAAAAGAAGAGACCAAGATGATCGTTGACAAAGTTGTAAAGACTCACCAAAGAAGAGATCCATCAATTCACTAATTGCCTTAGGATTTTGAATGATGTAATCCTTGATTGCAATTGCATCATTTCTTTTATGTCTACTTTCTAAAATTGCTTTGATATCCATGATATCTTCTTGATTGTCCTTAGTATACGCAAACATAACATAACCTAATTTCTTAAAACTTTAATGGCAAAATAAGATTTACCTTTGTGCAGATTACAAATACTGATATGATACCCGAGATTACACCGATTACCTTATTAGAAGAGATTACACTTCCAACCGATTGGGGCACTTTTAAGATGCTAGCTTTTGGCTACGAACAACAAGAAAAGATGCCTCACTTAGCAATTGTACATCCAGAACTTGATGTAAACAAACCCGTAACTGTTCGCATCCACTCAGAGTGCATAACAGGCGACCTTTTTCACTCTAAGAAATGTGATTGTGGCCATCAACTTGATTACTCTATGCGACAGATACTTGACGACCGCGGTATCGTTATCTACCTTAGACAAGAGGGACGAGGTATTGGTATCATAAATAAGATGAAGGCATACAACCTACAAGACAAAGGCATAGACACTCATCAAGCAAATCTTGACCTAGGCTTAGCCGCAGATGCTAGAAATTATAGTGTTGCATTAGAGATTCTTGACCACCTAAAAATAAAAGAGCTGAAACTTTTAACCAACAATCCAGAAAAATTGAATGCCTTTGAACATACAAATTTTACTGTAGTAGAACGATTACCAATCCTTATGGATGCTTCTGAAGAAAATGCTAAGTATCTTCAAACTAAGAAATCAAAATTTGGACACTTAATAGATTAAATAGAAACCAATGTCATATTCAGGTCGAGTTAGGTACAAATCTAGACAAGAAAAGTCTATAATCTTTAGAAGGCGTATTAAGGTCTTTCTAATTATCTTAGTCCTCGCTTTAATAGTGTATGGATTTATGCATCGAGTATATATCAAAGATTACATCTCACTCATGTTCTACTAAATCAGATTTCAGATTCTAAAAAAATTATTTAATTAGACAAGTTAACTATGACCACATTTTTGATTGAAGAATTTACACAGTACAAAGTGTTTCTTTATGGCCGTAAAGTCAAAGGAGAGCAAACTGATCAAGCAATCTATATCAATCTCCCTTCAGGAAAAGCTCACTTCTATTTTTGTAGTAACTTCATGAAGGACAATTTTGTAGAAGAAAAAGGTGATAAAAAATTCTTCCACATTTATCTAAGAGCAGATAAGTATACTCATTGGATCGACCTGTTTAGAAACGAAGGACCTCTCTTCTTCTTTTATGATTTTGAGAGAGATCTCTGCTATATTACTACCTCTGATGAGCCTGTTGGCGAAGGTGAAATCAAGCAACTCGAAGTTCAAGTTTAGTCTTTAAATTAATATTATAGAAGGGATTCCTTATTTAAAATAATTAGGAATTAATTTCTACCTTTGTACATATAATATATTATCATAATATGTCTGATAGCACTCTCTATATCGTTAATAGTCTTACACGTAAGAAGGAAGCCTTCACACCCAGTACTCCGGGATATGTAGGCATGTATGTCTGTGGCCCTACCGTATATAGTGATGTCCACCTCGGTAATTGTCGGACTTTTGTCAGCTTTGATATTATGTATCGTTACCTCCTTTATCAAGGTTACAAAGTGAGATATGTCAGAAATATCACCGATGTAGGTCACCTCCTTGATGATGGTGAAGATAGAATGGCAAAGGGAGCAAAAGCTGAGCAACTCGAACCAATGGAAGTAGCTCAGAAGTACTCTAATGGTTTTCATTCAATGATGGATATTTTCAATACTCTCAGACCAAGTATCGAACCGAGAGCAACCGGACACATCATAGAACAGATCGAAATGGTCCAGCAGATTATCGATAATGGATTTGGCTATGAAGCTAATGGGTCTGTCTACTTTGATACCCTCGCTTACGCTAAAATACATCCTTATGGTGAACTCTCTGGTAGAGTCATTGATGAGTTACTCGCTGAATCAAGAGACCTTAAAAATCAAACAGATAAAAAACATCCTTCTGACTTTGCAATCTGGATGAAAGCAAATGACAGTCATATCATGAAGTGGGAATCTCCATGGTCTCTAGGTTTCCCTGGTTGGCACCTAGAGTGCTCTGCTATGAGTACTAAGTACCTAGGAGAGAACTTTGACATCCATGGTGGTGGTAACGACCTTAAATTTCCTCATCACGAAAATGAAATAGCCCAAAATAAAGCATCATGCGGATGTACACCAGCCAGATACTGGGTACACACCAATATGCTACTCATGAATGGGAAGAAGATGAGTAAGAGTGATGGCAATACAATCACTCCTGGCCAGCTGTTTACCGGTGAGAGTAAACATGTTTCTAAAGGAT
>Ga0114956_1001650_pt1 | contig 17629 bp, 15 predicted proteins | sample MaitaG_FD_87304 | JGI IMG/M metagenome (GOLD analysis project Ga0114956, IMG submission 87304) | Marine algal microbial communities from Maine, USA - Maine_Asex2 metaG | ecosystem: Host-associated > Algae > Red algae > Unclassified | place: Maine, USA | collected 2015-01-05 | reverse complement strand
TTGGGATGCCACCGCGCTCACTGGAAGTCGAGCTCGGTCCGAGCCAGGTTGAGCTGACGTTCTCGCCGGGACGAGCGCTGGAGGTCGCCGACCAAGCGATCCTGTTGCGCTCGTCGGTGAAACAGATCGCGCGGCGCAACGGGTGGCATGCGACGTTCATGGCGAGGCCGCACGTGCCCGAATCGTTTAGCAGCGGGTGGCATCTGCACCAGTCGTTAGTCGACCGTTCCGGGACCAACCTGTTCGCGGCCGCTGAGAGCGCCGGCGTGCTGTCGACGCTCGGGGATCACTATCTCGCTGGACTGCTCCGGCATGCTGTCGAGTCTTGTTTGCTGACGACGCCGACCGTTACCGGCTACAAGCGCTATCGGTCCGAATCACTCGCGCCGCTCTGTGCAACGTGGGCCCGCCAGCACCGTGGTGCAATGCTGCGAATCATCGGCGGCAATGGCGCAGCGAGCACTCGCATCGAGAATCGAGTTGGTGACTCGGCCGCGAATCCCTACCTGTATGTCGCCTCCCAGATTCACGCCGGTTCGGCCGGCATCGACCAAGCCGTCGCAGCGCCACCGGCAGCGACGAACCCCTATGACGAGGCGGAGGGTGAGCGCCTGCCGCGCACCCTCGATGATGCGATCACGGCTTTCGCCCAGAGCGAGATGTACCGAGCCGCCCTCGGCACCGAGTTTGTCGACTACCTCACGGCCATCAAGTCGGCCGAGTGGGATCGTTTCGTTTCCGCGGTCACCGACTGGGAACAGGCCGAGTACTTCGAGTTCTTCTAGCCGCCTGTTAGCGCTCGGTATGCGTCGATGATCGGTTCCAGCTCCGACGGTGTGGCGCCATGCAGGATGACGGCATCGCAGCCGAGGGCAAGCTGGTGCTGAATCGCGGCGACACAAGCTTGCGGGCTGCCGGTCGCGCTTGGCGCTAACCATTCATCGGGAATCAGTGTCGCGAGATGCTCAAGGATCGGCGTGGTCGCCGTCGAGTCGAAACCGCCCCGTGATCCGGCGACAAGATCATCGGCCCGGAACCGTTTGAGTACCGCAGGATCCCACCCGTTCGTTCGAACGAGGAGGTCGCCGTAGGCCTGGAGATACGTCGCCATCCGGCCCACCGACTTCAGCAACCGTCGGTCGGCGGGCAGATGGTCGCCGACCGTCGCGAAACATGACCACACGCGAACGTCGGCCGGGTCGCGGCCAGCCTCCTCGGCGGCTTGTTTGACTGTCGCCACGCATCGAGCGGTCGTTTCGTCGGTGAAGTAGGTATGCAAGATGACCTCATCGAAACACCGACCAGCGAGGCGGAGCGAGTTGTCGCCAAACGCCACCAGGTTCATCGGCAGGTGTTCATCAAGCGCGGCATCGAGGTGCAGCACCGGGTAGGCCCCCGCTGGACCATCGTGGCCCATGATGACCTCGCCCCGGAACAGCCGCCGCATGAGGCCGGCGAAGTCGTCCATCTGGGCAGTGGTGATGTGTTCGATGCCGTACGCATCTTGCACGCGTTCGATGCCCCGACCGAGGCCGAGCACAAACCGGCCACCAGTGAGGCTTTGCATCGTACGGGCGTAACCGGCCGTGACCATCGGGTGGCGGGTGTTGTGGTTCGTCGCGGCGGTCGCGATTGTGATGCGATCGGTCACTGCACCGGCCGCACCACAGAGCGTCGCGGCTTCTTTCTTGTTGTACCGCTCGGAGATGAACGCGGTTCCGAAGCCCATTTCCTCGCCGTCTCGAATCTCGTCGAGCAAGTGTCGTGACGACGGCGCATGGCCCGCGAGGGCATAGAAGCCAAGTTCAGGAAACTCGGTTGTCGCAGCCTGGTTGGCACCCACCGTCATGCTGCGAGTGACGCAGGGTCAAAGCAGGCGAGGGCATGTCGAACCGTGTCGTCATCGCCGTCGATCGTGATGTCACCGGCGGCGACAGCTTCGCTGAACGCAGTGGTTCCCGAGAGCACGTCGGCCCAGGTGGCCAGCGTCAGCGTGATCGTATGGTCCGCGCCGTCTCCATCAGTTGGTACAGCAACCCCGGACCGCAGATGCAGACCGGCGGTCATGCCGTCGATGGTGAACGCGAGGTGCGCGTCGAGATCGACGGCCTTGTCAGGGTCGAGTGCGGTCTTCAAGCCGTGCACGAAGGTTGCCGGCGGGTACGCCATGACCTGGCCTCGGCTCGCGCGGAAACCGCGATGGCGCGACAGATCGACCGTGCCGTCAAGCTCACGCGCTCGGGTCATACACCAGTTCCGGAGGTTCGCCGACATCGTCCGCTCGCCGATACTGCGCAGCACGGCGCCGAGCATCGCTCGTTCGTCGGCGTTGCCGCCATCGGCGCGGCCGTCTGTGCTCGGCTCGCTTCGGACCAGCCACGTGGCGAGTTCCAAGGCCCAGCGCAGATCGTCGGCCGCGAGCGCGGCCTTCGCCGCGGTAAGGACCGCGGCGCGGCCGCCGAAGCCGGCGATGAGGCGTTGCGTTCGTTCGAGCGTTGGCAGGGGAGCGAGCTCGGCTTCGTAGCCGTCGAACCAGCCCCGCAGCCCGGCGTGAATCTGCCGCACATGATGTTCGACGACGCCGTAGTGCTGCTGGGTTAAGTAGGTCCGATCGAAACGAGCGGGTAGCTGCACCTCGGCGATCAATTCACCAAGCGTGAGGCCGCGGTTGATTCCCCGCACCGTCTGGTCCCACAGGTATTGAATTGCATCGCGCGCATCGATCACACCGGCACGAATCTCGTCGCGGTTGCTCAGCGGTGGACCATGGGCACACACCAAGTATTCGGGATCGAATCTGGCAATCTCGTCGATACCGGTCAGCAGAATACGCGGGTCGCGATACTCCTCGCCCCGGATGGCGAAAATGTTGAAGAGCGCGGGCCACACGATGTTGTTGACGCAGAGGCCCAGTTCCGGGAAGAAGATGTTGACGTTGTCGTCGGCGTCGGATGGCGCAGGCGTGAAATGAACCGTAAGGCCGGCGACTTTGGCGGTGGTCGGCCCCGAGATGGGATGGTTCGGCTTTCGGTAGCCGGGGGTTCCGCGGCCATGGGCCGGGTTGCGATAGAACCGGCCGAGACCACCGCCGACCAGGCCATCAGGCCCCTCGTCGGGCAGCATCATGCCGAACTGGTGAATGAGTCCGCGGGCGGCAACCGGGCCGACGTCAGCGGCCATGCGACCGAGGTTCCCATCGATGCGCTCATGCCCCCAGATCGGAACGTGCGTGCCGTCGGGCACGACGGCCGTTGTGCCATTGCAGTAGTGAAAGTGGGTGTAGATGACGGCAATGACGGGGGCGTCCGTGTGTGCTCGCACTGCGACAAGCGCCGCGGTCATTTCTTCGACCGACTCGCCGGTATCGATGGCGATAAGACCATCGGGGCCCTCGACAAAGGTCTGGTTTGAGAGGCCATTGCCAACCATGCACCAAACACCGTCGGTCACCTCGTACAGACGCTCGGCGAGGCGGTCCATGTGTTCAACGGTCGCCTTATGAACACGCTGACCGCGGGCAGCGGTTACCACGTTGCGATCGTCTGCATCGAAGCTGGCGGGAATCCAATGGCGGGTCATCCAGCGAGACTACGACACGACGTCGAAGCCGCAAGCGCTGCCGTTCTCCAAGGTGGATCGCCCTGCCACCAGCGAGCCGATCGAGACTGCAACGACCGTGAACGAAACGAATCTGCCACCACGCACGCCTCCGTTCCGTGTGGGCCAACTCGGCTGCGATGCGCGTGGCCGGGATCACCCCATCGACAGTCCAACCGACGGACGGCGTCATGCGTAGCAATGCAAACGGCGAGCCGCTCGGCGTGTTCGTCGAAAGCGCACGACAGCTGATCACTGCCCAAACTCCGACCATGACCGATCGGCTACCGGGCACCGACCTGGCCTGCAGGTCGGGGTCCACGTGACCGGCGATCGTTCAAGTGAAGCTGTCGTCGACGGCTTCGTCGCCGCGCTAGATGCGAAGCCGCACCCCGATCCGCGGCACTACATCATCCACGGACCCCTCGCGACCCGGGAGCCTTTGGCCCGGCCAACCAAGGCCGGCATTGGAGTCGGCGGGCGCATGGCAAGACGGTGCCGAGTCGGTTCAGCGGTAGGACGCAAGGGCCCCACGGGCCGCGCTTACTTCGCGCGAGGCCGATCGTGGGCCGGGTCGAACATCGGCTCAGCCTGCACCGTCGCGGCACTTCGTTTGCCGATGATCTCAACCGACAGCGAAGTTCCGACGTCGCCGTAGGCCGGTTCGACATAGCCCATTGCGATGTTGGTCTCGGTGTGATGGCCGTATGCACCGCTGGTGACGACGCCGATCAGTTCGTCGCCGGACCAGATCGGGTCGCCCGTATGCGCGGCCGCTTCGTCGTTGTCGACCGCCATTGCCACGAAAACCCGGCGATGGCCGGCGTCGCGCTGGGCGGCGATGGCGTCGCGGCCCTGGAATTCTTTGTCCATATTCACAAACCGGTCGAGGCGGGCTTCGAGCACGGTGAACTCGGTGTGGAGGTCGGTCTTCCATGCCCGGTAGTTCTTCTCGAGCCGCATCGACTCGGTCGCGAGGAGGCCGAAGTCGATGAGGCCGATGTCGGCTCCGGCGGCGTGAATCGCTTCGTAGACCGGCACCGAAGCTTCCATCGGCATGTGGAGTTCCCAGCCGAGTTCGCCGGTGAATCCGAGCCGAAGTGCGGTCACGCCGAAACCGGCGATCTCGATCTGGCGGGTCGCGAGCCACGGAAAAGACTTGTTGTCGAGTGGCGCGTCGGTTATCGCCGACAGCACCTCGCGCGACTGTGGGCCCGCGATCATCAAAGCGTTGTGGTCGTGCGTGAGGTTGGTGATGGTCACCGTTTCGGGCGGGTTCGCATCGGTCAATACATCGAGGTCGTGCCACTCGGCGGCCGCAGCGCTGAGCAGCCAGAAGCGTTCCTCATCGAGGCGCGTCATCGTGAACTCCGACAGGAACCGGCCCTGGTCGTCGCTGACGTAGGCGAGCGAGGTGCGACCGACCGCCGGGATGCGTCCGGCGGTCAGCGAGTCGAACCATTCGATGGATCCCGGACCTTCGACGAGTAGGCGAGTGAAGCCACTGATCTCGGCGACACCGACATTGGCGCGTACGGCGTTGGCCTCACGACCGACCTGGTCGTGGAAGGTCGAGAAGCGGAAGGACGGCACGTGCTCGAAACCGTCGCCGGCGGGGTGGAAATAGAGCGACCGTTCCCACCCGTTGATCGCGCCGAACTCGGCTCCCTTGGCCTTGAGAATGTCGTAGAGGGGAGTGACCTTCGCTTCGCGGCCGGCCGGGCGGTGTTCGTCGGGGTGGTCGAACACGAACTCGCGCCGGTACTCCTCGACAGCCTTCGCCGATGCGTACGCCTCGTCGGCGTACTGACTGAAGCGGCGGGGGTCGAGCACCCACGTGTCCCACTCGGACTGGCCGTCGACGATGATCTCGGCGAGCACCTTGCCCAGGCCACCGCCTTCGCCGACACCGGCGCGCAGGCCCAGCATGCAATAGGCATTGCGACGCCCTGGCAGCCGACCGACGAGTGGCACGCCGTCGCCGGAGTACGTGATCGGTCCGTTGACGACCGACGAGATGCCCGCCGTCTGCAGGACGGGGAGTCGATCGAAGACCCGCATCATGTTGTCTTCGAGGCGATCGAGTTCCGGCGGTTCGAGCTTGTTCGCGAAGTCGACGGGAATGTTCTCGCGGCCCCAGGTCTTGCAACCTTGTTCGTAGATGCCGACCAGCAGGCCGTGGTGCTCCTGGCGGCTATAGAAGTCGTCGCCGGGATCGCGCAGCAGCGGCACGCGGCGCCCGAGTTCCTGGAGCTCGGGCAATTCCTCGGTCAGGAAGTACTGGTGTTCCATCGACGAGACGGCTGATTCGAGGCCGTAGAAGTTGCCGACCTGATGCACTCGGTAACCCGCAGCGTTGACGATGCTCTCGCACTCGATGTCGCCCTGGTTCGTGTGGACGATCCATCCGTCATCGGTCTCGGTCAACCCGGTGCAATCGGTGAACCGGAAGGCCTGGCCGCCATTGTTGCGACCGGCGTGGACCAGGCCGGTGACGAGACCGGTCGGGTCGATGTCGCCATCGACGGGATCCCACAGACCACAGGTGAGGCCGGTGACGTCGAGCAGCGGATGGGCTTCGGCCATCTCGCTCGGGGAGATGACTTCGAAGTCGACGCCCATACCTTTGGCCATGCCGACGAAGTGTGAATAGCCATCGAGGTCTTGCTGGTCATAGCCGAGGCGGATGCCGCCGTCGTGGCTGCGGTACGTGATCGGCCGGTCGGGGTTCGCGGCGAGTCGTTCGTAGAGTTCGCACGAGTACTTCTTCAGGCCGACCATCGTCTGGACCGTTCCGAACTGGGTGACCTGGCCCGCGGAGTGCCAGGTCGTGCCCGACGCCCATTCGTCGCGCTCGATGAGCACGACGTCGGTCCAGCCGTGGGTCGTCAGGTGATAGAACGTGCTTGCGCCACCAACGCCGCCGCCGATGACGACAACGCGAGCCCGGTTCGGAAGATCAGCCATGATCCACTCCTCAGTTCAAGATTCGGCGACGATACCGGCTCGGCGTCGAGAAGCGTTAGCTGGATGTGGCATCGTCGTGGGATGACAACACAGCTACCTGCGATCTCCTTATCGGCCGTGCCTGGACGCCGGAAAAAGACTCTTGAACTCGCAAAAGAAGTAGAGGATCGCGGCTTCTCCGGGATCTACTGCCCGAGCTTCGGTGACGCCATGGGTCTCTGCAACGCCATGGCGCAGGTGACGAGCACGATTGAGCTGGGCACGTCCATCGTGAACATCTACGCCCGCAATGTCGCCGACTATGCGCAGACGGCTTCATTCATCCACGAGGTATCCGAGGGCCGCTTCCGGTTCGGTCTCGGCGTCGCCCACGCACCGTCGAACAAGCGCCTCGGCGTGAACCCCGGCAAACCGCTGGGCGACATGCGAGAGTTTGTCGCTGCGGTCGAGGGCATGGAGCGCATTGGTGAGCTTCCGCCGATCATCCTCGCGGCGATGCGCGACAAGATGGTTGCACTTGCCGGCGAGATCGGATCCGGAATGGTGCTCGCGAACGCATCGCGCAAAGCGTTCACCGGGACGCTCGAACGGATGCCGACCCCGAAAGTTGGCGACGATTTCTTCATGGGATGCATGATCCCGACGTGTGTGTCCGACGACCGAGATGCCGCGGCCGCCGTCTGCCGGAAGACACTCTTCAGCTATGTACACCTGCCGAACTACCGCAACTACTGGAAGGCGGTTGGCTACCGCGATGAGATGGAAGCGATCGAAGCCGCGATCGAGGCCGGCGATCGCGACTCGATACCCGGCCTGATGAGCGACGCATGGCTCAGCGACGTCACACTGTTCGGCCCGGCCGATGAGGTCAAGGCCGGTTTGCAAGAGTGGTACGACGCGGGCCTGACCACACCGATTCTCGTACCGTCATCGGCCGTTGGCGGACAGTTCCAGGCCTTCGAGGAGATCTTTGACCTCTTCGACTGATACCCAACCCGACGATGGCTGGCTCGTCGTCTACACGACGTGTCACTCGTGGATTCAAGAGGTCGTGGCCGAGGTTATGCCACCCGAGTTCAGGGTCGAGTTTGTCGACCTCGCGAACGCTGACGCCGTCGCGTCCAAGTTGCCTCACGCCGACTTCATCGTTTGTTTGTCGCTGAGTGCCGAGCAGGTCGCGATTCTTGAGCGATGCAAACTCGTGATGCACAACGGCGTCGGCTACGACGCCATCGCGATCGAACAGTTGGCTGCACGAGGCATTCCGGTCGCGATTACGCCGACCATGACGCCCGAGGGCGTGGCTGAATATGTGCTCATGATGATCCTTGCCCTGAGCCGACAGCTACCGGCGGTGCAGGCGAGCATGCAATCGGGCAAGTGGAACATGCTTGGTTGGCGCGAGGGTTCGCACAACATCGCGTACAAGACCCTCGGCATCGTCGGACTTGGCCGCATCGGCAAACGGGTGGCCCACGTCGCTCACGCGTTCGGCTGCCGGGTGCTGTACACCGACGTCGTCGACATCGCTCCTGAGTTCGAGGCGAGATACGAGCTTGAGCGCACCGACCTCGCGACGCTGCTGGCTGCGTCCGACATCGTGACGGTGCACACGCCGTTAACCGACGCGACGCAGAACATGTTCGGTGCCGTCGAGTTCGCCGCGATGAAACTGGGCTCGATGTTTATCAACGCGAGCCGCGGCCCGACCTATGACATCGATGCATTGCACGACGCCGTCGTGTCCGGCCATCTGTTCGGCGCGGGTATCGATGTCTTCGATCCGGAGCCTCCGGCTGGTGATCATCCGATTCTGCAGCTGACCAACGTGATCGCAACGCCGCACATCGCGAGTGGCACCGTCGAGCGGCAGTACGCGATCAATAGAGCGCAGTTCGCCAACTGCCAACGGGTCTTGGGCGGTGAACCACCGAACGATCAGATCCGCTGACCGCTTCTGGCCAATCGCCGAGCCACTCACTCGCCTTCGGGTGGTGCTCCTTCGCCCTCGGGCCGGGGACCGTCGGGGCGGGCACCGCGGCCCGGCCTGGCCCCGGTGTCGGCGGATGCTGCGGTCTGACCGAAGAGGCACGTGATGACTTGGTTCTCCGCCGCATTGTTGGCGTGATAGTGGTAGCCGGCCTCGGTCGTGTGGCCGTAGCACTCATCGAGGCCGGCTGCGTCGATGTCAACGGCTTCGAGCGGGCTGTGAACCGGATAGCCGTCAAGCGCATAACCGAACATCGGCGTATCGCCGTCCGGGGCGTCGCCGACCTCAGAACAGCCGACGGCTCCGTGCATGTGGTAACCCTCGAACGGGTTGAAATGGGCACCGCAGTCGTCGAATGCGGCGATCGTGTAGGCGCTGAGGATCGCGTCGACGGGAGCTGATGCGGCGATCACGACGCCGTCCAGCGTGATGCCGAGGTTGCCGCCGGCGGCAGTCGCGTTCTGGGCGAGGCTTGGCTCGGTCGGGATCAGCACAGTTGTGGGAATCGGTTCGCCGTTCTCGAGCCATTCGAGTCGGCCTTCGACGCAATGGTTCTGCAGCGATGGGTCGACATCGGGTCGGGCCGCGGCCTCGAATTCTGCTGCGGTTTCGGTGACGAGGATGTTGCCGTCATCATCGTGCATTTTCCAGTTGTCGTCGCCGTAGAGCGTTGGCAGTTCGGCGAAGAACTGGCCGGATAGGTCGTACACGCCGCTGCCGTCGAACCAGATGCCGCCCGCATCGGCATCGTCGGCCAGCGTGCTCGGGCAGAAGGGTCCGACGTCGTGGCTCGCCGGGTAGCCGGCCACCGTGATCCGGTAACACGTTGCCTCGGTGCCGTCGCTGAGCGTGCAGTCCTCGGTCGTGGCCTCCTCGGCGAGCGCTCCGTCGAAGAAGAGCCCGATGTCGACGCCGGTGGTACCGACTCCGGCCGTGGTGCCATCGGTCGTGGTGGCGGCGGCGACCGGTGTCGGCGTGTCGGCGGTTTCCGTTGCGACCGGCGCCGTTTCGGTCGGCGCTGTTTCGGTCGGTGCTGTTTCGGTCGGTGCTGTTTCGGTCGGTGCTGCTTCGGCGGTTTGGGTGGGAGCCAATTCAACGGCGAGCTGGGTGTCGCTTCCGCACGCGGCGAGAACAAGCACACAGCACGCAGCGGCAGCAGACCCGATGAGAAGCGGTCGTAGAGCAGTCATACGGCCAGTATCGGGTCGATAGGTAAATGATCACTGAAGATCGGGTAAGAACTTTCTGAAGGCGCTGGTGAAGCGATCGTTGTTGGCAAGAACGACGTCGATCTGACTCATATCGTTCATCAGCGCGGCGACCGCCGTGATTCGGGCAAGCGCCGGTAGGCGGCCACCCGGAGCAGCCACTCGAACGGCCCATAGTCGAAACGGCGGAGCCAAGCTGTCGACCACGCCAGCTGGGCCAGCGAGCCGAAGATGACGACCAGTGCAAGCTCGGCTCGGCTGAAGTAGTTCGGCCCGAACCCCTCTCGGATGATGAACATGCCGACGGTGATGTACACGATCGGTACTCAATCGCGCTCGACCAGTACGGGCAGGTCAAACGCCGTCACGCGGGGGAGTTCGCCGTCGTACCGTTCGGCCTCGACCAAGCAGGTATGCGCCGTTGGTCCTTGCCCGAGCTGCGATGTTCCACGATCAGCGGTCAACACGTTCGGGTTGCCGTGGATGCACATGCCGTCACCGTCAGGGTCGAACCACGCGCCGGTCGCGAGCTGAACACATCCGGGCGCTATTGCATCATCGATCGACAGGCCGGCGAGACACGCGCCGCGATCATTCCAGAGCCGCAGGACGTCGCCGTCGGACAACCCGCGCGCAACAGCATCCGTGGGGTGCATCCGAGCCGGTTCGCGGTCGTGGATCTTCGACTCGCGACTGAAGTCGCTGTGATCGAACTGACTGTGCAGACGCGTCTTTGGTTGGTTCGACACGAGATGAAGGCCGAAGCGTTCACCCTGGTCGGTGCCGAGGCGTTCGTACGGTTCCATCCACGTCGGGTGCGGTGGGCAATCGTCGTAGCCGAAGCTTGCGATCGTCTCGGAGTACAACTCGATCCGGCCCGACGGCGTGCGCAGCGGTGACCCAACGGGATCTTCTCGGAACGCCTGCAGGAACGTCATTTCGCCGGCGCCGTGGTCGTCCATGTCCGCGTGGCGGACGTAGCCATCGGCCCAGAAGTCATCGAAGGGCGGGGCGTACTCGTTGCGCTCGCGGAATTCGTCGTACATGTGGCGAAGCCACTGCTCTGAGGTTCGACCTTCGGTGAACTCGTCAGCGAGGCCAAGACGGTCGGCAACCCCAGCAAGGATTTCATAGTCGTCGCGAGCCTCGCCGAATGGCTCGATCGCTCGCTGCATCGCGACAAGCATGGTTTCGCCATCGCCAAGGTCGGAGCGTTCAAGCGGCGTGGTTGCCGGCAACACGATGTCGGCGAACTTCGCCATTGGACCCCAGAAGGGCTCGTGGACCACGATCGTGTCGGGCTTCTGCCAGGCCTTCACCAGGCGGTTGAGATCCTGGTGGTGGTGGAACGGGTTGCCGCCGGCCCAGTAGATCATCTTGATGTCGGGGTAGGTCGCTTCCTTGCCGTCGAAGTTGAAGCGCTCGCCGGGCCGTTCGAGCATGTGTGCGATGTGAGCCACGGGAATGACCGGCATGCCCTCGGGAAAGGGACCGGTCGGCAGCCTCGGCACCGATTTCTGGCGCTGGCCCGCACCGAAACGTCCGTGGGAGCCGAACGAGAACGCAATGCCGCCACCCGGCGTGCCGATCTGGCCAAGCGCGGCCGCGAGCACCGCCGCCATCCAGTACGCCTGCTCGCCATGATCGCAGCGCTGCATCGAAAAGCTCAGGTTGATCATCGTGCGTTTGCCGGCCATCTCGCGGGCCAAGGACACGATGTCGGACTCGCTCACCGTCGTGATCTCTGACGCCCACGCTGCCGTCTTCGGTTGCCCATCATGTTCGCCGAGGAAGTACGCCTTCATCTCCGGCCAGCCGACGCAATAGTTCGCGAGGAAGCCCTCGTCGGCAAGCTCTTCGGTCACGAGCGTGTGGCCAATCGCGGCCATAAGTGCCACGTCGGTGCCCGGTCGGATCGGGAGCCATCGGCCTTTGGCTTCCGCCGCCTGGTCATCGCGCACCGGGCCGATGTTTACGAAGCTGGTGCCGTTGCTTGCGGCCTTGTCGATCCACCCTCGCGTGAGGTGCGGACCTTGCCCGCCGTAGGTGACCTGAGCGTTGTTGAGCCGCAAGCTGCCGAAGCTGACAAACAGTTCGCAGTGGTTGACAATCGTTGACCACGAGTTCTGTTGGGCACAAGCCGGGTACCAACCGAGACCATAGATGTACGGGGTGATGATCTCGGCGGCGCAGGACGAGTAGGTGCCCCGCCGATCCGTGTAGCCACCAAAGGTGCGCAGAAAGCGGCGGAGCTGGGGTCCAGCCATGTGGAACAGACCGGCCGACCCCCACCCGTACGAACCGCCAAACAACGAGCCGTAGCCATGATCGTCACGGACGCGCACCATCTCGGCGGCAACAAGCTCGAACGCTTCATCCCAACTGATCTCGACGAACGGTTCCTGGCCCCGCAGGTGCGTGGCCGCTCCGGGCCCGTGGTGCAGCCAGGACTTCCGAACGGACGGGCGAGCGACGCGACTTTTCGTCGCGGCCGTGAGGCCCTGGCCGATCGGCGACGAATCCGGGTCGCTTGGGTGGTCGTGCACCGCGACGACCTGCGTACCGTCGGCTTCGATGAGGTGCGGGCCCCAGTGCGTCAAGATGTGAGTGGTTGCCACCGCACCATTGTCGCAGGCTTGGCGATGACGCTGCGAACGAGTAACCGGTGGTCGGTCGGCAGTCGGTCCGAATCAGGGGCCCAGCCAGTAGGCGTTTCGCGGCGGGTGGGGCCCTTGAGTTCATCCTGGTTCGGACCTTCGTACCGCCTCCTACCGGCTGAACTCCTAAGTAGTGTGGCCCGATGCCTGACTCCACCCTGATCTCGGCGGCCGCGCTTCGTTCCTTTGTTGCCGAGGTGTTCGAACACACCGAGTGTTCTTCCGTCGAGAGTGTTCGGATCGCTGAGAATCTCGTCGAGGCGAACCTGACCGGGCACGACAGCCACGGCGTGATTCGGGTGCCCCGGTACGTCGAATACTTGGAGCGAGGGGTCCAGGTCGCAAACCGAGAGTTGGTGACGCTCGTCGATGACGGACCGCTCGTGTTGGTCGACGGCCAGTACGGCATGGGTCAGACCGTCGGACCTCTTGCGGTTTCGCTGGGCTGCGATCGCGCCGAGGCCCATGGGCTATCGATCGTCGCGCTACGCAAGGCCGGACATCTCGGCCGCATCGGGGCCTTCGCCGAAACCGCCGCGACACGCGGGTTGGTATCGATGCACCTCGTGAACGTCGCAAGCAGCCAGCTCGTTGCGCCGTTCGGTTCGCGTGATCGGCGCATGGGAACGAACCCGCTGGCCTTCGGTGTGCCGCGGCCCGACGGTCCGCCCGTTATCCATGACTTCGCCACGTCGATCGTCGCAGAGGGTAAGACCGCAGTCGCGCTTGCCGGCGGCGCGTCGGTGCCCGACGACGCGCTGGTCGGACCTGACGGTCTTACCGGCGACCCGAGCGTGCTGTACCGATTCGTCGATGGGCAACGTCCCGACCCGAATGGCGGCCCGGGCGCGTTGCGGGCCATGGGGGAGCACAAGGGGTCGGGGCTCTCGGTGATGTGTGAGTTGCTCGCGGGTGCGCTGACGGGGACCGGGACGTCAGGCCCGGGCGACTACCTCCGGTTTGCGAACGGCATGTTGTCGATCTATCTCGACCCGGCCCGCGTCGACCCCGACGACACGTTCGCGGCCGGTGTGACCGACTACATCGACTGGTTCCTCGCCGCAGAACCGATCGAACCTGGCGGCACGGTCAAGCTGCCCGGCGACGCCGAACGTATCCGTGCCGAAGAACGCGAGACGAACGGGCTTGAGCTGCCCGTCGACCTGTGGAACTCGATCGTTGCCGCGGCCGAGCACGTGGGCGTCGATCAGGTCGCGGTCGAACGCGCACTCGCCTGAAATCCGACTGGGCGGCGAGCTGCTTCTTGCCTTTCTGTATTCATCGACTATCGTCGATTATCGATGAATGCTCAATCAGCAACCGATGCAATCACGCGTGAACTGGCCAGCGAGTGGGCGAAGTGGTTCGGCGCTCTGAGTGACCCGACGCGCGTGCTCATCCTCAATCTGCTGTCGACCGAAGGGCGCCCACTGACGGTCGGCGAGATCACGGACGCGCTCGACGTCGGTCAGTCGACGATCTCCCATCACCTCGCCAAGCTCGCCGATGTGCATTTCGTTCACGTCGAACAACGGTCGACGTCGAGCTACTGGACCGTCAACGCCGCCTGTTTGGCGGCGTTTCCCTCGGCCGCGGAAATGGTCATGGGAAGAATCCCCATCGATTTCACCAAAGCAATGGAGTGCAGCACATGACAACCGACGACACCCGCAGTGCTAACGACGCGGCCGCCCACGACACGACCACCAACAAGATGAGTGCCGAAGAGATTTACGACGACGTCCGCGGCTACTACCGACAGGCAGCGCTCAGCGATAACGGATGCGGCGAAGCCAGCGATGTCTGGGGCGCGAGCCAATACGACGACGACACTTTGGCCGCCGGTAACGAAGCCGCGATTGAGCTATCGATGGGGTGCGGCAACCCGTACGCCATGGCCGACCTGGTGGCTGGCGAAGTCGTACTCGACCTCGGTTCGGGCGGCGGGCTCGACGTCATCCTGTCGGCCAAACGAGTGGCACCGACCGGCAAGGCCTACGGCGTCGACTTCCTGCCTGAAATGAACGAGATCGCTCAGAAGAATGCCGCGGAGGCCGGCGTGACGAATGTTGAGTTCCTCGAAGGCATGATCGAAGCGGTTCCGCTGCCGGATAACTCGGTCGACGTCGTGATCTCCAACTGCGTCATCAACCTGGCCCCCGACAAGCGACCGGTCCTGGCCGAGATCGCACGGGTACTGAAACCGGGGGGTCGCGTTGCGGTCTCCGACGTCGTGCTCGCTACGGGCGCGACCGCGCCGACCGGCGGCAATTCTTGGTCTGATTGTGGTGCCGGTGCATTGCCACACGACACGTACCTGACGATGCTCACCGACGTCGGCCTCATCGGGCCGTCGATCGAGTACACCCACGAGACCGGACCCGGCTTGCACGGCGCCATCGTGCGGGCGACGAAGCCTGCTCAGCCGTAACCGCTCAGGCAGTCGTCACGCCCTATGCCGTGGCGGGTACCGATGCCTTGGTGAACTGGAGTACGTCGTCAACGATCGGGGCGTCGGCAATCAGCTTCTGATCCTCCGACAGCCGTTGGGTGTTGAGCCACGGTTCGCGATCGCCCTGCTTGGGCATCAGCGCCATCATGCGCTGCATGTAACCCGAGGAGAAATCGTCGATCCATGGCCGTCGTGGCATGGCGGCGTCTGATGGACGGAGCCGGGCCGTGACGACGTCGGTTGCGGTCTCGGTCATGTGGTTCAGCAATCGGCAAACCCACTCGCACGTCATGTCGGCCCGCAATGTCCACGAAGCGTTGATGTAACCGAACGTCGACACCATGTTCGGAATGTCGGAGTACGCGAGGCCTTTGTATGTCCAGCGTTCCGAGAAGTCGACCACTTCGCCGTCGACCTCGAAATCCATGTCGCCGACGGTCACGAGCTGGAGCCCGGTAGCGGTGACGATGATGTCGGCGTCGAGGTGTTCGCCCGAGGTGAGCTTGATGCCAGTCGACGTGAACGACTCGATCGTGTCGGTCACAACCGACGCCTGGCCGCTGTTGATCGACTTGAAGAGGTCACCGTTCGGGATGAGACACAGGCGCTGATCCCAGGGGTTGTAGGTCGGCGTGAAGTGCGTGTCGACGTCGTAGTCGGGGCCGAGCGCTTCCTTCACGCCGCCGATCAGCTGGTCACGTATCTTGTCGGGGTTCTTGCGAGTCTGTCCGTAGATCATCTCGGTGAGACGGACGTTCTTCCATCGTGTGATCTTGTACGCGGCCTGCGCCGGCAGCACCTTGCGCAGCTTGTTCGCGACGACATCGGAGTCAGGGCGAGCGACGACGTATGTCGGCGATCGCTGCAGCATGGTGACGTGCGCGGCGTCATCGGCCATGGCCGGCACGAGCGTCATTGCGGTTGCCCCGGAGCCGATGACGACCACGCTCTTGTTGGTGTAGTCGAGGTCCTCGGGCCATTTTTGCGGGTGCACGACGGTGCCGGTGAAATCGTCGATGCCGGGAAAGTCCGGCGTGTAGCCGCCCTTGTAGCTGTAGTAACCCGAGCACATGAACAAAAAGTTGCACGTGTGGGTGACAACGGTCGTGACGCCGTCAGCATCGCGACGATTCGCCGTGACCGTCCATCGAGCTTCGGGCGTTGACCACGTTGCACTGGTGACCATGTGGCCGTAGCGGATGTGGCGATCGATGCCGTACTCCTCGGCCGTTTCGCGCACGTAGCTCAGGATCGACGGACCGTCGGCGATCGACTTCGGATTCGTCCACGGCTTGAAGCTGTAGCCGAGCGTGTGCATGTCGCTGTCGGAGCGAATGCCCGGGTACCGGAAGAGGTCCCACGTGCCGCCGAGGCTGTCCCGCCCCTCCAGAATCATGTAGCTGCGGTCGGGGCATTTGTCTTGGAGGTGATAACCGGCGCCGATGCCGCTGAGTCCGGCGCCCACGATCAGCACATCGACATGCTCGGGTGACGCGTGATTCGGTGACGCGTGATTGGGAGACTTCTGGTCGGTTGGGCCCTGGTCCGCTGCTGCTGCCATCGGTCCAGCCTAGATACTGGCTCTGCGTAGTCTGGACACATGGCACAGGTCGACCCGAATATCCGCGAGATGCCCGATGATCCATCGATCGGAGCGATGCCGCATTACCCACAGCTGCTCGCTTGGATTACCGCCGAGGTTGCGGGTCTGACCGATGCGCAGCTCGACTTTGACGACCTGCATCCCGACCGCGAGTGGATGTGGTGGTCGATCCGTCGGCAGGTTTCACACATCGGCTGGGACTCGCTGGTGCTGCCGTACCGTCGATGTGCCGAGTTGCTCTGGCCCGATGGTGAGCGGCCGAGCCCGATCGATTGGGACGCCCACCGGATGGGTCCGCAGAACAAGTGGGATCGAGTGCTCGACGAGGACAAATTCTGGTCGATGCCCGATCTTCTGGCAAAGGTCGAGCTAGGCCTGTCGTGGCTCGAGCGGGTCGTGACCGAGCAGCCCATCGAGACACTTCGCGCGACGACCAAGAGCGTGTGGGCCACCCACTTCTGGGCGTACGTGATCACGACGTTGCCCCGTGGCGCGGCCCCCGATCCTGACAAGGAAGGGTCAATCATCTACGACCTCGAAGGATCGCTGTGGATGGTGTACTACGAGATGCTCAGCCATATCCGTTCGATCCAGCGGTTGAAGATCGCGCAAGGTCTTGACCTTGCGACCGAGCTGCCTCGGGTCGGTTACCTGCGCCTGCCCGAGTACTGGGGCGACACCGACGCGAACGGCCCGCCGCTGACCGCGGTATAGCGGTGTGGCTGTTAGAGGTTGCCGCCGAGCAACGACCGGACGAGTTCGACCGCGGCCGCGGGTGCCTTCTCGGGGGAACCCGCATCGGTCGGCGGGTGTGGGTCGTACTCAATCACCAACTGGGTGATCTCGGCGGCTTCGATTCCCTGCACCTCGGCCAGCAGCGTGAACACTTGGAAGGGTCCAACGATGTCGAGCATCGTGTATCCGTCATAAAGCACACACGCAACCTGCATACGCCGTTCTTGGCACGAACCGGCCCGAGGCCGCCGTCGGGTCGGGCCCACCGGGCGCGGCCGTAGGATTGCTCGGTGTCATCTTCTGAGACGCTCGTAGTTGGACAGTTCGTCCACGGCGCCATTTCGGTAGTCGGCCGAGCCGGCTTACATGTCGACTTTCAGCGTCATCAGGGTTTCGTGCCGGCCAGCAGTTCCGGTGCAC
>Ga0114956_1001648_pt1 | contig 17633 bp, 13 predicted proteins | sample MaitaG_FD_87304 | JGI IMG/M metagenome (GOLD analysis project Ga0114956, IMG submission 87304) | Marine algal microbial communities from Maine, USA - Maine_Asex2 metaG | ecosystem: Host-associated > Algae > Red algae > Unclassified | place: Maine, USA | collected 2015-01-05 | reverse complement strand
TCAATAAGAGGTGTCGTATAAATCGATTTAGGTTTTGTTGATAATCGAGGCAAAAACCACAGACATAGCCTAAGCTATGGCGAGGATTTTTAACGAAGAGTATCGGGAAAAGATAATTCGATTCGTACGACATATCTTATCGAATTCGGTATTAGTTTTCACTCTATTATTCATTCCGCTGATTCCCATATTTAATTTTTAATTTTTAATTTCCCCAATTATTTTTAAGTCGTTAAGTATTCACAAAGTGATTTCAAGTCACCTTGCGAAGAGGCACATCCTCATTTAATTTTTTGCCTTTGGTAAAATCAGATGATGCCAAGATAACGAAAAACTATGTGGACTCAACTCCGAAAACTTTTTATTTGCAAAAAAAGTATAGCCATAATTAAAATGAAAATAAGCTAAACCAAATCCTATCATTGGACGAAAAGCAAAACTTGAAGCATTTTTTTTAAAATAATACAACCCATTAATTCCAATTTTCCCACCGAAACCAAAAACGTATCCACCTTTCCAAACAGCTATTTTTGGCGCAACAATTTTTTTAGTTGGAAGATATTCAAAACCAATTTGGTAGGCTTTTGCATTGCCTCCACCTTCTCCAGTTTCGCTTTTCATTTCAACTAAATTTAATCCGATGGTTAAATATTTAAAGCCATGAATTTCAGGAGAAAGTTGAAGTGATTTATTTTCCGCCCACCATTTTCCATGTCGAATAGAATAGTATCTTGCAGCTGGTTTTTTGAAAAAAGTAGAATCAGCTTGCGCAAAAATCGCAGGAGGAAGTAGGTAGATTAAAAAATGTAAGAGTATTGTTTTTTTTGAAATAAAAAAGGAAAGTATTCGCATAATTTACGATTTAAAAACAATACGAAATTCTGTCCAACCAGCCTCAACTGTCTTCAAACTAAACTGTGCTTCGTGGTTAGAAAGTATCTCTCGAATCAAAGTTAGCCCGACACCTTGACCATTTATTTTTGTACTAAAAAAAGGAGTGAATAATTTCTCCATCACTTCATCTGAAATTCCTATGCCATTGTCTCGAATCAAAAGTGTTTTAGGCGACTCTTTCGAAATAAGTTGTATAACTCCTTGATAACCAATTGATTCGATAGAATTTTTGATGATATTAACTAAAACTTGTTCTATTTGTTTGGCATCAATGGAAGTGAAAATATTGTTTTTTTCTAAATGTAATTCTATTGTTATATTTTTTGAATTGGCTTGAGATTCCATGAGTTTGCCGATATTTTTCATCAACTCATTAATTTCGATTTTCTCTAAATGTGGTTGGGGTAATCGAACTACTTTAGCAAAGTTTTTCATAAAGAAACTCATCGAATTATTTCGTTCGATAGCAATTTCTAAAGACTCTCTTTCATCTGAATTTTCTTCGGTATTATATTCCACATGAGTTTGCAATATAGAATTAATCGCACCAATGGAGTTGTTTACTTCATGTGCCATCATACGGATAATTTTTCCGTAAGATCTCTTTTCTGCTTCTAAAATTTCTTTTGATAATTCTTGAATCAAAATAAACTTTCGCTTAAAACCTCGATGGATAAAATGGGTAATTTCACATTTATATTTTTCAAATCCTTCAGTAGTAATAATATTAGCTTTCCCGATTTCAAGTTGTTTAATTTTTTTTAAAATAGGATGAGAAAAATTAAAAATGGGCTGGTGAATTGAATTTTCACTCAAGCCTAAAATCTTCATAGCACTTGGATTGAGGTCTGTTATTTTTTCATCATAATCCAAAATGATAATTCCATTTGGAGATGCATTAATTAATTTTTTTAGGAAAAAATGCTGCTCCTCTACTTGAATTCTTTCCTCTCGAATATTGTCAATCATACTGTTGTAAACAGCAATCAATTTATCCATTTCCCTTGAACCCGTCTTGACAAACTTGATCGTGAAATCTTGATCTGCAATTGCATCCGTCCCCGAAGACATAAATTCTAATGGACGAATAAATGACCGATACATCAAATAGGAAAGAAAAAGGGAAAACAAAATTCCAAATTCGGAAAGTAAAAAATATAGTTTTTGTTCACGCAAAACCAAAAAGCATAAGTATGCAATCGTGATATGAATGATGGCAATGAAGAGGAAATATTTTATTCTTAGACTCATTTTTTTCGGTTGACGGCAGACGGTTGACGGCAGACGGTGAACGAATCATTTGTATCCGTTTACCGTGCATCTTCAATGGTCCAACGAAATATTAAATTTTTCTAAACGGCGATACAAAGCACTTCGAGTGATTCCCAAAGATTTCGCCGTTGTACTAATTTTATTACGATGGTAAGCTAAGGCTTTTTTGATCATTTTCACCTCCATATCTTCTAGGGAAATTTCACCAACATTTGGAAGATTTATTTTTTCTCCTCGAAGACTTCCTCGGTAGTGAGTTTGAAAATCTTCCGCCGTAATTGTTTTGTTATTAGAAACTAAAACGACTCGTTCCACCAAGTTTTTCAACTGTCTAACATTCCCGTGAAAATCTTGTTTTTCTAACCACAGCAAGGCTTTCGGGTCGATAGTCAGCTCTGGGTTAGTATAAATTTCTTTTAGATTTTCTACATAAAAATTAACCAACAAAGGAATATCTTCCTTTCGTTCTCGCAGCGGTGGGATTTGGATTTTTATCAAATTAATTCGATAATAAAGATCTTCTCGAAAAGTTTTGTTGGCCACCATTTCGTCCAGATTTTTATTAGTAGCACTTACGACCCGAACATTAATTTTTTTGGCTTGACTACTTCCCAAAACTTCAAAAGTTTGTTCCTGCAAAACTCTCAATAATTTCACCTGACTACTATGTTCCAAATCGCCAATTTCATCTAAAAAAATAGTACCATTATCTGCCATTTCAAATCGACCTTTTCGATCAGTTACTGCATCGGTAAAAGCACCTTTTTTATGACCAAACATTTCGCTCTCAAAAAGCGAAGAAGAAATTCCACCCAAGTTGACTTTGACAAATGCTTGGTCAGTTCGCAAACTTTCATAGTGAATCGCTTCGGCAATCAATTCTTTCCCCGTTCCACTTTCGCCAAGAATGAGGACACTCGCATTTGTTTTACTAACTCGTTTTGCCAAATTTAAAACATCAATCAATCCTGCTGATTTTCCAATGATGTGTTCGAAGTTTTTGATTTTAGTGTCAACTGTTTGTGTATTTTCTTTTTTGTTTAAGGCTAATAAAGTTTTGATTGACGAAAGCATTTGCTTGTTGTCCCAAGGCTTTGCGATAAAATCTTTGGCTCCTTGTTTCATGCCTTCGACTGCCAATTGAACAGTTGCCCAACCTGTCATCAAGATGATTGGCATTTGTGGATGTGCTGCAATTATTTCTTTGAGTGCTCCTATGCCTTGCCTTCCAGAAGTGTCAATGGCAAAATTCATATCCAACATAATTAAGTCTGGTCGAAACGAATGGATCGTATCTTTTGCCTCTCTTGGATGATGAATGGCTGCGACTCCGAAACCTGATTTTTTCAATAATAATTTTATTGAAGAGCAAACGGCACGATCGTCGTCGATGATTAATATGTGTTGTTTGTTTTCCAAAATGAGTAGAATTTTAGTTTTCGAAAAATGAGTATTAGAATTTTAATCCTCATGCAGCACCATCGCAGGATTTATCATTGCCGCTTGCCGACTCGGATAAAATGCACAAATCAAAACAAGAATAAGAATAACTCCCGCCGATGAAAGCATAGCATAATAGTAATTAATATTTTCGATATCAAACAATTTCATAATAGGAAATTGAGCCGCAAAGAATAATCCAACAAAAATTCCAATCAAAGTTACCATGATAATTTCGGTAATAAATTGAAAAGAAATATCTGAACTAGTTGCGCCAAGTGTTCGGCGCAATCCAATTTCAGAACGCCGTTTGCTTATATTATACCACAGTACTCCAAACAATCCCAAGGCAACATTGATAATCAAAAATCCGCTGATACTCATCAATGCAATCATTGGAGTCCAAGTAGATTGACTTTTTTGAATGCGACGCTGTTCCAATTTTCTAATCGAAAAATCTGCTCGTTTGGTTGTCGAAGCAATGAGTTTATTTAATTTTTCTTCCGCATCAGGTTGGATATTAGCTTTCATACGAATATGAGCAACATTGGTATCCATTGAGGTGGAAGGTGCGAAAACAAAAGTACCTAATTGTTCTTCTGCAAATTCGCCATGGTATTTATAATGATCGACGACACCAATTATTTTTACAAATTCACCAAAGGCTTCATCATCATCTAAAATAAATAAACTGTCCAAAACGGGTTTACCAGCAAAACATTGTTCTCGGAATTTTTTTGTAATTAAAACAGGAGTATATTTAGCCGTGTTGTCCGCTTCTTTGAACCAACGTCCTTCGATGATATTTAACCCTGCTGTTTTTGAATAATGTTCATCATTAAAGAAAATACAAGTTTGGAAATCAAAACCATTCTTATCATTGCCTGTTGACCAAGTATTTCCTGAGAAAGGATATGCATTGGCAGAAAAAGAAACTGATTCTACCTCAGGCATTGCATTTAATTCTCGTAGCAAAAGGGTTTTCATTTCAGCAACTTCTGTTGAATCACTACTACTCGAAATTCTTAAATTTGCTGCCCAAACATTTTTGGTGTCAAATCCCAAGGGAGAATAATACACACGCAGATTAGAAATGATAAAGGCAAAAACCGCAAACAAAATCATAAACGAAAAAAATATTTCTAGGAAAAGTAAAAAGTTTTTTTGCTTCTTATTCCAGATTAAAGTGAATATATGCTTGATCATAATTGGTTGTTTTTTATAGCGTTAACAATATGCACACGTGACATTTTCCATGCAGGAAGGAAGCCTGACAATATTCCAAATCCTAAGCAAATCAAGAAACTGTAAATGAAAACTTTATAATTAAAACTCAAAATTGTTCCGTTGAGAAAGTTACTTCCATTAATAGTATTGAGTAATAAATAAGCAAGAATAAAACCAATCACTCCACCGATGAAAGTCAAAACTATATTTTCAAAAACAAACTGGAATAATATATTACCAGAGTGCGCACCGAATGCTTTTCGGACACCAATCTCTGAAGATCGTTCCATAATTCTACTAATATTGAGGTTGATCAAATTCAAAGTAGGCAACATGAAAAATAAAGTGAGCAAAAAAATCAATGCACCCAGAGCATATTTATAACTCTTTTCTGGCTCGTCCATGCGCAACATTGTCCATGCATATCTTTCGGTGTAAGTGGCTGGGAAATATTCTAATTGGTCATGTTGCTCAGGATTTGGAAGAGGAATCACTTTGGAGCGTTTGACCAATTCTTCTTTGACGTTGTTAGTCTTGCTAGCATTTTCTGCTAAAAATGTAGCACTAAAAGAACCATTGAATCGTTCTCGATTTAAAACTTCAGGAGCTGCATTGGTGTAAGGAATAAAAACATCTGATTTCAAAAAACCAAAAGAATTATTCACTCGGTCAATCACTCCGATGACTGTATAATTTTTTCTATCTAAAGTAATTTCTTTTCCGATGGCTTCATCAAATGTTCCTTCATTTATACCAAAATATTTTTTGCAAGCTTCTTGACTCAAAACCACTACTTGAGCTTGATTTTCCAATTGTTGATTTCCAAAAGGTTTTCCAGCCAAGAATTTAAAATTATAAATATCAAAAAAATTACCATCTGTAAAAGTGGAAGAAAAAGTCAACTTATTACTATTGATAAAAATATCAAATGATTGGTAGTCTGTGTAGATTGTTCGAAATTTGACAAAAGGAACATCCTCCATATGAGTTGTCCAAAATTTAATACTTCCTGGTCCACGAGATATCGACCGTCCTGAATCTTCATATTTAAATCCAGTCGTATCATATTGCATCACGCCATCCATCATCGTACTATCCACTTTCGGAATGGTATCTTGATATTGCTTAAAAGTTTCGATATAGTCTAAATAAACGAGTTGATCTTTTTTTCCTAAAGGCGCATCACCTCCTAATTCTGTTTGGAAAAAAGCAGTAATCAACATCAAAATCATCAAAGTGAAACTGATGCCGAAGAGACTGATGAAGGTGAAAAATTTTCGCCTGCCCAGTACTTTTATGGCTAGTGTAAAATAATTTTTTAGCATAGTAATTTTTTTCTTTTGTTAAAAAAAACAAATCAATAATTTGAAGGGAAAAAGTTTAGGAAACCTGACTCCCATCAAATAATCTCACCAATCGATTCGTCTTCTTCGCCATCGTTTCATCATGTGTCACCATGATAATTGTGGTCTTATCATTTTGATTTAGCCCCAATAAAATATCCATGATTTCATTGCCCATCACACTATCCAAATTACCAGTTGGCTCATCAGCAAGAATGATCCTTGGCTTCCCAACGATAGCTCTAGCGATAGCAACCCGTTGTTTTTGACCACCAGAAAGTTGTCCAGGGAAATGCTTCATTCTATTTTTTAAACCCACTTTGGTCAATGCTTCTTCTGCCATTGCTCGACGTTCTTTTCCATTAATTCCATTGCGATATAATAAAGGCAACTCCACATTATCAATCACAGAAAGATCATTAATCAGATGAAAACTTTGAAAAATAAAACCCAAATTTTCGTTACGAAACTTAGCAATTGGTTTTCCATTATAATCTTTTATCTTATTTGGTCCGATAGAAATTGAACCCTCCGATGGTTCGTCGATCAAACCTATGATGTTGAGCATCGTACTTTTTCCGCAGCCAGATGGTCCCATCACAGAAAGAAATTCTCCTTCGACAACATCTAAATTAATTTTGTTGAGTGCTACCGTTTCGATGGTTTTAGTTCGGTAAATTTTGCTGACGTTTTCGAGTTTTATCATGATTTAAATTTTTGATTTTTAAAGTTATTTATCCTGCTTTGCATATTGTGAATACCTAATGCTGGGTATATTGTTACGTGGTGGTCTGCTTTAACTGACCTAGAAGAGCGAAGCGATATTTTTTAATTTTTTTCTAGTTGCGTTGCTCCTTTTTTTACGGTCAGCTAAAGCAGACCACCACGTGTTATTGAAAATCGTGAAGAGTCATCGTTTTTAATTCATAGTAATTTTGCCAATATTGGCTAAGCGTAAAAACATATTCCCTTGCCGTTTGGTCTTTTTCTCGCTGTGCCAAAGTGAGGTCGGTGATGCTAATTGCACCGAGAACAAAACTCTCTTTTATAATGTCAAATCGCTCTTGAGCAAGTTGTTTCATTTCTTGATTGAGTTGAAGTTGCTCTTGTGAATTATTGAAAGCATCGACGGTTTGTTGGATGTTGGCTTCGAGTTGCAATTTGTTTTGAGTGATATTTTTTCTTAGAAAATCTCTTTGTGCTTTGGCTAAAGTGACTCTCGATTTTTGCGCTCCCCAATCAAGAATCGGAACATTTAATTGTAACTGAACAAATTGTTGTTGCTGCGGATCGGAGTAAATATCCCCCACTTCAGTTGCTCCTCGTGTGAGTCCAAATGAGGCAGACAAATCCGCTTGAAAACCACCTTCTCGCTTGGCTTGTTCCACATCTCGATCAGCTTCCATTTGTTGGCGGGTATAATTGATTTGTTCAAATCTATTTTTAGAGCCTTCCCGTAAAGCTATTGTTAGCTCAACGTTTATAAGGGTTGTGGCATTTGGGACGATTGGTGTGATAGTTTCGCCATTATGTTTTTTTCCTAAAAAAGTATAAATCGCAGAGGAAGCAAATCGCATAGATCGCTCTGCTTGTTTTTTATTTTTGATAGCGGAAGCCAACTCAAATTTTAATTGTAAAAGTCCATTTTTAGAAATAATTCCTAACTCATATTTTTCTTCAGCAATCGTTAAAAGTGTTTCATTATTGGTTTTGTTTGAAATTGCAATTTGCAAATTTTCATGGGCTACGAGAAGATTGAAAAATAAGTTAGCTGCATCATTATTTATACTTTCGATATCTGCTGCGTATTTTTTTTCTGCTTCTTGCAAAATGAGTGGTTGGATTTTTTTATCCCACTTCAAAGCATTAAATCCAAAAAGTGGTTGTAAAAATCCAATCCGAAAAGGTGTTCCATTATAGAAAATCTTGTCATTAGTAAAGTCATCAAATCGTTGCAAATTCGATTGCACAAAAACACTTCCACCAGTAAAAGGAATCGCTTGACTTAAATTCAAACCCAAAGCAGAATTGTTATTATTGACTCTTGGAAAAAGAACCGTTCCATCAGGTTGTTGTGCTTCAGCAAAAGTATTTGCGAAGTTGGGGAAGTTGGCAAAGGCAGAAAATTGTGGTTTTAGACTTGCTTTAAAAATGGAGTTATCAAGTTGCGCAACTTGTAAATCTAATTTGGCTGCTTCGCTTGCAATGGAATTTTCTTTGGCTAGTTGGAGAAAATTTTCCAAGGAAAAATTTTGTAAATCATTTTGTGCTGATATTTTTTTTGGGGAAAATGTCAAAACAAAAGCAAAGATTAGTGAAGCAAAAACAAGATTATATTTTTTAGGATATGACTTAGGTGAAAAATTTTTGGAGAAAAAATCCACCCCCCAGCCTGCGCTAGCGGGGGAGAACGTACTGCCAATTCTTAACAGAACCTTTCCTTTTTCCACATTCTTCTCCCCCGCTAGCGGGGGCTGGGGGGTGAATTCCTCCGAAAGAAATTTTTGACCAAGTCTCAAATATTTTTTATAAAAAGTCATAATTCAATTTTCGTTTTTCAAAAAAAAAATCACAGTAAGCAATTAACAGTTCACCGTTAATCATTCACCGTTACTTTATTTCTATCGTTTCCAGATGGTCAAAATCCTTCATGTCTGAAACAATTATTTTGTCTCCTTCTTGCAAATCTTTGCTGATGATTTCTACGAATGCAGCATTGGATAAACCAACTTGTACTTCTGAACGCTTTGCTTGTTCGCCACGGACAACAAAAATTCCTTGCTGTTTTGCGCCTGTAAAAGCTGGACCATTTTGTGCTCGCAAGACGTTTTCTTTTTTTCCAGAAATAATAAAAACTTCGACACGCATATTTGGTCGCAACTCTTTATGACTAGTTTGGTCGAGTGCGACGACGAACTCAATCGTGTTATTTTCGACGGCAGGAAGGATGGAAGTGATGGTTCCTTTTAGCTTAGTTTTGTTGATTCTGACATCGACTGCTAAACCTACTTTGACAATATTTGCATAGCGATCTGAGCAACTTGCTTCGACTCGGAAACTTTCCAAATTAGCAATTCGAACGAGCGGTTCGCCTTCATTTACTTTTTGTCCGATGTTTTCGTTGATCCATGTAACAACACCTGCACGTGGCGCTTTGACAGAAGTTTCTTTTAATTTTCTACCCAATTCTCGCATGCTTTTTTCCTGAATCAAAACTTCTAATTCTAAATTTCGGCGATCACTTGTAATGGATTCTTTTTTAAAATTCAATTCATTTTCGAGTTGCTTTTTTTCCAAGTTGGCAATTTGTAAATTCAATTCTCCTTGCTCAACTTCTTCTTGCGTCGCTCCTCCGATAGTAAATAATTTTTTCAAATCCGATAAATTCGCTTCCAAACTTGCGAGTTGCAAAGCTTTGATTTGATCTTGGTAATCGAGGTCTTGGAGATTTTTATCGTACTCTAATTTGAGTTTGGTGATATTATTTTTTCGCAATTCCAACTGATCTTTGAGTGCATCATATTGAAGGCGAACATATTCTTCATCCAACTTTAAAATTAAATCTCCAGGCTGAACTTCTGCTCCTGAAGTCAAAATCATTTCTTTAATTTCAGTTGCGACGGGTGCGTTAATTTGTTGCTCGAAAGAAGGAAGAACTAAACCTGTAGCAGTAATTTTATTTTCAATATCGCCTCTTGTAATTTGCCCATAACGAAAATCATCTTCTTTAATTTCTGTTTTTAAAAAACTACGTAACATATAAAATGCACCTGCCATGATGAGAATTAAGACAAGGTATTTTAACCATTGTCCCATTTGATTTTTGTTTTGTTGTAAAGTTGGAATTTCTCTATCCATGATTAATTTTGAATTTTGAATGCTTACGAGAAGGAAAGTTCAATGGGTGTGCCAAAACCTAAAATTTTGATTATCAATGATTTATGTAATTAATTTTATATAAAGTTGTTCGATATCGCACACATGGTGTTTGGAAATGGGAAAGGAATGAGTTGGATAATTTTGAATTACAATTTAAACAAAATCTACTTTGACACGGTCACCTTTTTATCTTGTCTTTATTTCTGTAAAAGTTATTTATTATATTGAGTTTCATTTTTTAAAATAAAACCAACTAACCATGCTTAAAAAATTCTATCCTATTTTTTTTATTTCTTTCTTTTTTTCATTTCAAATAAATGCTCAAGACAATCCAATCGTCAGATTTCCCAGTCTAAGTCCTGATGGTTCAACAATTAGTTTTAGCTATCAGGGAGATATTTGGACGATGCCAGCTTTGGGAGGAATCGCAAGGAGATTGACGATTCATGAGAGTTATGAATCTAAACCACAATGGAGTCCCGATGGAAAGCAAATCCTTTTTCAAGGCAATCGATTTGGCAATAATGATTTGTTTGTAATGAATGCGGATGGAAGTGTTCCCAAACGGTTGACGCATCATTCTACCAATGATAGCGATGCTCGATGGGGAAGTAATGGACAAGTTATTTTTAATACTCGTCGTGCATTTCAACAGGTAGAACGAGAGCAAGAAATTCATGCAGTCAACAAAAATGGAGGCACACCACATCGTATGATGGATGCAGTTGGTTTGATGCCTTCGCCTTCGCCAGATGGAGATTTTATGGTTTTTGTAAAAGGAAATTGTAGAGTAGAACGGGAAGCATATACTGGCCCTGCTCATCGGAGTTTGTGGTTGTATAATACTAAAGGTAAAACTTATATGGAGTTGACAGATTTTGAAGGACAAGAAGTTTATCCAGATTGGGGAGGTGGAGAAATATTTTTTTTAAGAGCAGTCGATGGTCGCTATAATATTTTTAAACTTAATCTAAATGCTGATGGAAAAGATCCGAATCGTATCGTTCAATTGACAGATTTTAAAGATGAAGGTATTCGATATTTTGATGTGAGTGAAGATGGTGCTAAAATAGTTTTCGAAAGAGGAGTGAATATTTTTACGATGAATACCAAATCTAAAAAAGTTTCTAAAGCATTAAAAATTCAAGCTGCGCAAGATTACCGATTTGATCCGATTGAGCATAAAACTTTTTCAAAAGATGCAACTGACTTTTCACTTTCTCCCAACGAAAAACAAATTGCCTTCATCGTGCGAGGAGAACTTTTTGTAAAATTAAATAACAAAGAAAAAAAGCGATCTGTCCAATTGACCGATCATCCTTTTCGAGACAAAGAACCTGTTTGGTTAAATGATACGACCTTGCTTTTTGTCTCTGACCGAGATGGGAAATTTGATTTGCACGCAGTTCATTCGAGTGATGCGAAGCAAGTAGATTTATTTAAAACATTTAAAACCAAGGTAAAAAAAATATCGAATGGAGCAGATGACGAAGAGGGAATTGTCATTTCTCCTGACCGAAAAAAGATTGCTTATCGTCGAGGTCGGGGAATTTTAGTCGTAGCAGATATTTCGCCGCAGGGGAATTTATCCAATGAAAAAATATTGCTAGATGGCTGGGCAACTCCTGGTGGAGTGAGTTGGAGTCCTGATAGTAAATGGTTGGCATACGCTGCGAGCGACTTAGAATTTAACCGAGAAATTTATATTCATCATGCCGATGGAAATCAAAAACCAGTCAATGTAAGTTTGCATCCTCGCTCTGATTCTTCGCCAAAGTGGAGTCGAGATGGCAGTAAGTTGGGTTTTATTTCTACTCGAAATAATGGCGATTCTGATGTTTGGTTTGTTTGGTTAAAAAAAGAAGATTGGGAAAAAACCAACCAAGATTGGGAAGAAGATGATGAAAAAGAAACACCTAAAAAAGATAAAACTAAAGATAAATCCAAAGGCAAAAAAGGAGATAAAAAGAAAGATAAAAAAGTTGAACCGATTCAAATTGACTTTGAAGATATTCATGAGCGAATCGAACAAGTCACCCGATTGGCAGGGAATGAAAATAACTTGATGATTTCAAAAGATGGGGAATCATTTTATTTTACCACTAATGGTGGAGGACGACAAGGTTCTTCTGGGGCTTCCAGTTTGATGTCTATAAAATGGAATGGGGAAGATGCGAAAACGTTGGCTAAAAAAATTAATATTTACGGTTTGACCTTAGATAAAGCTGGGAAAAATTTATACGGAATTAAGCGTGGAGGAAGTTTGACCAAAATAAAAATTGAAGGTGGTAAGCAAGAAGGACTTAGCTTTCAAGCGAAATTAGACATCAATCATCAACAAGAACGGAAGCAAGTTTTTGAGGAAGGATGGCGAAGATTACGAGATGGATTTTATGATCCTAATTTCCACGGACAAGATTGGAATAAGTTGCGAACCAAATATTATGACCGTTGTATGAATGCTTCGACTCGTCAAGATTTTCAAACTTTTTATAATGAAATGTTAGGTCAACTCAACGCTAGTCACATGGGAATGCGAGGCGGAAATTCGCCAGAAGATTTGCAACGGGAGCGAACTGGTTTGCTCGGAATTGAGGTAGAACCAACTTCGCAAGGGGTGAAAATTACTTCGGTTGTTCCTAGCACTCCTGCCGATAAATTGGAAAGTAAACTGAATGTTGGCGATGTGATTCGTTCGATAGATGGAAAAAATATTTCAGCGACAAATAATTTTTATAGTTTTCTAAATGGAAAAACAAATGAAAGAATTTTGTTGGAAGTAGTTGATGCTGCTGGCGTTTCAAGAGAAGTGATTATTCGTCCGACAGGTTCGTTGCGAACAGCACTTTATAATGATTGGGTGAAAGAACGAAAACGATTGACAGAAAAATATTCAAATGGACGGCTTGGATATATTCATATTCGAGGAATGAACTGGTCGAGCTTCGAGCGATTTGAAAGAGAGTTGACTGCAAGTGGTTTGGGAAAAGAAGGATTGGTAATTGATGTTCGATTTAATGGTGGTGGTTGGACGACAGATATGTTGATGACCGTTTTGAGTGTACGCCAACATTCTTATACTGTTCCACGAGGTGCAGCGAAAAGTTTGGAAAAAGAACATTTGAATTTTACGGAAAAGTATCCTTTTGGAGAGCGATTACCTTTGTCTAGTTGGACAAAACCTTCGATTGCGCTTTGCAATGAAAATAGTTATTCCAATGCGGAAATTTTTTCTCATGCCTACAAACAGTTGGGGCTTGGAACTTTGGTTGGACAACCAACTTTTGGTGCGGTAATTTCTACCGGTGGTGCAGGATTGTTGGATGGTTCATTTGTAAGAATGCCTTTCCGAGCTTGGTATGTCAAAGCCACGAAAAAGAATATGGAATGGGGCCCAGCAGTTCCAGATATTGAAGTTCAAAATTCTGCAGATGGAAAAGCGAAAGGTGAGGATGAGCAATTGAAAAAAGCGGTGGATGTTTTGTTGGGGCAGATAAAAAATAAATAAGGAAAGTGTTTTGTCGCAAAAAGTGCTGTTAGCACTCGAAGCGTTAATAGCCCTCTGGAATAAAAACGACATTTTGAAAAACACCCCTTGGGTTCAAAATAAAGCACCACGTAAATTCATTTAAAACCAAAAAATCCTTCCTGACAATACTGATTGGAAGGATTTTTTGGTTAGAGTTGAAGTTACTTTAAACTTCTTCCTTTTCTTTTTTTGCCAAATAAAATAACTCCGAACAATTCTCTTTTGTCAAAATTTCATTTGCTAATCGGTGAATATCATTGGAAGTAACTTGTTGATAAGCCACCGCTTCCGAGTTAATTAATTCTGCATCGCCCAGCAATTCGAAGAAAGCTAAATTGATTGCTTTGTTTAAAACACTTGCTTCCGAAAACTCCAAAGAGCTTTCCATTTTATTTTTTATTTTCGCTAATTCTCGTTCATCGACCATTTCTTTTTTGATCGCTTCGAGTTCTTTCCAAATGGCAGCTTCCGCTTGTTCCATAGAAATACCATCGGCAGGTTTTCCCTCCACGATCAACAAACCTGGATCAATATAACCTGTTACGTATGCGTCAATTTGAGTAAAAATTTGTTCCTCTTTCATCAAGCGTTGATACAATCTTGCTGACCGACCATTTCCCAAAATATCAGATAACAAATCAATTGCATAGTAATCTTTGTCTGCTCGACCAGGCATATGGAAGGCTAAATACAACGCATCGGTTGGAACGTTTGCTTGGTTTTTCTTTTGTCGAAATTCCTTTTGAATAGGTTCTTGTGATAAATTTCTGAGATGAACATTACCACTTGGAATATCACCAAACCATTTTTCTACTAATAATTTTGCTGCCTCAGTTTTGATATTTCCAGCGATAACTAGAATTGCATTATTGGGGCAGTAATATTTTTTGAAAAACTTTTTGACATCATCCAAGGTAGCATCTTCGACATGTTGCGGTACTTTTCCAATCGTAGGAGTTTTGTAGGGATGCACCTTGTAAGCCAAATCTGAAAGGTGGTGCCAGACATCTCCGTAAGGTTGATTGAGGCAAGTTTCTTTAAATTCTTCGACCACGACTTTGCGCTGAATGTCTAAACTTTTTTTGGAAAAATTTAAACTGTTCATGCGGTCAGACTCCAACCAAAGAACGGTTTCTATATTTTCCATCGGCACCAAATCATAAAAATTCGTGATGTCAGAATTAGTAAATGCGTTGCATTCGCCACCTGCCATTTGGATAGGGTCATCGAATTCAGTCGCATTTTTGGAACCACCAAACATCAAGTGTTCGAACAAATGGGCAAAGCCAGTTTTGTCAGGAGACTCATCACGCGCTCCTACATTATATAAGATATTGACTGCTGCCATCGGTGTACTATTATCCTCATGTACTAAAACTCGCAGTCCATTTTTTAAAGTAAATCTTGAAAATTCAATCATATTATTTTGACGCTCAAGGCGTGAATTTTTGATGTAATTAATTCACCACAGATTACGCAGATTTTCACAAATCGTTTCTTTTTTAATCTGTGAAAATCTGTGTTATCTGTGGTCGAAAGAAAACAAAATTACCCTTTTTTCAGCATAAAAATATTTTTCATACACCAAAAATAATTTTCTCTACATCTCTAAAAATAACTAGGTGAACGAAATTATTTTGTTGCAAAATAGAAGCCTTCCGTAGCAACCGATTTCAATCGGTAGCAAAAATAAAATTAAACCATTTTGGCAAAAGCCAAAGGCAAACTCCACAAGAGTTGAGTCAACACTATTGCTTTGCCTTTTTTTATAAAACATTAAAAATCAACCAATTATGATAAGAAATGACATTTCAAGATTACGAAAAAATAGAGCGATAAATTTCAAAATAGGATTAATTGCCTCCTTGAGTTTTATCATCATGGCATTTAGTTTTACCTCAGCTCCTTCACAAAAAATAAAGTTAGATGATGGAGGTTTTGCCTTAGAATCTGAAGAAATTAAAATGCCTCGATCTTCTCATAAAAAACCGCCGCCACCTCCAGAAGTAAATATTTCAGATCATATCGAACCTGTGGATGAAGTGGCGTTTACGGAACCCGTTGAACCTCAGCCGATTTCGATTGATATTAATGATGGGCCAGAACCCACTTTTGATAACGACCCATATATAGATGATATTGACGAAGTTGAACCTAATGTGGAAGAACCTTTGGACATTTTGATAGAAGAACCTGTGCGAGATTTTGCGGAGTATATGCCGAGTTTTGGGACTTGCAAATATAGTGAAATGACTAAGGAAGAATATAAAAAATGTTCCGATGTCGCCTTGCTTCAATATTTTGCGAAGCATATAAAATATCCTTTGAGAGCTCGTGAAAACCAAATTGAAGGAAAAGTAATCTTACGATTTGTGATAGATGAAAATGGCGATGTTCAACAAGCAAAAGTGTTGCGAGGTGTTGCGGGAGGATGTTCGGAAGAAGCATTGCGTGTACTCAGTACTATGCCAAAGTGGAAAGCAGGAAGACATGGTGGGAGAAATGTAAAAGTGAATTTTACATTACCAGTTTCTTTTAAATTGAAGTAGGCTTAATGATGTAAATGTATTGTTATGAAAAACGTTTTTATTTTTTTGATGAGTTGTTTTTGTTTTTTGGCAGTAGGTCAGCAGGAAGAAGTTGAGCAGGATAGTAGTTTTAAAGATGCTTGTTATCTTTTTAGTCATACTGAAGAAATGCCATTATTTGGAACTTGCGATTTGGATTCGTTAAGCAAAAAAGAGCAAAGGGAATGTTCAGATAAAGAGTTGTTAAATTTTTTTGTAGAAAATTTTAAGATTCCTAACACAGGATGTTTTGCTAGTAAATTAATTATTCAATGGACTATTGATAAAGAAGGTTGTGCGATTAATTTTAAAGATGTAAGACCATTGCACGAATCTTTTACAAAGGCAGCATTAAATGTAGTCAATAAAATGCCAAGATGGATTCCAGGAAAACAAAATGGAAAACCAGTTGAAGTGAGATATACATTTCCACTTTACTGGCATACGAAATAAATAAAGAACTTAAAACTTGGTAGTTTTTCGACGACAGAAAAGGGTGGATTCTGAAAGGAATTGCCCTTTTCGATTTTGGTTTTAGTCTCAGACTTTCGCAGACTTAAACTGACTTCCCCAGAATATAAATTATCATAAGTTCATGTTCACAATTATTGGGGAAAGTCAGTTAAGTCTGCGCAAGTCTGTGGCTAATCCTATTTATAAATTGATCGCAATTCCCATTTATATTTAACCGCCAACAACCGAATCACAATCACCAAACTACTTGTCAACACATATTGCAAATCCTTATCGACATTTATTTTTTCTAAAAGTAAAAATCCAACCGCTCCAATCACACATGCCAAAGCATAAATTTCTTTTTGCAAAATAACTGGAATTTCATTCACCAAAATGTCTCGAATCAGTCCGCCAAAACTTCCAGACATCGTTGCTAAAATCACACATATGATAGGATGTAACCCAAACTGCAAACCAATCTCCGCACCTGTAATCGTAAAAATTCCCAAACCAATCGTATCAAAAAGAAAAAGTGTTTTGCTCAATTTTCCCATTCTTTTTCTAAAAATAATTCCAAGAAGAGTAGCAGCAAAAATAATGTAGAGGTAAGTCAAATCAGTCATCCAACCCACAGGCGTTCGCCCGATGAGCATGTCCCGCAAAGTTCCACCACCAACTGAAGTGACAAATGCAATGATGAAAATCCCAAAAATATCTAGCCGTTTATTCATGGCAGCCATTGCTCCTGAAATAGCAAATGCGGTAGTCCCTAAGAAATCAAATATTTGAAATAATGACATTTGAAAATTTACTTTTTTTTGAAATGTAAAGATAGTTTTGGTTTTAGATTTAAAATAGAAAATGATTTTTTATTTGGGGGAAGTTTTGTTTCTTTTGTAAAAATAAAAAACGGTTGTCAATCGTCTGCCGAAGCATCTCAATTTATTAATATACTATTTCTAAAATCTTAATTATGAAAATTACAGCACTCCATATTTATCCAGTCAAATCTTTAGGTGGCATTTC
>Ga0114956_1001645_pt1 | contig 17640 bp, 16 predicted proteins | sample MaitaG_FD_87304 | JGI IMG/M metagenome (GOLD analysis project Ga0114956, IMG submission 87304) | Marine algal microbial communities from Maine, USA - Maine_Asex2 metaG | ecosystem: Host-associated > Algae > Red algae > Unclassified | place: Maine, USA | collected 2015-01-05 | reverse complement strand
GTGTTGCAGATCGAGGAGTAGCCAAAGTCAACAAGCGCTTCGGTGAGTTCGGGAGCAATGCCACGCTCGGCGAGAACACGTTTGCCAGCGGGCGTGTTAAACAACACGTCGAGACGGTTCGTTGAGTCATCGCTCACTCCAACGACCAGGTCGGTATTGGTCACGTTGTGGATCAGCGGGATGTGTTTGTCGCCGATGCCTTGAATGTTGTGGTCGCCGAATCCGTTGTAAAGCATGGTTGGGCATTCGAGTGCCTCGACGCCAACAATGCGGGCGCCATGTTCGTCTTTGAGGTAGTCGCCGGCACCAAGCGTGCCTGCTGAGCCTGAAGCCGATACGAACGCAGCCAGATTGCCTGGCCGATCAGCGGTCACGTGATTGAAGACCGTCTCGAGCGCAGGGCCGGTCACCGCGTAGTGACCCAGGTGATTCGAGAACTCAGAGAACTGGTTCAGAATCACGTTGGTCGGGTCTCGTGAGAGTTCATTGCACGCGTCGTAGATCTCTTTGACATTGCTCTCGGTCCCGAAGGTCTTGATCACGTCTTCGGCGGGATTCGTGGTCCATCGCTCGAGCCACTCGAACCGCTCGCGGCTCATGCCTTCGGGCAAGATTGCGACACCACGACAGCCCATGATCTTGGAGATAGCAATGCCGCCACGGGCGTAGTTGCCGGTCGAAGGCCAGATCGCGCGATTGTTGATTGGGTCAAAGCGACCGGTCACCAGCCGAGCGGCCAGACACGAATAGGCAGCCAAGACCTTGTGGGCCCGGATCATCGGGAAGCGGTTGCCGAATGCAAGCACGATCCGAGCATCGACCCCGGTGAGTTCCGACGGCAGTTCAATGTGGGTCGGCACGTCGGTAAAGCCGGGGTAGTTCTCGCCAGGCTGGTCGGCGTGTTCGTTAAACCAGTGCACCCGGAACAGGTTCGTCGGGTCCGGGGCGTCCTTGTCGATCGTGGCGAGCTTTTGTTGGATCGACGCAGGAATCGTTGAAGGGTCACGAAGCTGGGCAAAAGTTGGCAACAAGATGTTGTTGTCGCTGAACCGGGTGACGGCGTTGTCGTACGAGGAGCGACCATCGGCGGCGAACTCACCGAATACGGCCAGGTTGGATGCAGAAGATGCGGTCTCGGGTGCCATGCAGTACGTCGAACTTTCGATAGTGCGCTTAACAAAAAGTAAAGGAAGCTCAGCCTAGGCGCCTAGAACAGGTGTCACCATCACCCAGGACCAGAGAATTTGTAAAGCTACGCGCGAAGTCAGCCGGATTTCGCAGCTAGGGCCAGGAGTGCGTCGCCCGTGAGTCGACAGGGCAACCAATCACGCTTGATCTCGGCGTTGAGGCTCTCGTAGAAGTCGATCGATGGCGTGTTCCAGTCCAGCACTTGCCAGTCGACTCGGGCAAAGCCACGCTCTACCGCGATCGACGCCAAATGGGCGAGCAGAGCTGCGCCGTAGCCAGCACCCCGATGATCGGGCTGCACATAAAGATCTTCGAGATAGATCCCGGGCACGCCCTTCCACGTTGAATAACTCTGGAAGAACAGCGCCATGCCCACCGCCGTGCCATCGACTTCACCAAGAACACACTCGAACGGCGGGTGATCTTGTTGCAGCTGGGTTCGAAGCGACTCTGGAGTCGCCTCGACAGCATCGGGCTCCTTCTCATAGACCGCTAGCTCGTAGATAAAGCCGTGGATGGCGGCGGCATCGTCGGCGGTTGCTGGTCGGATGGCAAACGTCATGCCAGGACCCTAACGTTGCGCCGCTGGCGTTCTTTCAACCCGCACAATCACTCGCTGGGTCGAGGCCAAGTTCACGCCAACGCTGCAGAATGTAGTCCGGTAAATGGGCGCGCCCGTAGTCGAATCCAACGCGCAATAACGTGTCGAGAAGTTCGAGTCGACCGTCGTTGAACTTCCACGGAAGTGCCATGTAGATCGGCATTCCAAAGACTCGCAGCCGGTCGAGCTGGGAATAGACCGAGTCTTGATAGTTGCGCCGATCCTCCCAGGCCCAATCTGCAGGACCGAAGCCGGTCCCGGGGTCGACGATGATTTGAGATTCAGCAACGCCGGCTGCGGTCACGCGGGCCAAGGTCTGTTCGAACCAGGGCAGTATCACGTGCATTGGATCGCCTTCGACGAAGTTCATCGCTTTGGGGTCGATGCCCGACAAGAACGGCAGGACAACCGGGACCTTGCGGTCCGCGGCCAACGCAACCATGTCGGGGTTCTGCAGCCCATCGGCGGCATTCATGAAGTTTGCCCCCGCATCGAGTGCTCGGGCCATGATCTCTGGCTGCCAGGTGTCCACGCTCAGCTCGACGTCGAGTGCCGCAATGGTCTGGATCTTTCCGTCGAGGCGATCCCACTCTTCCTCGAGTTCGACGCGATCGGCAAACTGGGTCGAACCAGCGCCCCCCAGGTCGATGCCAACGCAGCCCTGCTCGACGAGCAGTTCGGCCCGGGTTCGAGCATCGTCGACCGTCAGCGCGATAGAGAAGTCGGCCAGTGAGTCGGGCGAGGCATTGATGACGCCGTGAAGTTTCATGTGTGTCCTTCTGCGGGCACCGGCCCGCAGACCCAGGCTATTCGTTTCGCCCTAAACCCTGAACCTGTCAGTACGATCGAGCGTCTGTGAGTGCCGCCCAAAACGACCCCATCTTGGCCCGCAGGGCCCAGTTCAGCGAGGCCGCGGAGTGGGGCAAGAAGATCGGCTACTCGCTCTTTGGACTGGCGATGGTTGTGTTTTTCGTCGGCCTGTTCACGAACTTCAACGACGCGTGGGGCTGGACCATGATTGGCTGCCTGGTCCTCGGATCCATGCTGCTGTTGCCCGCCATCATTGTTGGCTACGCAGTGAAAGCCGCTGACCGCGACGACCTAGGACTCGACTCGGGGCACTGAGGGTAGTCGGCGGAGATTCAACAGTCCCTCAAAGTTCTTTGGTCTCCACGAGTCCGTATTCGTTGCTGCGAGTACGGTTTGGCGCATGTGGACACTGAGGCGCCCGGCGGCGCGAGTCGTACTACTTGACCGAGAAGGCCGCATCTTTCTTATCAACGGGCGGGACCCGGCCGATGCTTCGAAGCCGCCTTGGTTAGAGATCCCGGGCGGAGGCATCGATCCGGGCGAAGACAGCGCCCGGGCTGTAGCACGCGAACTCTACGAAGAGACCGGTATTGAAGACGCCGAGATCGGCCCCGTGATTTGGAAACAGTACGTAGAGTTTGACTTCGGCGGCTACCACTTTGAGAGCGACGAGCAGATCCACGTCGCCTGGTGCAATGGCGGCGAATGGCGACCAAAGCACCTTGAGGCTCTCGAAGCAGCGGCCTTCACTGGAGCGCAGTGGTGGTCACTCGAGGACCTGTTGGCATCAGCCCAACCCGTCTTGCCAGAACGGTTACGAGAGTTCCTGCCTGATCTGGTGGCCGGCATCCTGCCCGAAGCCCCAATCGATATCGCCCCACTGCAGCACTAAGCCAAGCCAGCCCAACGGCGGGCGGGCGCCCGCAATGACGGGTGCCGTGCTGCGACTTATCGAACAGCGACGGAGTCTTCAGGAAGCCCCCAGAGGCCCCGACCGAGTTTTTCGACTCTTCCGGTCCGTTTCAGTCCGCTGAGGCTAAGGCTGATGTCATCGATGGAATCGAACCGGCCGCCGTCGAAGAAGTGCCCGTGAACCGCAGCCCGGTCCATAGGGCCACCTGCGGCATGCATCACTGCGATCACGGCGTCGTTTCGAGACATGAGCGCGATATCGGGACCGGAAGAAGACGTCAGGTCTACATCGGCAGAGATCGGAACGACGTCTGCGGTGTTCTCATCGCGTTCGACGGAGTCGGTCAAACCTTGACGATTGGCGAACGACTTCATTCCCGCTATCTCGAGTTTCATGTTCTTGGCGTCTTGCTCAAGAATGCCCAAGAGTTCTCTCGTTGCGTGGAGCTCGGCGAGCGTGTCAGCTAGAGCGGCTTCGGCGTTATCGATCGCTTGTAGGAAATCCATAGTTGACCCGTACATAGAGGTTTCGGCGAGCTAGCTAAGGCATACTTGCCGACTTGCCAAGTGGGTGAAGTAGCGAATCAAGGCTTGAACAGCTAGGACGCACTAGTCCGTTGCAATTCGTGAAGACTAGCACGGCTAGTCCGGACTAGCTAGCCCCAAAACTAGCTTTATAACTAGAAGCTACTTGCGGCACTAGGTAGATCAGGAGCTAGCAAGAGCAACAGGAGCCACCCTTTTGTTGCTATTGCAGCGAATCAACGCACCCTTCAGTGCCTCCACCGTTGCCCAGATCGCCTTGGAAGACAACGCCCTCGATATGACCGTTTCCCTGATCTTGGGTGGTGAACCAGCGTTCAACAGCATTTGCCAACGCAAATGCCTCGGTTTGGAGTGTCTCGGGTTCTGCCAGTAGCTCGGCCTCGGCTTCGGTCGAAATAAACATTGCTTCGGTTAGCACCGACACCAATCCGGGCGTGCGGCGCAGCACGCCGTACAAATCGGTCCCCTCATCGTTCTGTCGCCATGCAACACCGAATGTCTCCAGGTTTCCCATCCAATCGATGTGTGTATCCGCAAAAGCCAACTGGATCTCTTCGAATACCAATCCGCCAAGGCGGGTCGACTCGGGATCGTCAAGTTGCACGAATACTTCGGTGCCAGCCACCGGAAACGCTTCGGGAAAGCCGCCGTTGTGATGCACCGACATGAACACCGTTGGCTCCAGCGCATTTGCGAGTTCCGCACGAGATTGAATGGTGACTCGCACATCGCTGTATCGGGTGAGCTCGACGGAGTATCCCCGTTCGATGAGCTCGGTTCGCAGTAGCTCTGCGACGCGCAGGTTGACGTCGGACTCTTTGAGCCCGTTTGGACCAACTGCCCCTGGTTCGTCTCCGCCATGACCCGGATCGATAAGCACGTCGAGCGGACCAGATATCGCGAGGCCGCCACTGATCGACGCCAGGTTGTAGCAGGGCGTCACTACCTCGTAGCCCGTTGCAGTATCGGCTCGCACGGCCACAACCGCACCGTTCCCCAGCCGAACCGCCTTCACCTCGCCCCCATAGGTCGACGGAGGTAGATCCTCGGCTGACCCACCACTTGGCTTCCCCTGAACTTCTTCGACAGCAACGCTCGGTTCCGTAGCCGACTCGGCGTCGGACGCTCCCGCTACGTCTCCAGCGGCTTCGGCTCGCGATTCGGCGGTTCCCGAATCATCGGTGCCAGTTTCGACTGGCCCATCGCTGGCTGGTATCTCTGCACTTTCGAGCGGCACCGATGCGTCGATTTCACTCGTTGGTTCGATAAGCGGGGGTCTTGTGGGTTCAACCGTTGCTTCGACCCGTAACGGTTCAACGGCTGGCGTTGGCTCGGTGACTGGCGTTGGCTCGGTGACTGGCGTCGGCGTCGCTTGTAGGACCGGTGGTTCGACGTCCTTGAACCACCCGCGGCCCTCTGTCTCGGCCAGCGGCGAGACCAGCGGTGTCGACGAAGACCTGCACCCTGCCACGACCAGCAGGACCGCAAAAACCAAAAGAACCAGACGACGCACGCCACCACCGTAGGTTTCGCGGAAGCTTCAGCCGCGTCATGGCCGCCAGCACCTCGTCTGCGCGCCACGGACCAATCGAGTCACTGGTTCCGATATCATGTACGGCTTCTGCGAACGAGGTTACGTGAGTCAAACAGAACGTCCAGATCGATTTCTTTATGAATGGCAGCTCGATGCGCTGACCGCCTGGTTGGCGTGTGGCCGTCGTGGCGTCGTCGAGGCTGTCACCGGCTCTGGCAAGACCGACATGGCCTTGGCCGCGATCGCCGACGCCCACCGGCGCGGACTCTTCGTGATGGTCGTAGTCCCAACCCGGGTGCTGATCGCCCAATGGCATGAACGACTCGAGCGGGCCTTCCCCGATCTCAAAATTGGGCGCCTCGGCGACAGCAAGCGTGACCAGCCAAACAACTGCGATGTGCTGGTAGCGACACGCCACTCAGCAGCAAGCCAGCGCCCTGTGCCCGAGGAAGGAATCGGTGGCCTTCTGATCGCCGATGAGTGCCATGGGTTCGGCGGCGGCGTGCTTCGAAAGTCGCTGATTGGCGATTACAGCGAACGCCTGGGCCTGACTGCCACCCTTGAACGCAGCGATAACGCCATCGAAAAAGTGATCCTCCCCTATTTCGGCGGGGTCTGCTTTCGATACGACTTTGCCGCAGCAATCGACGATGGCGTATGCGCTCAGCCGCGCGTCGCTTTTGTGTCGGTGCCCCTTGAGAGCAAGGAACGGGTCGAGTACGTCGCCACCGAACAACAGCTGGTGGATGCTCGCGGGATCCTTCGCTCCATCCCCGAGATGCCGATGAACTTCAGTGACTTCCTAGCTTCGGTCGCTCATCTCGCCGACAAAGATGCGGGTGAACACGGACGAGCCGCTCGTGAGTACCTCGATGCGTTGGGCAAACGCCGCGAGATCGTCGCCAATTCGACTGCGAAGTATCAGGCGCTGAGCACGATCGGTCCAACGATTCGCGACGCCGATGGTGCACTCGTATTCACCGAGACCGTCAAGGCAGCAAACCACGCCATCAACCGCCTCGACACCGAACTCGATATCGAGATCATCACCGGAGACACCCCGCGGGCTGCTCGCGAAAGCATCCTTGACCGGCTTCGGACCGGTGTACTTGATGCCGTGGCTGCACCCCGGGTTCTCGACGAGGGTGTCGATGTACCGAACGCGAACCTGGGCGTCGTAATCAGCGCAAGCCGCACCCGCCGCCAAATGATCCAACGTATGGGCCGCGTGCTGCGCCGAAAAGAGCAAGGCACTGGAGCCCGCTTTGTCATCCTGTTCGCGGCAGACACGCTCGAAGATCCAACGACGACCGAAGATCGCGATGGCTTCCTCGACGAGATCGAAGCAATCTCCGACAAGATCCATATCTTTGGCGTAGCCGACCTCGACCGGGTCGAGCCGTTCCTCGACTGGACTGGGCCAGCCAACGTTCGAGACCCAATTCGTGTCGACGCCAACCGCATCTTGACCGTCGAGAGCGACCGCTGGGACATCGTGACCAGCGACGACGGCGATGCGAACGTGGCCCAAGACCTGCAGCGAGATATCGGCACCGAAGCCATGTACGGGCGCCTGCACTATCTCATGTGGCCCGAACCAACCTGGCTGCACAACTGGATCGACGAGCGCGTACCCGATACGCCCCTAGCCAAGCCCGAAGATGCACCGATCTACCTTGAGATCGAGAAGCTGCCGATGCCAGAACTGGCCAAGCCCAAGCCGAAGAAGAAGCGCCTGTCGACCGGTGAGTCGCCAGTTCGGGTGGTCACACTCGATGCCGGGTTTGCGGTCGAGTGCACGGGATGTGGGGCACTGTCCGCACCGGTCAAGTTCAAGTGGCAGGCCATGGACCAAACCGTCGAGTGCGCCTGCTCCGAGTGGTAAACGGAAGTCTGGGTCAGACCCGGACTTCCGGTTAGGTAGAGGCAGGCAGTTCGAAGGTCACTTGGCCGCCGGGACCGGGCTTGGCCCAGACTCGCCCGCCCTGGGCTTCGGCCAGCCCGCGCACCACGGCGAGCCCCAGGCCGGCTCCGCCGTGGGCCCGAGTTCTGGCAACGTCGGCTCGTTCAAATTGACCAAAGGCCTTGTCTACAAAGTCCGCGGGAAAACCTGGACCATCGTCGCGCACGGACAACGTTGGCACCGGGTCGCAATCAACGATGATGCGCACGTTGCCTTCAGCCGGCGAATGCCGAATCGAGTTGGACAACAAATTGTTGATCATTCGCTCCGTCTCGATCCGGGCCGCGCGCACCGGCACCGGTCCATTGCACTCGACTGTGACCGACACGTCGTGCTTTTGAGCAAGTGGCTCGATTGCCTCGGCTGCGGTCTCGGCAATCTCGGCAAGATCAAGGGACTCGAGGTGCAATGAGAGTTGTTGAGCGTCGAGCCTGCCAATGACGAACAGGTTCTCAACGATCGCTTCGATCGCACCAAGATCATGTTCGATCGACGCCAGGTAGCGCACCGGGTCGGGGGCCATTCCGTCTTGGAGCGCCTCGACCGCAGCGCGCATTGCCGTAAGCGGCGTGCGAGCGTCGTGGCTCAGCGACGACAACATGAACTGCCGTTCAGATTCGAGGCGCTTGCGTTCAACCGCTGCGCCTTCGAGTTGTTCGGTCATCGAATCAAATGTGCTGCCCAACTCCCCAAGTTCGTCGGTGCGTCGAATGCCGGTGCGGGCCGACAAGTCACCGGCGCCGACGATCTTGGCCGCATTGGTTATTCGGTTCAAGTCCCGCAACAAGGGCCCACTCAGCAGATTGACGAGCAGAGCGGACAAGGCCGTTGCAAGCGCGGTAAGAATCACAACGAACTGGGTGTCGTGAGTGCTGGTGAACATGGAGCGTGCGCCCCAGATCGTGATCAGTCCAACGACGACGGGACCCGCGATACTCACCGCCAGGATTCGCAAGTTTATTGATTTGCGGGTGACTACGGCGAGCGACACCCCAACCACGAACACTGCCGCCGCAATCGCGGCGTACATGGAGATCAGCCGGTTTCGCTCGCCGCCTGAAGGGGCCATGACAAACTCGGTACCAATCCAGGCTGCGAATGCTGTCGCTACAGTGAGTGCTCCAAACGCAGCGGCAATTCGCAAATACTTCATGATTCGAACCGGTAGCCAACCCCATAGACGGTCAAGATATGCAGCGGATTCGACGGGTCGATCTCCAACTTCTGACGCAGTCGCCGAACGTGAACCGTGACCGTGGCTGGGTCCTGCCACTCGGCTGAAGAATCCCACACACTCTGCAAGAGCTCGTCGCGAGACACCACTCGATTTGGATTGCGCAGCAAAAACGCGAGCAAGTCAAACTCAAGCCGCGTCAACTCCACGTCGGTTCCGTCATTCGTAACGCTGCGTCGTTCAAGATCGACAGCGACGGCTGCAAAGCGGGTAACGGCCGGCACCGTTGAGCCAGCGGACCGGCGAAGTACCGACTTGACCCGAGCCGCGACCTCGCGAGGCGAGAATGGTTTTACGACGTAGTCATCGGCGCCGAGTTCTAGGCCTGCCACGCGATCTTTCTCGTCGCCCAGAGCCGTAAGCAAGATCACCGGAACATCGCTCGTACTGCGGGCATGGCGGAGCACTTCGAGTCCATGGCGCTTGGGCAGCATGAGATCGAGCAATACGAGATCGGGAATACAGGCGTCGAGCTTCGCGACTGCCTCGTCGCCGTCGGAAGCCTCGACAACGGTAAAGCCATCGTGGGACAAGTATTGCGCAAGCACCTCGCGCACCATTGGCTCGTCGTCGACAACCAAAACAGTTTGGGCAGTGCTCATTTCCCAAAGCTATTGCACAAGCCAAGCTCGCCACCTTTGGACGTGCAATTGTTTCGCTCTCCTTTAGAAACCGCAGCATTGGTTCAGAGACTTTTTGACACCGGCGAGGCAATGTGGCCTATTGTCCAGAGCGGAATCGGCGTCCGACTTTTCGGGGCGCCTGAGGGGTCCACAAAAATCATTCTGGGGGATGTGCATATGTCAATGCTCGATGTCTCTGACATCACGGTGCGCTTCGGCGGCATCGTGGCGTTAGATGGCTTGTCGTTCGACATCGACGACGGTCAAATTTGCGGGCTGATCGGCCCGAATGGGGCGGGTAAAACCACCCTGTTTAACGTCGTCAGTCGTATCTATGACGCGGCCGAAGGGTCGGTCTCGTTCGATGGCGAAGATCTGTTGGCGTTATCGCCGCACCAGATCAGCACTCGCGGGGTTTACCGCACGTTTCAGAACCTGGCACTCTGGCCGGGCATGACCGTGCTCGAGAACGTCATGGTCGGCGGGCATGCCAACACCGATGCTGGCTTCATTAAATCGATGTTCAAGATTGGCAATAAGGCAGAGGAGAATGCGCTTCGTGAGAAGGCCTATGCGGCGCTCTATGAGCTGAACCTGCATGAGCACGCCTTTCACCCGGCCGCCGGTCTTCCGTTCGGAACGCTCAAGCGCATTGAGCTCGCTCGGGCACTGATTGGTGATCCAAAGCTTTTGATGCTCGACGAACCTGCCAGCGGCTTGACCCACAGCGAGGTCGACGAGCTGGCTGCCGATATTCGGGCGTTGCGTGACAAGTACGGGTTGACCGTGCTGCTCGTTGAGCACCACATGCGGATGGTCATGGCTATCTCGGAAAAGATCGTGGTTATGAACTTTGGCAAGAAAATCGCCGAAGGCGATCCTGACATCGTGCGCAACGATCCCGACGTGATCGCCGCCTATCTCGGAGGCGAGGCAGCATGAGCGAGAACATGCTCGAGGTTCGAAATCTCAAAGCAAGCTATGGCCAAGTCGACGTCCTCCGCGGCGTCGAGCTAGAAGTCAAGACCGGCGAAGTCTGTGTGATCCTCGGCGCTAACGGCGCTGGCAAAACCACCACTCTGCGATCGATCTGCAATATGCCGATCGTGAGTTGCTCTGGCGACGTCACCTTCGATGGCAGCGACATCTCCAAGGCCGATGCCGGCAGCATCGTGCAAGGCGGCATGGCGCATGTTCCGCAGGGCCGAGGCACTTTCCCAGAACTCTCCACGTTGGAGAACCTGCAGCTCGGCGCTTACGTCCGCAAGGACAACGAAGTCGACGATGACATCGACCGCTGGTTCCAGATGTTCCCGGTCCTTAAGGAACGCAAAGACCAAGCTGCTGGCTCGCTCAGCGGCGGTGAACAACAAATGCTTGCGGTGTCACGGGCCCTCATGTCTCGGCCCAAGCTGTTGCTACTCGATGAACCTTCGCTCGGCTTGGCGCCGATCATCATCGAAGACTTGTTCGGCACCTTTAAACAAATCAACGAGGACGAAGGCACCACGATGCTGATCGTGGAGCAGAACGCAAATCTTGCACTCAGCATCGCCCAATCGGCCTACGTGCTTGAAACCGGATCGATTGCGCTTAGCGGCCCCGCCGCCCAGTTGCGTGATGATCCCGCAGTGCAGGAGGCGTATCTCGGTGCATAACTACGACTCCAACTTCTCGACGAAAGGAATCCAAGTCCAGTCATGAACCTCTTTCTCCAACGTGTTATCGATGGCCTGCAGAACGGCGCCATCTATTCGGTGGTCGCCATTCCCATGGTCCTCATCTTCAAGGCAACCACGTTGATCAACTTCGCCCAGGGCGAGTTGGCCATGATCGGCGCATTCTTCGCCTTTGTATTCGCCGTGCAGGTGTGGCAATTGCCCGTGATTCTTGCGGCAATCCTCGCCATGATGTTGGCGGCACTGCTCGGCATGGGCATCGAGCGCACCATGCTTCGTTCCTTTGACCCCACCGACCACCTGCCGGTGGTACTGATCACGCTCGGCGTGTTCTACATCGTGAACGCCTTCGCTGGCGATATTTGGAACTACCAGGCACAGGGCACCGTTCCGAACCTGCTGTACGACCTGCCCCTGATAGGCGACTGGATGCAAGGTCGAACCTCGTTCTTTGTGAGCGAAAGCAGTCCGCTCGGCTTGCGCATTCAACACGACTCGGTTGGCCTCATTGGGTCACTGATCATCATGTTGCTCGCGCTGCACGTGATCTTGAACCGCACCAAGATGGGGCTCGCCTTCCGCGGCGTTTCGTCGAACACCGAGTCTTCGCGACTCGTTGGAATCCGTGTCGGTCGTATCCTTAGCTTTGGGTGGGGATTGGCGTGCGCATTTGGGGCACTGGGTGCAATCTTGGTCGCTCCTCGCATCACTCTGCAGCCCAACATGATGCTGACCGTGCTGGTCTATGCGCTTGCGGCCGCAGCATTCGGGGGCCTGGACAGCGTGGGTGGCGCCGCAATTGGGGGCTTCGCCGTAGGCCTACTAAACAGTGTTGTACTGGGCTACATAGCCGACGTCGACCGTCTCAGCAGTCTCACCGCAGCGCCGTTGGTGATGCCCGTACTGCTGCTGCTGGTCGTGTTGTGGTTCAAGCCACAAGGCCTGTTTGGAACCAAGACAGTCGAGAGGGTCTAAGCCATGCCGTATACATTCCAGCGCGGCAGCGCAGAGCACCGCACCTACCGCATGGTCGGCTACGGCCTTCTTCTGCTACTCATGCTCGCCATCCCATTCATCCTGCCTGAATTTCAGGTCACCCGAATGAACCGGGCGATGTCCATGGCGGTCGCAATTCTGGGTCTCAACCTGGTGGTCGGCTACAGCGGCCTGTTCGCACTTTGCCAGAGCGCCTTCATTGCGCTCGGAGCCTTTACGACCGGTTCGTTGATCATGGATCATGGCTGGGACTACTGGATGACTATTCCTGCCGGAATGCTTATGGCTTTTCTGGTCGGTCTGTTGCTAGGCATTCCAGCCCTCAAGATCAAGGGGTTGTACTTAGCGATGTCCACGGTCGCCTTTGCCACCGCATTCCCAAGTTTGTCCAAGCTTGAGTTCTTCGGCATCCCGGAGCGCACGGGCGGAGCAAATGGTCGCGAGATTACCGAGAAGCTCGATCCACCAAGCTGGATGCCGATCTTTGACGAAACCGAACCCGGGCGCTACCGCTATTTCCTGGTTGCAGCGCTCGCATTGTTCGCATTCTGGGCGGTCGGCAACCTGATCAAGAGCCGACCTGGGCGGGCCATCATTTCGATCCGTGACAACGAGATCGGTGCCGCCGTGAGCGGTGTTGATTTGCGCAAGTTCAAGGTGATCAACTTCGGTCTCAGTGCCGCCATCGGCGGTCTCGCCGGTGTCATGTGGGCAATGAACTCGGGCTTCGTTGCGGAGCAGGACTTCACCTTCGTGCTCATGGTCGATCTCCTTGTGGGCCTTGTCGTTGGTGGCGTCGCAACGGTAAGTGGAGCCGCCATTGGAGCCATCGTGGTGGTATTCGGCCGCTGGCTCGTACAGACCTACTTCGACTTCTCACTGTCCTCCATGATTTGGATGGTGGCCGTCGTGGCGCTCGCAATGCGGCTTGCCCGTGCACAAGAGACCATGCAGAAGAAGATCCTGGTCGGAGCAGGAACATTGGTCGCTGGATTTGCGATCGGCCTGGCTCTGTTTGCAGCAATCGAGGTGCCCGGGCTCTATCAGCTCGATGGCGATGGACCGCTCTCTCAAGCGGTCTTCGGTGTGGTGCTCATCGGCTTCGTATTCTTTGCACCCCAGGGCATTGTCGGCTCGTGGCGCAAACTCTGGGCCAACGTGGTCCAGGTAGTGCCGGTTCCGCCTGCCCTGCCTGAAGGCACGGAGATCCTTGTGAGAGATATGGACGCTCTCCACACATCGACACCAGGTCAGTCCTCGTGACAACTGCTACACCTTGTTGCCCGATGTGGGCTACGTTCAACCAATCGAATTCCCGGATTTCCGGGCACGAAGATAGATCCCAAATTGGGATGACAATGGAGGGAACCATTTGATGAGTAACAAACTAATGCGCCTTTTGGCGATGGTATTTGCGATAGCGCTTGTAGCTACCGCTTGTGGAAGTGACAGCGTGACCGACGCTGTCTCCGACGCTGGCGACGCTATTTCCGACGCCGCAGGCGACGCAGTCGACGACGGCGACGACGCCATGGACGGCGACGACGAAGAAGCAGCTGGTGGTGCCGTCGAAGACGAGACCGCCAACGAAGCAGTTGCAGAAGCAGCTGACGAAGAAGTCGAAGACGGCGGTGTTGTCACCACCTCGATCGAAGACCTCGAAGCCCAGTGGGCAGAACAACGTGCCGCAATTGTGGCCGACATCAAGGCTGCCGGCTACGGCGTCGACGGTGACACCCTTACCGGCCCTGGTGGTTGGACGGTCGATCTGAGCAACTGCCCAGCCGACTGGGACGACTTCGGTGGCATCAACGATGGCACGATCACCATTGGACACACCACCGCACAGTCCGGCGCTCTTGCCTCTTACGGCAACATCGGCATCGGCATGGGTGTTTACTTTGACCTGATCAATGAGTCTGGCGGCATCGGTCCCGATGGTCTGCAAATTGACTTCACCATCAAGGACGACGCCTACGTCGCTACTCAGACACAGGAACTTGTTGCTGAGCTTCTCCAGTCATCAGATCCCTTTTACATCCAGACACTTGGCTCGCCAAACACCTTTGCGGTGCAGGGCACGATGAACGAGAACTGCGTTCCTCAACCAATGTCAATGACCGGTCACCAGGCCTGGGGCGATCCCGAAAACAACCCATGGACAACTGGCCTTCAGCTGTCCTACGCCACTGAATCACTCCTGTGGGGCAGCTGGATCGAAGACAACTTGCCAGCAGGGGCCACCGTTGCCGCCTTGGTGATGGACAATGACTTCGGTCTTGCGTACGAGCAGGGTTTCGACCAGTTCGTCGAAAACTCTGACCACATCGAGAGCGTCACGTTTGTTCGCCACGATCCGGCAGCAGCGACACTGACCAATGAAATGACCACCCTTGCAGCAACCAACCCCGACGCGTTCATCGCAATGACCGCCGGTAACCCTTGTTTGCTTGCGGTCGAAGAAGCAGGCCGTACCGGTATCACCGATATCGCCGATGCGACCTTCATGCCTTCGGTATGTAAGACCATTTCTGCCTACATGGCACCTGCTGGTGAAGCAGCTGCTGACTGGTACATCTTCGGTGGTGGCTGGAAAGACAGCACCGATCCACAGTACGCCGACGACACCTACATCAGCTACATGAACACCGAAGTCGAGGCCGCCGGTCTCGATGTCGCAATCGGCGCATACGCAACTGGCTTTGGCCAGTTCGGTTGGCCAGCAGTTCAAGCTCTGCAGATTGCTGCTGAGCTCGACGGTGGCCTATCACGCACCAACTACATGATTGCGCTGCGCTCCATGCGCATGGACCACCCAGCATTGCTCGAAGGCATCGCCTTTGGTCAAGACGGTTTGAATGACGCGTACCTGGTAGAGGGCTCTGACCTCAGCCAGTTCGACTTCGAGAACCAGTCATGGGTCATCAATGGTGGCGTTATCGACCTCGACGGCGAGTCCGCCAACTGCCCATGGGTTGCTGGCGAAGGCTGTTAACCAGCCCCTAGTCACCGACTAGAAAAATCGATCGGAGCCGGCGCCTTAGGCGCCGGCTCTGTTCGTTTTGCAAAGGGTTTGGTCCTCACGCCTCCGAGGCAGTTCAATGGTCCGCTGATGGAACTGTTCATTCAACGATGTTTCGATGGCATGTTCAACGGAGCGATCTACGCTTCACTCGCCCTGGCCATCGTGATGATCTTCCGTGCCACCGGATTGCTCAATTTTGCCCAAGGCGAAATGGGACTGCTCGGCGGCTATGTCACACTCACACTGTTGACACCACCTGGCGCAACCGGCGTTGGTGTCGCCGTTGCTGGCACCGAGTTCGCCTCCCGCTGGATCCCCTTTCACCCGTGGCCGCCATGGCTAGCAATCGTTGGCGCCATGGCCGTAGGGGCACTTTTGGGTGCGGCCATCGAACGCTTCATTATGCGTTCCCTAGCCGGCAAATCGGCCTTGTCACAGGTCAACGTGACAATTGGCTTGTTGGTGCTGCTCAACGGCATCGTCTTTCAGATTTGGGGGCCATTCGCTCGGCGGCTCGATAGCCCATTTCCCAGCGGCAAGGATGACTACTTTGCGCTGTTTGGAGCTCGGCTGAGGTACACAACCGTTGGCGTCTGGGCAGTCTTGCTCGTGGCGATCGTTTTGCTGGGACTTCTGATTCAACACACCAAGACGGGGCTGGCGTTTCGGGCAGTGACCAGTAATCGCGAGGGCGCTGCGCTGGTCGGCGTGCCGGTTAACCGCACGTTGACCATCGGGTGGGCAATTGCTGCCGCTATTGGGGCCATGGCGGCTTCACTCATCGGCGGAGCGCGAGCGCTCGACCCGCTCACCATGTTGAACTTGTTGATCTATGCACTGGCCGCCGCGACCATCGGCGGGCTCGATAGCCCCAAGGGAGCGGTCGTTGGTGGCCTGATCGTGGCACTTACCCAAAGCCTGGTCCCGCCCTATCTCGGCGTGCCAACTGAGCTCACGCTATTGCCACCGCTCGGGGCCATGGTCCTTGCCCTGGCCCTTCGCCCTCATGGCCTATTCGGAACAGTGCCGGTAAACCGAGTATGACCGCTCCCTCAAAGCTGCGCACCCCCGAGCTTCCGCTGGAATCGCCAACCATGAACCAGCGCACCAAGGTTGCGTTAGGGGTGTTGTTCGTTGCGGTACTGATCCCGCCGTTTGTCACGACGTCACTTGAGTTGACCAAGCTGTCCCGAATCATTGTTTTGGTGCTGGCGGTGTTGGGGGTGAACCTGCTCACGGGTTACACCGGGCTGATATCGCTCGGCCATGGCGTGTTCGTGGGTGTCGGGTCCTTTGCAATGGCTAACCTGATCGACCAAGGGTTGCCCCTCGTACTGGCTGGTGTTGGTGCAACGATCCTTACGGGTTTCATCGGACTCCTCCTCGGGCTACCTGCGCTGCGAGTCAAGGGTCTCTATCTAGCTTTAGTGACCTTTGGGACCGCGCTCGCGTTTCCGCCATTGGCGCGACGCCTTGGCAAGCTCACCGGAGGTGTCACTGGCCGGACAGTGGACAACGACGCCTTTGCTCCCCCTGGATTTCTTGGACTAGATGATCAGGTGCATGTGTGGCGTTACGGGATCTGTCTTGTCGTGGCAGCACTGTGGTTCTTTGTGATTCGCAACCTGGTGAACAGCCGCATGGGCCGAGCGCTTCGCACGGTGCGCGACAACGAGGCGGCAGCCGCCACTTTCGGCGTGAGCGTGGCCCAGACCAAGGCCGGTGCGCTTGCTATCTCTGCTGCTATGACCGGCACCGCGGGCGCTCTGCAATCCTTACTCAACCCCTACATCAGCCATGCCGACTTTGATGCATTTCTATCGCTGCGGCTCTATGCCGCTGCGGTCATCGGCGGGCTCGGGACCCTGGCCGGCGCAATCTATGGGGTTGGTGCACTTATCTTGGTGCCGGCCATAAATGGCGCTCTGAACCTGCTCGATAGCGACGCTGTCGTCTTTGGTGGTGGTCTCATCGTCATGACCTTGATTGCCCCTGCCGGCATCGCTGGGCTGGCAAGCCGTGATGATCCCGGGAAGTCTGCGCACCGCTAGCGGGTTAGTTATCGCATGACCATGGCTGGACACATCAGACGCAAGTCGCGAGCCGCGGTAGCGTTCTTGGCAGTCGTTGCAGCACTCGCAAGTGGCTGCAGCTCCGCGAGCGACTCGAGCCCGAGCACATCAGCCGACGCTGCGACACCGTCGCCAACTATCACCATGACAGCGCCGGCGGTATCTGACGCTGAGGTTGAACAAGCAGTTTCCCTATTTACCGCAGAACGCACCGTCAAAAGCGCAACTGCGCTGGTCGCAGTCATTGACAGTAATCGAAGCGAGCGCTGGGTCCCATGGTTGCTCGATCTCTTGCGCGCCGACGTCTCGCTGCAGGTGTCCAACGACATCAGCGCAACACTCGAGGCAATGACCGGCGTGCCCTCGACTGCACGCATTCCGGACATGATTGCCTACGGGGGTTGGGCCCAAAGCAAAGGACTCAGCGGCGGTGTCGGTTACGTGGAGTTCAAGGCTT
>Ga0114956_1001642_pt1 | contig 17652 bp, 14 predicted proteins | sample MaitaG_FD_87304 | JGI IMG/M metagenome (GOLD analysis project Ga0114956, IMG submission 87304) | Marine algal microbial communities from Maine, USA - Maine_Asex2 metaG | ecosystem: Host-associated > Algae > Red algae > Unclassified | place: Maine, USA | collected 2015-01-05 | reverse complement strand
TCCTGTGATAAATATGTTTCATAAAGAGGGCTTGATCAAGGATCCAGAATTCCTACCGCCATGGATGAAGGATATGCGATTTTTGCTTACCTATCTAGCATATTCTTCGTTTTTAAATAGTGTGAAGCTGTCTAGTATGAAGGTGCATTATGATAAGATGTTTGCGGAGATGTAAACGGCTGCTTTTACCACCTAAGACCAAAACAGTTTCACCGAAGTAAAGGCACGCAAGAAAAATTTAGGTGTCTTTATCCCATTTAGTATTGCTTAAGGTTTTTACCATTACAATGCGTGGTCGGACACGCTTAGGTCGTTAACGAAATTAGACTTGTCTTTTTTAATTTTTATCAGTCTCAGATTTTATTTCCGTATTTGGCTCGGCTATCGCTTCATTCATAATCAACCTCGCCATATAAAAACCATCAAAGCCACTCTCTGCCGGCGAAATCCTCTTTTCCGCCTCTAGGCTAAAGTTAGGATTGTTCTTAAGAAACTTCTTCACTTGGAGTTCATTCTCTTCGGGTAGAATACTACAGGTCGCATAAACCATTTTACCACTTGGTTTGAGCATTTTGGGATAGCGTGCTAGGATATCTGCTTGAATGCCCATTACTTCTTTGAGAAATTCTGGGCGCATCTTCCACTTGGAATCTGGATTTCTACGCAGTACGCCAAGGCCAGAACAAGGCACATCAAGGAGTAGTCTATCTGCTTTGCCCGTCATGCGCTTGATGACTTTTGCATTTTCAATGACTCTACCTTCGACATTGTGTACCCCGTTTCTCCTTGCTCTTAACTTCAACTCTTTGAGTTTCCATTCATGGATATCCATTGCAATCAGGGATCCTTTATTCTCCATCAAAGAAGCTAAATGAAGGGTCTTTCCTCCAGCTCCTGCACAGGCGTCTACTACGCGCATACCAGGCGCTACTTCCAAGAAGGGTGCGATCTGCTGAGATCCTGCATCTTGCACTTCGAACCATCCTAGCTTGAATGCCGCAGTGGCGAAGAGATTTCTACGTTTGGTTATTTTGATAGCAGACTTTACAGTTTCCAGCACTTCAGTTTCAATCTCCTCTTTTTTGAGTGATGCTTGTAAGGTTGCACGATCTGTCTTGAGACTATTGACGCGCAGGAATACGTCGGCTGCATTATTCATAGCTGCAATCTCTTTTGACCATTGCTCGCCAATCGCTTTGAAAGCTTGCTTATCCATCCAGTCTGGTATGGACTGGGCAATCGAACGCTCTGTTGGCAGTCTACCTTGTAAAGCGACTAGGTCTAGATGCGCTAGTACTTTAAATTCCGGCCAGTCTGGTAGGGTGTATCCCTCTCTTATTAGGCTGATTCCAAGCAGCTTCCATAAGTTTTCGTTCTTCGTGTCCTTGTTGTAGTCCGAGCCATTAAAGTGATGCAGTAGTCTCCACCAGCGCACGATCTCGTAGCTGTTGAGCGCAATAAATGCTCTATCTTTTGACCCCCACTTTTTGTTGGATTTCAAAACAGTTTGGATAGCCCTATCGGCTTTCCTGCCTTCTACAAATATCTGTGAAAGGGTATCTACGACTGCGGTTGCGAGGGGACGGTGAATTCTTCTTGTCAAGATAGGTTGATTTTGGAGGGTAAAGGTAGTTTAAAATGTGGTGGGAAATAGGGGAGTAGTTAAGTTTCTGACGGTTGTATTTCCACCATACCACTATCAGATGCTTTATTTGCAGTCTTAAAATTTAACCCATCCTAGCCTTAGAAAAAACTATCCTTCGACCACTACCTCCACAGCATTATTTACCGCTTTTGCAGCATCTTCTGTCGGCAGTCCCATCCCTTTAAAAGAAATTTGATCTTCTTTGACACCAAGGGTCACTAGCATATTTTTAACCAGTTCAGCTCTTAAGTTTGAAATCTTTTTATTCTCTCCTCTAGATTTAGCATCAGCGGTGTAGACCTGTACTTGGATGCGAGACCCTGGATTCTCTTTCAGCGAAGCAGCCATCCCTTCAATATCTTCCTTCTTAAAATTCGTGATACGATGAGATTTAGGGTCAAATTTTATTTCCGTCATGGGGTAAATAGTACCTACAGCTTTAGTATTGAAAAGTTCATTAAAGTTAGACTTTACACTCTCTGTCGTTCTATTTGCAGCCAACGTCATTGCCTTTTTTGTGTTTGCTGTAGCAATCTTCATTTTGCCTTTTGTCTTATCTACAGTCGAGTTTATTTTATCCTTGGTATTATCTACGGTCGAGTTTATTTTATCCTTTGTTTTATCAATTTTACGTTGAATATATTGGCCCTTATTATCGACATAGTATCCGCCTTCTAGTTTAAATTCTCCAGCCTTCTTTACCATTACGCCTTTCTTATTTAGTAGATTACCACTAGCGTCTACATAAAAAGCTTTCTGTTGTTTCTGCATGTCTACATCCGAACTACATCCTAGTATAAGCACGGCTATCAAAGCCAAAGGAATAAAAAGGGAAAGCTGTTTTATAGTTTTCTTAATCATTATATTTTTCGTTTAATTAATTTCTAAAATATTATAGCGACCTATACAATATGTTGTGACATTCACACAACAAAGGACAAATTAGTAAAAATATCTGAATTACTACTCTAAGAAACTTATTCGAAAAACAAACTCCAAACTCAAAACTCCTACTTAGAATCAAATACCACCTCATCCCAAAGTCCATACCAAGCAACTTTCATCTCTCGATTGATCTGACTAGAAGTTTGACGAGATTTATCAGCGACTAAATATTTATGCGCTAGCAATTGACGAGGAGAAAGATATTGATCTGGATTTTGCTTGCTCCCAATTGCGGCATTTACCTTCGCCTGTTGGAGTTGTGTCATCGGGATATATTTATAATCACTTTTCGTCAAGTAGTATTTGACTTCCTTATCCTTATGATAATCACCCGATCTTTTGATTTGATTTATTTCAGTAGCGCGTCTTAGATCAGCAAGATCATAGTCGTCTTCTACGAATACGGCGTCCGCGCATTTTACTTTGGCAGCCTGATTTACGATAGTTGGTAGGGTAACTTGATTGGCATCATAGCTTATCCTCACCACTTCTTTTCCGTGCATAAATCCAGCTTCCGTAGATAGCACACCATCTATTTTTGAAATCTCTTTCTCACCAGTCCAGAAACAAAACATCGCTAGGTTCGCCTCCTTTAGATTTTCTTGACCTTGTACTTCTTGCAGTCGTAGATCAAGATATGCAGGCACCTCTTGCTTGCTTTTTACTAGTCCAGATTTTATCGTAGAAAGCAAATCTTCAGGGCTCCACCTATTTGCCATACGCGGGCTAATATCTCTGCCATTCGCATTTACTATGCGCACCACTGGGTTGTTCCATGCAGGCTCATTAAACTTCTTTAAGATATCGGCATCAGCTCCCTTTTTGTTATTATAAATTGCTAGGGGTATAAAATTATCTTCAATAGCCTCTACTAAAAAGGGATCGGATAAAGGGCCGAATCCAAATTTACTGCAAGTACTGCATCCGGGCACTTCTTGAAATAGAATGAAGATCGGTTTATCTGATTCTTGGGACGCCGCAACTGCCTTATCGTAATCTCGCAACCAGTTCACCTTGCCCAATTCTACAGGATTATTAGTTGGCGTGGTATTCTTGTTTTGCGCTGAAATAGGGAGTACAAAACAGATAATACATATTGTAAACATCACGGAAGTTATTATTTTCATCATAATTTTTCTTTTATTTAGGTCTTCAAGAAGAAACGACCATAACTGATTCATTATATTAACGTATCACTTATGGTAAAAGATATTAAAATCGATTCTTTTAGTTTTAAATCATACTGCTCGTATTAGATGTCAAAAAATATTAAACCTACTTATCTGCAGATCCTATTGGCATGGGCGGTGCATTTATTTACGGCTTCTGGCTTGATCGCAGGGTTTATGGCATTAGTTGCCATGCAGGAACAGGATGTGCGCACTGCGATGCTGTGGTTGATTCTGGCATTTATTATTGATGGGATTGATGGCAGCTTCGCTCGTATATGTAGGGTGCAAGAGGTACTACCGAACATGGATGGCAAGACGATTGATTACGTAGTCGACTTTGCTAATTTTGCTATTATACCTGCCTATATTTTTTATCAATATGATCTCGTTTTTGACGACTGGCGGCTACCGCTGACGAGCATTATTTTATTAGTCTCTGCTATTTATTATGGAAAGACGGGTATGGTCAGTGATGATAAATATTTCATCGGTTTTCCAGTTTTGTGGAATATGGTAGTCTATTTTTTGATTTTTGTTTTTGATTTTTCCTCTCATATTAATGGAGCCTTAATTCTGTTTTTTGCCGTAGCGCATTTTGTCCCGTTGAAGTATATTTATCCTTCGCAGGCGCAACGATGGCGCATGGCATCTTCCATTATCGCCGCTCTATTTTTCGTTTTGATGTGTGTGACGGTTTACTTATTTCCTGCGCGAAATTTCTGGCTCACAGTATTATCCGTGATCGGCTTAGCTTACTTCGCGACCCTAACGGCCTTAGAGCAGTGGACAACTATCAAACGAAAAAAGAAATTTATTCAATGATCAAATAGGAGTCTCTTCTGAAAACTGACGATCAGCAACATTTTTGGATTTATGCGTTTTCGGAGAGGACTCACCATTCAAAATTAATAGAGGGCGCTGCCCCTGATAGAGTGATCCCGCATGAAGAATGCGGAAGCACTCTATCAGGGTCGGGCCATCCGCTTTACTACGATACTCCAAAAAGTTATTCATCCATCTCGCCATCCAGTCTCACCGAGCCTGTTTTGCGAGGGATTCATTTACTTTTGTAGCACCTCCGTGCTCGCTACTACCCCTCATCGAAGAATAAGAATAAGAAAAGAGGCAGGTTCAGAAAATTAGTTATAATAGAGGTACCCAAAAGTGTATGAATTATACAGTTTATAAGAATAATTAAAACTTGTTAAGGAAAAATGTCCCCACCTTGGTCATCAGTTTCGTAATTACTTTGAATTTAATATATTTATAAAACTAAAAATTTAAAAACATGAAAGAATTTATGATGATTTTTGTAGGTGCTCCTTATGATGATCTCTCTCCACAAGAAATTCAAGAACGACTTGGGAAGTGGTTTGCTTGGCATGGTAAGATGGAAGCAGCAGGGATAATTAAGTCCAGTGAAGCTTTGCAGCCAAAAGTCAAGCGAATATCTGGAGAAGATAGAGTAGTTGCAGACGGCCCATTTGTGGAAAGTAAAGAAGTTGTTGGGGGTTTCTATGTAATAAGAGCCGAAAGCGTAGAAAAAGTAATAGAAATAGCACAAGATTTTCCAGAGTACGATATAGGTGGTTCTGTAGAAATTAGAGAAGTGATGACTTTCGATCAATGATAGAAGATAAACTAGTGGACCATCTTTTCCGTCATCAGTACGGAAAGATGGTCGCTATTCTTACGAGGATTTTTGGATTGAGCAATCTCGAAACGATTGAAGATGCTGTCCAAGATACCTTCATTGTGGCGATGCATAAATGGCGAAATATATTACCAGAAAACCCAGAAGCATGGCTTACGCTGGCGGCAAAAAATAGAGCCATTGATCTTCTAAGAAAAATCAAAGCGGAGCAAACTCGCATTGGTAAAATTGAAAGTGGCACCATCTCCATTTCATTTAACGAGCTATTCCTCGATCATGAAATTGAAGATAGCCAGTTGAGGATGATTTTTACAGCATGTCATCCAAGTCTCCATCCAAAAGAACAAATTGCGTTTGCCTTAAAAACAATCTCTGGGTTTAATACCAAAGAAATCGCTTCAGCGCTATTGCTAAAAGAAGAAACTATTAAAAAGCGATTGACCCGCGCTAGAAAATTGGTGTCCCAGAAAAATATCTCATTTGAGATTCCTAAACACGGGGATTTGCTACGGAGATTGGATAGAGTCCTTGAAGTAATTTACCTTACATTTAACGAAGGGTTTCATTCAAATGGAAAGCAACTCTTAATAAGGAAAGATCTATGTGGTGAGGCAATCCGTTTAATTAAGATTGTCCTCTCCAAAAAAGATCTTCGAATAGGCAAAGTGTACGCACTTTTCGCGTTAATGTGTTTTCATGCTTCTAGACTAGATTCGCGAATAGGGTCAGCAGGGGAGATCTTAGATCTTAAAAATCAAGATAGGTCTAAATGGTATTTTCCATTAATAAGAATTGGGAATGATGCGATGATTAAAGCAGTTGAGGATGGTAGCTTTACTTCTTATCATTATGAAGCTGCGATTGCGGGGGAGCATATTAAGGCTAAAACGTTTGATGATACCGATTGGGAGAAAATGCTGCTCTGGTATGAGAATTTAGATACCCTTCAACCTTCGCCTCTCGGTTTGCTTAACAAATCTATCGTCTTGATTCAGTTGAATAGATTAGATGCTGCAAAGGATATTTTGAATACTATAGAATCCAAAGATTTGGAGCAGAGAGCATACCTATATTATGCTACTTTATCAGAATACTGCAAAGAAAATAAGAACATCAAGGATGCTATTGAAAATTTGGATATTGCCATATCAATGGTAGCTAATAAGACAGAAAAGGCTTACTTAGAGCAGAAAAAGAAGAATCTATAAGTTTATATTGTGGAAAGTGTTCTGTAGAGAAATCTATGAGATACCTTGAATTTGACATAAGTATTCAATTTTTGTACCTTAGGCGCTTGTACACATCTCACGGAGAGATATTATCTTATTTAACATTCAAAATGTGGATGTTAATATCATTAATAAACAACAAATTAAAAATTATTTCATTTATGAAAAAAATTAGTGTTTTCCAAATTAGCTTTGCCAAATTGTGCTCCTTACTGCTGTTTGCAGGTGTGCTTTCTTTCAGCAGTTGTGGCAATGACGACGATGCAGCTCCAGAAGGTTGCCCAGGTGTAGGGGTAGGAATTGAAGGAAGTATCGAAATTAACGGCGATAATTTAAGCCTTGCAATTGCTCAATTATTAATCTCAGGAGGAGGAGGAAGTGAGGACGTATACATTTTTCAAATTGGAGGTGTGTCGACAGATTGTAGTGAATTAAAATCAATTAATTTAACAGTTTCCGTACCTAGTGGAGAGCCTCTAAATGGGGACTATAATTTGACTGATTTTTTTGATGCAAGCGTGAATGAAGGATATGGGTCATCTATCACTCAAAATCTCACAGCATCTACTCAATCTTCAGTAGATATAGAATCTGGTACAGCAAATATCGTTAGAAATGGAGATAATAATTATTCATTAGATATTTCTGCAATGTTGATAGGCGGTTCAAGTGTAGATGTGAAAGTATCACACCAGTTCTAAAAAATTTAATACTCGAAATTTAAAAGTGTCATTTAGCTTTCTAAATTTTTAATTTGATTCTTGCTTTATTCAGGTTCGATTGATTTTTTTGATCCATTTTTTAGTTCAGTATCAATCTCATTTATCTATACCCACTTTGTACAACAAATGGTTGCCAGCTAGGATGCAAGTAATATTCGATAGTCTACAATTTTAAGAATAATGAACATTTTTACTCAAAGAATAATTCGTAAATAATTGACTTTGAATCATTTGAAGAATAATGTAGGCGGAATGACACTTACGCAAAGTTTCTTTTTATCGTAAAAAAAAAAAGACCATAATGCAAGAGCATTATGGTCTTTTGTATTTAAGCGTTTTGTGGAACTTATCTGTTTTGAACCACTAATTTTTTAGAGATAGCACCATTCGATGAAGCAAGTTTCACAATGTATACACCATTGCTTAAACCAGCGACATTTAAGTCTATATTGTTTTCGCCATTAACGATCATAGAGTTCATAGAAGAAATTGACTTGCCAGCAAGATTCAACAATTGAATATTAATATCCAATGTCTCTGTTGAATTAATATCAAGCATGACATTATTCTGATTATTTACAAGATTTGGATAAATTTCGAATGAAGAAACTTCGTTGATAGTTGCTACATTTACCAGCTCACCTGTGGTAAAAGTAAATACCTCTGAGAATCCATATCCTGTAGAGCTTTGGTTGTAAGGATATATTCTCCAAATATATTCTCTATTTGGAATGAACGGTTCGTCAATTAATATAGCATTGGTTCCGCTTACCGTTCTTCTTAATGCGCTAGAGAAACCAGAAAATTCATCGGCAACTTCAAATAAATAATCTGTGGCGCCTTCTACTGTCTCCCAGTTAAAGTATACAGATTGCGACTGATAGGATGTTCCTCCATTTTCTGGAGTATTGATCACGATATCACCTTGAACGGGCGCAATAGTTGTAGGTACAAGATTGTCAAAAATAGTACTGTTATTCAATCTCGAAGCTACGTCTACTTCCATCAGTTCCTTTTGCTGGGGTGTGAATACGTAAGAATTGCAATCACCAAAGTACCCCATATAATTGTCTTCTTGCACGTCTACGACTTCCCCACATGGATCTAAGGTACCTGCATCATAGTCACAGGTATTCCATCCAAAGCCAAAATTGTAGTCAGGAGGTGTATCACACAAGAAGTCACCTGCAGTTTCACAGTTTTTACAAGCACCTGTTCTGGCTTCATTTTCAGTTTTTACGCTACCTGGTGAATCAACAGGCGTTGGTGTGTGATCAGCTGGATTGTAATTAATGGAATCCCACCCATTGTGTGGGTGCAGGAGACTTAAAAAGTGACCCATTTCATGTGTTAGCGTAGAGGTAAGATTTAGTAACTCCGCTTGACGAATAACGATCCAGTCACTAAAAGGAGAATAAAAACCTAAAGTAGTACCTAGAGAACCTCCGCCAGTCATGGCTGTTTTAGCAACATATATGTTAATACGACCATTCAACTTATTCTGGTTGAGTATTAATTGACCAGCGCCTGAGGATGGATTATCAAAAGCACCAGTATTATCAATATAGTTAAATCCTGTCTCTAAAAAGAACTGAATCTCTTGATCTAAATAGTTTTCATTGAGCAGAGCCAATTGTCTTAATGCATGTTCCTCCTTTATTCTTAGCGTCCCATCTGTTTTAGCTATCAAGTGAAATTTAACTGGTAAGTATATGATCGCTCCGCTGCGTTCATTAACGAAGCCGTCCGCTATAGCTTGTTTATTTAGCTTAAGTCTACTCGTTATCTGAGCAATGTCGTCTTGATCAATACCGCAGGGGAATTGAGCATATCCGCTCAAGCAAAGAATTGCTAAAGAGAATATCATGAAAATTTCCTTCATCGTTTATTTTTATTTGTAATTAATTGTAATCTTGTTCAACAAAATTAGCAAAAATAAGGTGGAATATACAGTCTTGCTTACGTCAATATTCTTCCTTTTGCTGTAATGTTGCATATGTGATCCATCACCACGGATGTAATCGTATGTAATTTAAACGAAATTGAAGTGAAATTGCTCAGTTGGTATTGTCTATTTATAGCATTATGTATTCCATTTTACGGAAACTGTCAAAATTCATCGGGCGAAAGTGCAACTAAGGATACAATTGACGATAAAAGAGTAAGTTTTATTGCGGTTCCGCTAGTGTTCTACTTACCAGAAACCCGTCTAGGCTTTGGAGGTGCTTCAAACCTCTCCTTGCACTGGAAAGGTCAGGACATATCAGAGCGGCCTACGCAGTTCACTATAGGAGCGGCGTACACGCTCAATAAACAATTACTCACCTATATCTCCTACAATATTTACCTGCCTCTAGAAACAATATGGTTTAGAGGCGAACTTGGCTATTATGATTATGTATATCCATATTATGGTATGAATCAAAATAGGGTAGAGGAAAATTCTAATTTCTTTTCCCGTTACCCAAGACTAAAGTTAGATGTTTTGTATCAGGTAGTTGATGATGTTTTTGTAGGGCTTAGTTACCGATTTGATGACTATGATATCACTTCTATAGACGACGAGCAGGGTTTATTTACTGATGTCAATCTTGCTGGCGGCATCACCTCAGGGATTGGGCTAGCAGCTGTGGTTGACACGCGAGACGTGATCAACTATCCATCGAATGGAATGCTGCTGGATATGGTATTTCAAAGTAACAATGACATTGTGGGGGCGACATATGATTACTATAGTTTGGTTTCTTCTTTTAGTAAGTATATTCCTATTAAAGGAAATGTACTTGCATTGAATTTTAATAGTACTCATATCTTTGGGCATGCGCCATTTTATGAGTTGGCACTCTATGGCGGCGGTAAACGATCGCGGGGTTATGTGGAAGGGGAATATCGTTCCGCTAACAGTTTCGCTTTACAAGCGGAGTATCGCATGCGTTTTGCTAAACTCAAAAGATTTGGAGCGGTGTTTTTTGCCAGTGCCGGACAGGTATTTGAAAAGGCGGAAGCGCTCAATTTTGACAACACTCTTCCAGCCATAGGAGGAGGAATTAGATTTTTATTAAGCGTAGAGCAAAATCTAAACCTTAGAGCAGACGTAGGTGTAGGAAAAAATGGATTGCAATTTTACGTAACATTTGGTGAAGCCTTTTAGTTTTCATATGCAGCTAAGTATCATCATACCGACCTTAAACGAAGAAGATAATATCTGTAAGCTATTGTCTCAGTTGTTGCGCATCAAAGATGATCGTATCTGTGAGATCATTGTCGTTGATGGAGGCAGTACTGATAATACATGTAATTTAGCGAAAGGCTATCCGATCCAATTGATTCATGTAGAAAAAAAATCTCGCGCGTTTCAAATGAACGTTGCTGCTAGTACAGCTAAAGGGGATATTCTATACTTTATACATGCGGATACTAGGCCACCAATATCATTTGTAGACGACATTAGCGCATCTGTGGCCAAGGGGTATCAGATCGGGAGCTATTCTTTTAAGTTAGATTCTACGGATCCTAGACTACATTTGCTTTCTTTTTTGACCAAAATCAATATGTTGATTTCACGTGGTGGCGATCAGACTTTGTTTATTACCAGAGAATTTTTCGACCAGCTAGACGGGTATGACGAAGAGTTTGTGATCATGGAAGATTTTGACATTATACGACGGGCACGCAAGCTTGTTAAATTTAAAATTTTAGATAAGTCTGTACTGGTTTCCGCACGTAAATATGAGGACAACTCTTACAGCAAGGTTCAACGTGCAAATCTTACTGCATTTTTGATGTTTTATTTTGGCTCCTCACCACATAAAATCAAAGAAATGTATCATCGTCGATTGACTTTATAGCTTGGCAGATTGGATTACAGAAGTGTTTTGCAAACATGCAAAATAATAGTACTTTTGTGGTGAAATTTATCAATTTTAATAAACAAAATATATACCGTACATGAGTAAAGTAACTGTTGTTGGAGCAGGGAATGTAGGAGCTACTGTTGCCAATGTTCTTGCCCACAAAGACATCGTAAACGAAGTTGTCATCTTAGACATTAAAGCGGATTTCGCTAAAGGGAAAGCATTGGACACCTGGCAGCAAGCGCCTATCGACTATTACAGCACCAAGACTATTGGTACTTCTAACTATAAGGATACGGCTAATTCTGATATCGTAGTGATTACTGCCGGTATTCCACGTAAGCCAGGTATGAGTAGAGATGATCTGATTTCTACCAATGCAAAGATTGTGGTTTCTGTGACCAAAGAGATTCTGAAGCATTCGAAGAATCCTATTATCATTATCGTTTCTAATCCATTGGATGTGATGAGTTATGCTGCTTACAAAGCATCTAAGTTAGCGCCAAGTCGTGTATTTGGTATGGCCGGTATTTTGGATACAGCGCGTTACAGAGCATTTTTGGCAACTGCACTTAAAGTTTCTCCAAAGGATATTCAAGCAGTATTGATGGGAGGACACGGAGATACTATGGTGCCACTTCCACGCTATACTACGGTAGGTGGTATTCCAGTTTTGGAGATGATAGATAAGAAGAAATTAAACGCTATCGTTGACCGCACCAAGAAAGGTGGGGGAGAGCTAGTAAAGCTCATGGGTACATCAGCATGGTATGCTCCAGGAGCCGCCGCTGCTCAGATGGTAGAATCTATTATCAAGGATGAGAACAGAATTTTCCCTTGTTGTGCTTGGCTTACTGGCCAGTACGGTATCAAGAATATGTATCTAGGCGTTCCTGTGAAGTTAGGAAAGAATGGTATCACAGAGATTCTTAAGCTTAAGCTAAACGCAACAGAAATGAAAGGATTGAAAAAGTCTGCTGCTGCTGTAAAAGATGTAATGGATACTTTCAAGAAGATGAAGATCAAGTAATATCTTCAAGACATATATTTTATTAAAGCCGGATGCTAAATATGTATTCGGCTTTTTTTATTTGGGCGTATCCCATGATGCACTCCCGTGAAGAACGGGATTGCATCATGGGTCGGGCTATGCGTGACTTCACTCCGTTACGGTCCAGATTGAAAAGCATCTGGACTGTCCCTATCGGGCCATCACTCCTATCCCTTACGCGTATCAGCTTTATTTCTTTTCTATGATTACAGTCAATTTATTAAAATCGGCCGCTGCATTGTACACCTCTCTAAAGTCCTCAAATTCTGATAAGGAGAAATTTACCTTTGCATAATACTCATTATTTGTAACGGTGATTTCATTACCGTTTATTTCATATTTAGATGTAAATAACGCAGATTTTTCACCCTCAGATTCGAGCGAAAAGTCAAAATTAAATACTTCGGGATTTGCTATCTTGTATCCCTCAGGTAACTTGAGTACTATTTTTCTTTCATAATAATGTGCATAGCGCATTTCTATCGGCATCGTTCTTTTTTTCTCTTGATAGAGCTGTCCTTGCTTTCCGATTAACCTTCCTACCTCGTATAGGTATTTACCGCCAGCATTCTGGATCAGATCCTCTGAGTATAGCTTTATATTTAATTCAAAGTTTCTCTTGCCCATAAAATCAAGGCCATCATGCTTTGGTTTGATGGATTCTATTTCTACATCTGCAGCATAATTTTTTGATATATCATCAAGAATTTCTTCATATCTATTCGCAGGTACATAGTCTTTTATACCTTGAAAGGAGGCTCCGGAGTAACCACCAAATATTATTTGAGATTCTACATAAGGATTTTCGATATCTTTTGTGAAGTCTACTACTATAGACATAGTGTCCGTAGTAATTTTAGGATTCGGAAGTTTTATGTATGTTGGCTCCGAGGTAGCCATTGTGCTCCCTCCAAACGCAACCTCTTTTATTTTTATTCCATGTGTATTACCTAGTCCGAATGTGATCAAAGGAGACCTGTAATTTTGATTTTTTGCATCTAGATACTGATCTGAGTTTGGCAAGTAAATCAATACATCCTGCAAATTGTTAGTCGTTTCAAAATCTTTATCAAAGGGGCTATCAAACCGATTAGAGGTTAACACAAATTCTGATTTTATACCAAAATATTGAAAAGCATATCTATAAATTGTAATCAGATCAAAAAGTCTTCCCTGTCTATTTTTAAATATATCACTTAATGATTGGTTATCTCCAAATTGTGCATTGTATGTAATGGATTTTTTTATATGATTCTCGATGCTCAAAATGTTCTTTTTCTCATCTGCAGAAATAAGAACAGGTTTGAAAAATTTGATAAGTGCGGATTTTTCTTTCTTAGATAGTTCTTCTTCATAATTAGAATAAAAATCTTTTGCAAAGTCATTATAGTTGTAGAAATTCTTTTTATTTGAAAGTGTATTTTCAAACAATTTGTAACGAAATTTCATTCGCTCCGCAGCAAGATTTGAAAGCTTTTCATCCGAATTTAAAGGCATAACATCCTTAGCTATGACTTCCAGTACGTTTCTGTCATCCAGTCTATCTTCTATTAAAGTAGCCTCAGGCAATCCGTTGTAAGATTTATGTTTCAATATCAAGTGCTTTGGTGTTACGACTTGAAATAAAGACTCTTTTACCTGACGACTTTGTTGAAAATTGTAGGTGCCTCCTTTTAGGTCTGGAGCCTGCTCCAGGATATATAATTTTTCTATTATTGCTCCTTTTTCTAAACCCCTTACGGCATAATATTGATACTTACTACCTGACTCTGGATCTACCTCTTCGTGTATATCTTTATCTTTTAGCTCTATCGATTTACCGCTTGGTAAAATCACCCGATTTATATTTTTTACGATCTCACTGTTTCTAGAAAAACTAATATATATTTTATTATTATTTTCTATTGCACGATCTGAATTGACCAATACCTGCTGGTGTAAAAGAAAAAATTGTTTTACATCATTTCCGTCTACAGCGACTTCTATTTTTCGATGCTGAAATATGACTAGTTCATCTAGGGCTTTTTCTTCTGCGGTAAGTTCAATTTTCTTGTCTTGAAATCCTTGCGATTTAAACGAATAATCTTGTGCTTTTAGGTCGGTATTGAATGCCAAGCAGAATAAGCACAGGGATAGTAAATATAATTTCATAACTGATTACTTTATAGATTTTTGTATTTATAGATAAGTAGGCTTACTTGCAGTGCTCGTCCTTTAATTCCTGTACCTCAGCACCATATTGTTTTGTGTATTCCAGCCTTAGTGCGTAATCTAAGTCAGCACATGCCTCTTCTATATTGTTTTCTGCAATGAAGATTAAGGCCCTGATCTTATAGGCGTAAGAGTTACCAGGGAAAATTTTTAAAGATTTGTTAATATCTTTTTTTGTGCCTTTCAAGTCATTTATTTTAAGTCTACTGAAGCTTCTGTTGCTGTAGCCAAGTGGGCCGTCTGGGCTTAATTTTATCGCTTTATCCAAATATTTAAGCGCCACTTTATGCTGATTTAGTCCCTGATATTTGAAGCCTAGATTTACATACGCCGGCATGTACTTAGGATCTATTTCTATAATCCTATTCAGATACATAATATTTTCCTCTTGTTTATCCATCTCATTACAAACCACTGCCAAATTATTCAAGATATCAATGTTTGTACTGACCAGATTCACTGCTTCTATAAGATCATTATAACCACCTACAAAGTCTCTGGCACTGAATTTAGACCCACCTCTGTTAGATAAAAGGTGTGCTTTATACCTTGGGTCATCTGTTCCATCTATAGCAACAGTAAAGTCTTTTATTGCCTCTTTAAATTCTTTAAATGCTTCTAGTAAGACACCTCTTGCAGCAAATAAATTAATAGAATCTGGCATTTCATTAATAGCAAAATTCAATGTTCCTAGCGCACCATTATAGTCCTCTTTATCAAGTAATTCATAGGATTTTTCTATATAACTTGAGGAAGTCTTTTTTTGTGCAAAGATGGATACCGTCCAGCTTATTGTGATAGTTAGAATTATTAATTTTTTCATGGTTTTAGACTTTTAGATTCTGTGTTCAATTATTTTCTTTTTAATGCGATACTCTCCTTCATATATTTTTCAATCTCCGCTACAGCAGTATTCCATTGTTTGAAGTTCTTTTTTTCAACTAAGATCTGCTTTAGGGTAAATTCATATTCTAAGTATAGCGCATTATCTGACCTATTGTACCTTGCATCAAATTTCAAGAGTTCATTTTCTACTTTTAAAGGCTCAGGTATCACTGATATTTGATAGCTGGGATCAAGATCTAGCTTTACATTGATCAGTGTCCTATCAATAAAATCATGCTCAATAGCGTTTTTACGATCATCTTCAATGATTTCAATATTGCCTATATTTTTTAGAAACATGTTTATATAGGTTTCTTCACCTAAGGATACGACATAGTTGTCCAAGTGAAAATTGAAGTTGATTTTATAGGTAGAGTCTCTGTATTCTTTATTCTCTTCTGTATAGTCCACTAGTTGATACTTATTATTTCCTAAGCTTGTAACTGATTCTATATAGTTACTCTTACGCTTATCCATTCTTCCTTCTAATCTAGCTATGAAGTTTGCTCTTGCTAAACCGTCCATTGCGTAGGATCCATTTCCTATTATTTTGTCATTTTCTAAGACAATACTTAAGCTTATCTCATTTCTATTAAGTTCGGCGGGAACGATGGGTACTTTCTTTACAACGAAGTCGTTTTTATTTAGTCTCACCAAGGCTTCTTTACCTTGAATAAATGAAGAGCACAGACCGTATCTAGAATTCTGATCCGTAGCATCTAGAAAAATTATTGATTCTCCATTCACATAAGCAGCTATCATATGGTTATCGACTGCGGGTGTTGGCAACTCGTTGTAGGTGTATGGTAAATCCCTGGATCCAATCCAAGCTAGCTTTACTTTATCTATTCCAGCATAGTTACACATAGCCGTTATAATGCTTGCCATATCCTTGCAGTCACCAAATTTTCGCTCGCACACAAACGAAGCTTCTCGGGGAATAAAACCTTCATATCCGTTTTCATAAGCAACGTATTTGATGTTGTCTTTTACCCAATAAAAAATTTTCTTTACTTTTTCTTCCTCGCTTTCAACCTCCTTGATTACTTCATCAGTCACCTTTTTTAGGTCACTGTCAATGCTTAAATTGAGTTTGTCAACATAGGTTCCGTAGTGCTTGAATAATCGATCTACGTCGCCAAAAAGAACCTGATTTCCTTTATCATTTGGATAAGACTTAATGAAAATAACGATATGCGGCATAATGGTTAAAAAACTGGGTTGTCTGTCTTCAAACTTGTATCCTTTTACATTTTTAGCAGTCCAAGTAAAAATAGTTTTACTGCCTTTCTGTTCTTTTTTGAGTTTTATTTTAGAGTCCGTGTCGTTAAATATTTTATACCCAATTTCAACTCCTTTGTCCACCTCTACTGAAAATGATAATTTTTCTGCTGGAGAGTAACTGCCAAATAGAAATTTGTGTAATAGTGCAGGATCTAAAAAAGACTTTGAGGTCTTAAGTATTTTCCTAGCACCGGGTTCCAGATTAGTATAGGTGATTTCTGTTTTCTTTACATCATCGTAGAATATAGAACTACTTGTAGAATTGGTAACATTGGCTAATTTTGTTTTCACTTTAGAGCCATCCGCTTTGATAGTATATGCAGAGTAGTCTAATACAGGGGTAAAGCCAGAGCTGTAAAATTGCTCTTTATAGTTTCCTGTTCCAGACTGATCTAAAATCATGTTATCCGAATAGTTTGATTGAGATATTTCTAGTTTATTTTGCTTGCTTTTGATGATATAAGTTGTTTCATTACTAATAATGATTTCATTTTCCCCCGGATACTTATCTGAGAGAGATTTAAACTCAACCTTCTGTTGTGCAAGTAAATTAAATGAAAGCAATAAAGTAACTATTGCCGTGGCAATCAATATTTTATTATTTAATTTGAATGATTTGGTCATCTCTGTATATTTTAGTAGTGCTAATTTTTCCGTTTTTATATATCTCATAAGGCCCTTGTAAGGATCCATGTTTCGATGTATATTTCAATACTATGTTACCATTTTCGTCATAAAATACGGTGTCGCCATTTCGGTTATTTTTTTGATAATTAATTGTACAATATGCCTTACCATTTGGATGAAAGTATTTTCTTTCTCCATCAAATAAGCCATTCTTATATGTTTCTATATAAATTAGATTTCCTTGAGGATTCCATATCTGTTGGGTGCCATTTTTCACTCTCTTTAAAAATGATAACTTTATAGCATTATTGCCATCTGCGTATTTTCCTTCTAATATTTGGGCAGAATTGTCAACAAATATTTCCTTACTTTG
>Ga0114956_1001640_pt1 | contig 17657 bp, 20 predicted proteins | sample MaitaG_FD_87304 | JGI IMG/M metagenome (GOLD analysis project Ga0114956, IMG submission 87304) | Marine algal microbial communities from Maine, USA - Maine_Asex2 metaG | ecosystem: Host-associated > Algae > Red algae > Unclassified | place: Maine, USA | collected 2015-01-05 | reverse complement strand
TTGATCGCGACATCGATCACGGTCGACTCGGCGGTCACCGACACGGTTTGCAGGTCGATCGAAACGCCGCCGGGGTGACTAAAGGTGCGATGTACGCCGAAGCTTTGCTCCTAGATGTTGTTGCATCCATGGGTTGCACCGACGGCCACGAAAAGTTGCGCGCCTCGAAAACTTTTTCGTGCGAGAGCTACGATCACGCTATGAACATCGGAGACAAGGTTCCGGAGTTCGAAATGCTCGATCAGCAAGGTGCCAGCGTCTCGCTTGGTGACCTGCTGAGCGACGGGCGGCTCGTGCTCTACTTCTACATCAAGGCTAAGACGTCTGGTTGAACGGTTGAAGCCAAGCACTTCCGTGACCTGAGCGCTGAGTTTGCTGAACTCGGTGCCCAGATCGTGGGCGTGAGCGCTGACCCGGTGGGTCTGCTTCAAGAATTCGACGAAGAGAACGAGCTCGGCTTTCGCCTGCTTAGTGATGCATCAAAATCGGTGGCGAAGGCCTATGGCATAAAGCGAATGGGCCCACTGCCGACCAAGCGCGCAACGTTTGTGATCGACACAGATCGCACGTTGTTGCACGTGACCAAGAGCGAAACCAAGATGGAGATACACGCCGACGAAGCCCTTGAGGCATTGCGCACCTGACCTGCTGGGACCGTATTTGACGGAGTCGAATACGTACCCGGTAGGGCATCTGGCCTGCTGGGACCGTCGAGTCTTGAGCTCGCGAAGTATTTGACGGAGCCCGCTGGGACCGTCGAGTCTTTAGCTCGCGAAGTATTCGACGGAGTCGAATACGTACTACCCCGTTGCTGCAAGGGCGATTTCGCCGAGAAGGCCGATGCGGTCGGTGTTGTGGCCGTTGGCTGGCAGGCTGATCGTGATGCCGTCGATGCCCGTGTCCATGCAGGCCTGGAGGCGTTCGCCGACAGTGTCGGGATCGCCATAGATCAAGATGCCTTTGGCCATCTCGACGACTTCTTCGGACCAACCTTTGGTGCCTGCGATGGCTCGAAGATCGGCTTCGGCTTCTTCTAGCGTCGGGGCAACCAGGGCCATCTGCAGCTTGGTGACCTTGATTTCTGATCGGTCGCGCCCGAGGCGTTCGCAGTGCGCTGCGAGCGCCTCGAGTTTGCGGGGGATCTCTTCGATCGCACCGCTCGACAGGTTTGACTCATCGGCGTACTGAGCGACCATGCGCAGCGTCTTCTTCTCGCCGCTGCCGCCGATCATGATCGGGATCTGTGAGATCGGCGGGGGAGAGTTGACCGCATCGGTGACCCGGTAGTGCTTGCCGTCGAGGCTGACGGTCTCGCCCTTCAGCATCGGGCCGATGATTTGGAGAGCCTCTTCGAGCTTTTCGAATCGGTCGGTGAAGGTGCCGAACTCGTAGCCGAGCGAGTCATGCTCAAGCTCGAACCAGCCGGCACCAAGACCGAGAGTTGCGCGCCCGCCCGAGACGTGATCGAGGGCCGTGATTGCCTTGGCGAGCAAGGTTGGGTGCCGGTACGTAATGCCGGTCACCAGAGCGGAGAGTCGAACCGTGCTGGTGTGTTGAGCTAGCGCCGACAGCATCGTGTAGCACTCAAACATCGGCTCCCCCGGGGCTCCGATGCCGGGCAGCTGGTAGAAGTGGTCCATGACGAAGACCCGGTCGAATCCGGCGGCTTCGGCGGCCTTGGCCTGAGCGACTACCGACCCGAAGATGTCGGCATCGGCCGTGTCGGGGTAGGTGAAGTTGGGAATCTGGTAACCAAGTCGAGTCATGATGTGACGCTATCTGAAGCGACCAGCGGGGAGCTGTTGTAGTTTCAGGTTGAGAGCAAGGGGGTTGCTGGTGGCGAAGGCTGCAAAGCAGTTCATTCCGCAACGGACTGACGAACTAACTGCGTCGTGGTTTAGCGACGTTCTGCCGTTTAAGGGTTACGTCGCGTCGGTGCGGATCGAAGACATTGGCCAAGACGTCGGATTTATCGGCGAGGTCTACCGGTGCCATCTCGATTGGAAAGCCGCTGGTGACGAGCCGCTTCCCTTGTCGGTGGCGGGTGACGAGCCGCTTCCCTTGTCGGTGGCGGGTGACGAGCCGCTTCCCTTGTCGGTAATAGTCAAGGTGCCGACCGACAACGATGAGAACTTTGCGATCGGCGATGGTCTGCAGTGCTACGAGCGCGAGATCACGGTCTACCAAAATCTGCAGTCGTCGTTGGGGTTGCCGATGCCGGGCTTTTACTACGGCGCCATGGACCCCGACCCTGCACCATGGATCGAAAAGCCGCTGTTGTTCTTGTTCGACAAGCTGCCGATCGGCGGCATCAACTGGCTGCTCAAGCAGTTTCTCAAGCTGGCCGGTAACAGCAAGCGGCGCTACGTGCTCGTCATCGAAGACATCGTCGGAGCGCGGCCGCCGACTCAGGCCGAGGGTGGTTCACTCGATGACGCCCTCGCCGCCCTCAAGGTGCTCGCGCGATTCCATGCCCACAACTGGATGCGCAAAGAAGTGATCGAAGATCATCATCGTCTGTGGCCCTTCGACCGCGCGTGTCGGGCGTATCAGGCCAGCTACGTGCGCAACCTTGACGCGTTTCGCAAGCGCTATAGCGGGCGCCTGGCGGCAGAAACGATGCATCGGCTCGATGAGATCCAAGAGCGGGCTGCCGATCTCAACCATGAGCTAGCGGGCAATCCGTGGACCCTGCTGCACGGCGACTATCGACTCGACAACGTGCTCTTCCGCAAAGGCCCCGACGGTTCAGATGAATTGGTCGTGCTCGATTTCCAGGCAATGTGTCATGGGCGGCCCGGCGCTGACGTCGCCTACTTCGTCACCACGGCATTGACCGCCGAACACCGAGACAAAGAAGATCTTTTGCTGCACACCTACCACGACGAGCTGGTGGCGAGTGGGGTTACCAACTACTCCTACGATGAGCTCGTCATCGACTGCACAAAGGCCAAAGAGGTCTACGCCCACCGCATCGTGGGCGCCGCCGACATCCTTGACACCGAGAAGACCGACGGAAGCGAGGCCTTGCTCGACGTGATGCAGCTGCGGGTGCTCGACTGGCTGGAGCCAGCATGAACGACGAACGCATGGCGATGCCGCTGCACGAGGCGGTCTATTCGCTTCGGGCGATCCGGCGGCAGAAGTCAGATCCCATTCCAGACGAGGATCTGCGCGTGATTCTCGATGCCGCCCGCCAGGCCCCCAACGGGGGCAACATGCAGCCGTGGCACTTCCTCGTCGTCACCAATGACGATCTGCGGGCCGAGTTTGCGCCGTTGTATCGCGAGGCATGGTGGGCCAAGCGCAACGACTCGGGCTGGTTCACGCCCGACGATCTTCCCGACAACTACAAGGGCGCGATGCAACTCGCCGACGAGATCGGCAACTCGCCGGCGCTGATCTTCGTATGTGCGCTGGCCAAGGGAGCTGCGGCTGCGAACTCGATCATTCCGTCGGTGCAGAACCTGCTGCTGGCCGCTCGAGCGCTCGGTGTTGGCAGCACGATCACCACGTTGCATCCTTCGGTCGAAGATCGGGTGCACGCGTTGTTCGAGATTCCCGAGACAGCTCAGGTCGTCTATTGCCTGCCGATGGGCTATCCCAAGGGCAACTTCGGGCCGGTGACCCGCAAGCCACTCGAGCTCGTGACCTCGTTTGATCGCTGGGGCCAGAAGAGCTAGCGAGCTAGTCAGGCAGAGCGGCGGTCACGCAGATCTCGACCAGCAACGCGGGTCGAGCCATGTGGGCTTGCACGCAGGCACGTGCGGGGGAGTGGCCAGTCGGCACCCAGTCGTTCCACACCTCGTTCAGCAGCGCAAAGTGGTTGGCGATGTCGCGCAGATAAATGGTGGCCGACAACAGGTGTTCTCGATCGGTGCCAGCTTCGGTGAGCAGCGCGTCGACGCGACTCAGCGTTGACCGAGTCTGCTCCTGCACGTCGGCATCAGGATCTTCAGCCACCTGGCCCGAGAGATATACGACGCCGTTGTTGATGACGATCGCGCTCGCGCGTTCGCTGACTTTGATTCGCTCTATTGCCACGGGCCCGAACCTAGTCGCCAGTTTCAGTCGGGCATCTTTTAGAGTCGGTTGCTCAACGGCGTGCGGTAGCGCGTGCGACGGGGTGCGCTACGTTCGCGACATGTTGACGGTGAGAGACGGGGCTGCTTCTCAAAGCGAATCCACCGGCGCTCGGGCCGGCGTGAAAATCGCTGCGGGGGCCTGGCTGGTTGTTGCACTCATGACCGCCGTGTTGTTCATCAGTGAACGGCCGAGCCACGCGGTCGGCGAGGCCATCATCGTTGGCCAGTTGCAGGTCACGCCCACTCTTGACCACATCGGCGTGGTGTGGTTCATCGATGGCGACACCGACCTCGATTCGGCGATGACGGTCGAGTACCGCCGCTCGGGTCAGCCATCGTGGCAGCAAGGCGGACCCGCAATGCGGGCCGAACCAACAGTCACCGTCGACGGCGCACCGCTAGGTATCAACAGCTGGGCGGCATCGGCTATGTTCCTCGACCGCGGCGCCGCCTACGAAATTCGCGCCACGATCTCGGACCCCGACGGCGGCGGTGCCAGCCAGGTGGTCACCGCAACTACCCGCACCTTGGCCGAACCCGGCGCAATCCTGCGATACGTGGTGCCCGGTGCTAGCGGCGGATCTGGGACCGAAGCCGACCCGTACCGGGGCCTTCAAACCGCAGCCGACTCCGCTCAGCCGGGCGACACGTTTATCGTCGCCAGCGGTACCTATGCGCCCTTTACGGTGACGGGCAGCGGTACGGCGGGCAGCCCGATCAGCTTCATCGGCGCCGCGGGTGGCGCTGCGATCGTCGACGGGGACAACACCGAGCGAGGTGTCGTCACGCTCGCGTCCGTTTCGCACGTGATAATCGCGGGGCTTGCGATCCGCGACGGCCGATGGGGCATCGATGCCCAGAACACGCAGGAACTCGTGATTGTCGACAACACGATCACCGACATCGACTTCGGCATCTACAACCGACGCGACGACGACCTCGAGCGCTATCAGGTGGTGTGCAACAACGAGATCGTAGGCCGAACCAGCTGGCCGGGCGCCGGCATTCCTGGCGAGCGCGGCATCGACTTGCGTGGTTGGGGTCACACCGTGTGCAACAACCGGGTTTCCGACTTCGGCGATTGCGTCTCGGTGCAAGCGCTAAGCGGACCGTCGTTTGGCAACGACGTCTTTGGCAACGACGCCAATCGCTGTGTCGACGATGGCATCGAGGTCGACTACAACCAGGCCAACGTTCGGGTGTATCGCAATCGAGTCACCAACGCTCGTACAGGTGTGAGCGTGCAGCCGATCTTTGGCGGTCCGGCCTACATCTTTCGCAACGAGCTGGTCAACCTCGAGAACAGCCCGATCAAGCTCAACAATGGCCCGTCGGGCCTGTTCATTGCGCACAACAGTGGCGTCAAGGTCGGCAACGCCCTCGAAGACGGCAGCGTGTTTACCAACACCGTGCTGCGCAACAACGTGTTCATCGGCACGCGCTACGCCTTCGAGTTCACGACCCAGGCCACACCGGGCTCTCGCGATTTTGACTTCGGCGCTTGGGGCTCGCTTCGCAGCGATGGCGGCGAGTGGTTCAAGTGGAACAACGTGAGGTACTCCACCTTGGCTGAGCTGCCCGCTGGCGTCGAAGACAACGGCATCGAGATCGGGCTCGACGCCGTCATATCGGCTGACGTGGCGCCAGCGTGGGATGTTGAAGTCCAAGTCGACGGCAACGACCTACGACCTGCGGCCAACTCACCGCTGGTCGATGCGGGCATCGAGATCGCGAACATCAACGATCCGTTTGTCACCGATCGTGCCCCCGACCTCGGCGCCTTTGAAGCTGGTGCGGTCGAGCCGAGCTATGGCCCAGGTCCGCCGCTCATCGCCGTACCGGGCGACCCGCTGTACCTGCCGGGCGATGTCGATTGCAGTGGCGATCTCAACGCTCTCGACGTGCTTGCGATCGCCCAGTACCTCGCTGGATCTCGCACAGAGAGGGCCCGATGCCCACTGGCTGATCCGGCGAACCAGATCTACGCGGCACTCGGTGATATCAATGGCGACGGCGACATCACTGTCGACGACGCCCGCCAAGTCGCCGAATGCAACGTCGGCCTGAGTCTCAAGTTCTGCCCACCGGCCTGAACAAAGTCGCGCCGTTGTCGTCATCCAACGGCGACCACCGTGTTTCGGTTCACGAGGCTTGTGATGTTCCGCCCCCAGCTCGCGCGCTGTCTGTTCGATCCGCTCGCGTAGCTCGGCGGGGATTCGGTTGGGGTCCGTGAGGATTCGGTCGCGAAATGCCTTCGCTCGTTCGCCAGGACTCATCGCATCTATCTCAGCGGCCGTCACCGGGTTTGGGTCGGCGGAAGCGGGCATGTGCCCAGCGGACGGCCACCATGTCAGACGGTGAGGAGCTGTTGTGTAATCCACAACACAGCTGCGGTCGCAGCGGCACACTGTTCGAACCGGCTTGGCGGATGCGCTTGGTCGCATTTACGGCAGATCGAGCAATTCGATTCTTGTCTTGTGGACTGCATATATGAACGGACCAGACGTTTCGCAAGCAGCGACAATCGAGCGGAGATTCGACATGAATCGCGCTGCCATTTCGGCACCGGACAAGCTCTGGTTCGACAGGCAGAAGCAGCGCACGCCAAATTCTCTTACAGCTCGCTGCTCGATGCGGTTGTAGCGAATGCGCGCATCCTTCATAAAGACCGCCCAGCCTGCCTGGCCAGCTGCTTCAAGCCATGTCTCGTCAGTGATCTCCTCATCAGCAGGAATGCCGTAGTATTCGGAAAGTGTCAAGAGACGCAAGCCTTGCTCTCTCAAGAGGCGCGGAACGACGACACGTCCAAGGCTGCGGTCAAGAAAGAGGTCAGGCAGCCCGTCGGGATGTGGCACGGAGCACGTCCTCGATCTCTGCCTCGGGGACGCCGAACTCTTCCGAAAGCATCGCGAGTGATTCACCGGCCCAGAAGCGGTGGAGGACATCGTCGACCTTTGCGCCGCCCCGGCTAAACAGCGGGGCGCCGAACGAACGCTTAGGGTCGGCTACGACATTCGCGTTGGGATACGCCGGTACGCGAATGAGCGATGCATAGCCATCCTCCCCGTACTCGATGCGCTTCAGATAGGCGTCGACGACTTCTGCGTACACGCGTTGACCGTTTCGGACAACGACCAGATCACGGATGACTTGACCCTCGGGAGTTTCTCTGTGGCTCTCACCAAAGTCATAGAGAACCTCCGCGCCGTCCGTGTAAAGCTGCTCTGAAGCTAGAGCGTGGTCCAGGCCAATCTCATTCTCGAGAGCCGCCAGCGCTGGCCGGATTCGTTGCATGGGAAGTTCACTCTGACGGAGTGCTGCGAGAACAAGACCCTCGGCGAGGCCTACGAACGGGATCGACGGTTGTCGTTTGGTCGCCGTTGGGAGGCTCGTGATGATTGCCGTTCCGACGACGTCAGGACGGTTTTTGAAGCGACGGCGGTAGCCGCGGGCCCAACTTGCGAATGTTGAGGTTGGCACGGCAAGGATGCTCGCAGCTTGTGAGACGGTGTAAAGCCCTGTATCGAATCTGTGGTCTTCCATCGTGCTCACCGTCCCTGCTTGAGTCAACCACGATGGTACGACAGTCCGAGACCGAGGAACTCGATCCGGGCCGTCACAATGCACTGCCTGCCCGATGCGTCGCTGAACTAGCTATGTCGTAAACGACGATCTCGGCGGGCAGTGGACCGGTTTCAGAAATCAGCACAATTTCCATGTTGTGCAATCCACAACACAGTTGCGGAGGAGGTGGGATTCGAACCCACGGTGAGTTTCCCCACACACGCTTTCCAAGCGTGCCGATTCGGCCGCTCTCGCACTCCTCCTGGTGATGCAACTCAAGCGAGACGCATCACGGAATGTGTCACGCTATCGTGGGTGCACCCGGGTTCGAATGTGACGGCCGGGTCCTGTGCAACATCAGTTTGTGAACCGAGTCAGGCCGGGAACGGAGCAGCTCTCAACGAAGCCTGTTGTGTGCCGCAGATCGCCTGGTCGTCACTTTCGAGCCCGGGTCGTTCGTTTTGGGCGACCGAGTGCGGACCTGCGAGAAATTCCTCCGCTGTGCGGAATAGCGTCGAGCTTGCCGGGGTTTCTGCTCAGCCCTGCAGTACCCCCGTTTTCTAGGAGATCAGCCAATGTGTGGCAGACGTGCAATAAAGCTGTTGCTCATGGCGAGTGCGCTCGCGATCTTCGCAACTGCCTGCGGCGGGGCGTCGCCAGAACAGCAGGCCGCAGTTGGTGAGGCCGAAACCAACCAGGCTTCGCTGGTGCTTGGCGGCGATATTGCATCGACCGGCCATCTCGACGTCGCCAACGGCGAGGTCACGAGTCTCGGCGAGGTTGCAACCGGTGATCGACCGGTGCTGGCGTGGTACTGGGCGCCCCATTGACCGACATGTCGGAGCCATGGCGCCGACGTCGAGCAGTTTGCTCGAGATAACAAAGAGACCGTTCAAGTCGTAGGCGTCGGTTGCCAAGACGATTTTGACTTCGCACAAGATTTCGCGAGTCACACCGGAATTGGCCCAGACAGCGAGGTGACCCTGATGTGGGAAGGCAGCTGTGCCGCATGGAACTTGGTCAACAATCGAACCAACTCGGCAATGCAGCTCTTTAGCCACGACCTGACCAAGCAGTCAGGTGTGATCTTCTTCAACAACGCCGGTCGCGAGACAGTGCTTGAGGCCTCGGTGCAAGAACCGTGGGCGCCGCCGTCTTCGGCCAGTCAGTAACTGGGGCAAGCCGCTAGGGCTGACAACACGACGGATCGAAGGTGCATGTCGCCACGATCTGGCATCCGCATTCTCGCACTTCACCGAGCATGTCGATCATTTGGTCGAGCCGATCGCGTTTGGCGCGCAGGTCACCGAGCTTGGTGTCGACGAGCTGTCGCCACTCGCCTGCAGTGTCGTCGAGGATCAGTGCGATCTCGGCCAAGGTGAAGCCGGCTTCTTTTGAACGCTGCACAAAGTTGACGCGGCCAACGGTCTCGGGGGCGAAGCGTCTCTTGCCCCCAAGGCGCGCAACGGTGTCGATGAGGCCAACCTCGTCGTAGTACCGAAGCGCCGACACCGTCGTGCCGGTTGCGGCAGCGACCGCGCCAATGGACAGGGTTTCGGTCGAGAGAGTTGCAGTGCTGTTCATGGCGCGCTGCTACTCAGGACCGACACCGGCCATGGCGTGGATCACGGCGAGACCCTCGGCCGACGTGGTCTCGAGCCGCAGCGTCAGCACGTCATCGCTGACGCTGACGTCGGCGCGGAGCCAGCTTCCGCAACAGTCGTTTTCGCGAGTTGCCAGGTCGTTGATTTGGTCGGCGTGTTCGGCTGCGAACGTTGACACGGTGCCGGTGTCATTGGCTTCGAGTGAGATCGCTAGGTCGGCAAGATCGCGCCATTCCAGAGCGGCGGCTTGGCGGCCCTGTGGCGAAAGTGTGCAGAGCAGGCTCGCGCTCTCAGCTGCAACGCCATTTGCGATTGTCGAGCAGCAGTCGGTCTCAGAGGTGTTCGTCGTGGTCATGACATCAACCTAGGACCTCAAGTGAACTTGAGGTCAAGAACTTTCTCGATCGACCTCAGTCGTAGATCGCGTCGGTGCGATCTCGGGCGCTGGGAATCCATTTGTCATCGCCCATGGTTTCGGTGAGCTGTTCGACCTTTGACCAGTCGACACGAAGCTGGCGTTCAACGATCTTCCACTCGTCGTTGCGCAGTTCAAACCGGTCGACGTAGCGACCGTTAAACGTATGCAGTCGATCGGGACCTGGATTGACGGGCTGCACGTGAAATGCCAGCACGTAAGACTCGAGGATGGCGAGATCGTCGCGACGAAACTCGGTCGCCAGGTTCGACACTCGATGCTGGGTGGCGCTGAACCCCGAGCGCAAGCGGGGAATGACGAACTCGACGAACGTCTCGATGGTCATGGGCTCGGCCGCATAGCCGATGAGCACGGCACCTGGGTGGAAGCCGGCCGCGACGAGTTCCGCGTCAAGGCGGTCGATGCCGCGGGTGTAGGAAAGCAGCCGAGATTCGATCTCGCGCTGCGCGCTGAGTTGTTCGAGGTTCACGTTCCTGACCGTAGTTGTGCGCCGCGTCTCTACTTGCTACCGCAGCGTGCGTTTGACTCTGGGTCTTGACCGGAGACGAAATGTGGGTAACACCGGACTAGTGCGCACGACCCATCTTCAAGCGTGGTCGGGTATGCGTTTCTTAGGCTTGGCGAATGGCAGAACCAGGCTGGTACGACAGCGAAGACGGCGCAAACGCGACACGGTATTGGAATGGCACCGAGTCGGTTGGCGCAACGGTCGAGCGGCGCAGCTAGCTGCGAGGCGCGAGTGCCTCGAGGCAATCCCAATCAACGGTGCCGCGCTCGGCGGTTGGGTGGACCGGCTGAATGCACACGTGGGTCGCGCCAGCGTCATAGTGCGCCTGTACCCGGGCGTTAAGAGCATCGGCGTCGCCCCACGCGAACACGGCGTCGATGAAGTCGGGATCGTCGCCATCGATCTGTTCGTTGGTGAAGCCGAGTCGTAGCCAGTTGTTGCGATAGTTCGCAAGCGCGCTGTAGACGGCCACTTGCTCGGCGCCCTTGGCTCGACCTTCTTCGGGGTTCGTCGTCAGGCAGACCTTCTGTTCGACGCACAGCATCGAGTCGGGGCCAAGCAGCTCACTGGCCATTGCCGTGTGCTCGGGCGTAGTCCAGTAGGGGTGTGCGCCTGCGCTCGCGTCGCGCGACAGCTCGAGCATCTTGGGGCCGAGGGCCGCCAAGACGACTGGTGGCATTTCGGTGGGCACACCGCGATAGGGCGACGCGTCAATGCCTTCGAGGTACTTTTTCATGGCGCTCAGCGGCTTCGAATAGTCGATGCCTCGAACGCCCTCGACCATGGGTTGGTGGCTTACGCCGATGCCGAGCAAGAACCGGTTGCCCGACATTTCGGCGAGGCTCATTGCACCTTGCTTCATCGTGCCGGGGTGACGCACCCAGATGTTTGCAATGCCGGTGGCGACGATGAGCGATTCAGTGGCTTGCAGCAGCGTGGCACTATTGACGAACGGATCGCGCCCGATGGTGTCGGGGATCCAAAGCGCCGAGTAGCCGAGTGCTTCGACGCGTTGCGCGAAGTCTTCGCATTCGGGTGTTGACATGGCATCGGTAAAGAACCAGACCCCAGGGGTTGCGAGCTGAGCACGTTGTTCGTTGGTCACGCACGAAGGCTATGACACGTTGTTGGGCTCGCAGTAGAGCCGGTCGATGAGCCGCGACTCGATGCCGCTGTCAGACGGTCGGGTTAGGCTCGGCGGCAATGGCATACGAGGCCCTCTACCGCCGCTATCGGCCGTCTCGATTCGAAGACGCGTTCTTTGGTCAGGCCCACATCGTGGCGGCACTGCGAAACGCTGTCGCGTCTGATCGTGTCGGGCACGCGTACCTCTTTAGCGGGCCGCGCGGCACCGGCAAGACCACGTCGGCTCGCATTTTGGCCAAGGCGCTGAACTGCACGAACCTTCAAGGCGGCGAGCCATGCGACACCTGCGACTCGTGCGAGGCGTTCAACACCTCGAGTAGCTATGACCTGCACGAACTTGACGCGGCGTCGAACAACGGTGTCGATGCAATGCGTGACCTGATCGGCAAGGTCGCACTCGGGTCGCCCGGGCGCACCAAGGTCTACATCCTCGACGAGGTGCACATGCTCTCGTCGGGTGCCGAGAACGCACTGCTCAAGACACTCGAAGAGCCGCCAGCACATGTGGTGTTCGTGCTGTGCACAACTGAGCCGAACAAGGTCGTGCCGACGATTCGCAGTCGCACCCAGCACCTCGAGTTCTCGTTGCTCGCACCCGACGAGGTTGGCGAGCTCGTCGATCACGTTGTTAGCGACGCGAGCCTCGAGATCACCGACGCTGACCGATCGTGGGTGATTCGCACCGGCGGTGGCTCAGCACGTGACACGCTTTCGGCGCTCGACCAAGTTGTCGCCGCGGGCGGCGCGCCCAGCGGCGGCGAACACCTCGAACGATTGCTAGCAGCGTTGGCCGACCGCGATGGCGCAGCGGCGCTGGTTGCAATCGATGCTGCGTTGCAGGCGGGCCGCGACCCGGCCGGTATCGCGACTGCTGTGCTGGCTGATCTGCGGGGCGTGTTTCTCGCCACGATGCGTGCCGACCTTTCGCATCTACCAGCGAGCGATCGCGAGCGAGCCGAGACCTTGGCAGCGTCGATGCCACCAGCCCGTATCACCCGAGCACTCGAAGTGCTGGGCGCGGCCGTCGTCGAGATGCGCCAAGCCCCCGAACCTCGCATCGATCTTGAGGTCGCGATCATCCGGCTCACTCGCGGCGATCTCGATGTGTCACCGGCCGCCTTGCTCGAACGGATCGAAGCACTCGAAGCTGGCGGTCCAGCGCCCACACCTTCGCAGGCACCAGCTGTGCCTGCGGCGGCTCCGGCCCCTGAGCCCGCACCGACCGGTCCGGTTGATGCGCCAGCCTCAGCACCGCAGGCGACCTCAGCACCGCAGGCGACACCGGCCCCCGAGCTGGCGGCCACTGGCGAAGAGCCCGGGACCGAATCGGCCGAGCCAGCCACCGAATCGGCGGTTCAACCTGCTGCCGAACGATCTGAGGGCAAGCGGGGCGCAGCGATTGCGCGAGCTGAGCTCGCCCGAATGCGTGGCGGCGACGACGTTGCTGCGCCCGTCGCTACGCCAGCGGTCCAGGCGCCGACGGTTGAGTCGCCCGAGGCCGACGACGAGAGGCCACCTGCGCCGGTTGAGTCGCTCGCCGATCGCCGCAGGGCGCGTCAACAGGCGGCTGCGGGTGGTGGGGTGTTCGAGGCCACCAATGCCCAGAGTCCGCCAGCACCTGTCGAAGCAGCACCGGTTGAACCGGTCGCGACAGAACCTGCAGTGACCGATCTCGCGCCCGTTGAACCGGCCGCGACAGAACCTGCAGTGATCGATCCGGCGCCCGTTGAGCCGGTGGCTGCAGAACCTGCAGTGACCGATCTCGCGCCCGTTGAGCCGGTGGCCGCCGAACCCGTGCCGAGCGATCAGGCGCCCGTTGAGCCGGTAGCGACCGAACCCGCGCCGAGCGAACCCGCGCCGGCTGCGCCCGTCGCGACGACTTCGGCTTCTGGTCCGTTGCCGACCGTCGAAGAGCTCGCAACCGCCTGGAGCGCGATTCTCGAAACGATGCCGGGCCGAGTCCGTAGCAGGTTCAGTGCCGGCACGTTCATGCCGCACGCCGATGACAGTGCAGTGATGGGGCTTCCGAACCCAGTGCACCGCGATCGGTGCGAAGAAGTCCGCGCTGATGTCGACGAGGCCTTCGCAGCGCATTTTGGGGCGCCGGTACCGCTGCGGTTGATCGTTGACTCCAGCGACCCTGAACCCGACTTCTTCGACACAGCGGTCGAACAACCAAGTGAACCCGCCGAGGCACTCGACGACGAGGTGGTCGATATCGACGCGCTCGTCGACGCCAAAGGCCATGTTCCGAGCGGGGTCGATCGTGTCCTTGCCACATTCGAAGGCAGCGTTGTCGTCGAGGATCCCTCACCCGACCCATCCAATGGAAGATGATTGAGCCATGACAGATGCCGGTGGGCCAATGCCCGATATGAACGCGCTGCTTCAACAAGCTCAACAGATGAGCGAGCAGCTCATGGCGCAACAACAAGAAGCCGCCGACACCGAGGTCGAGGGCCAAGCGGGCGGGGGCGCGGTCACGATCCGAATGACGGGCGGCGGTGAGTTTCTCTCGGTCAAGATTCAACCGAGCGCTGTCGACCCTGACGATGTCGAGATGCTCGAAGACTTGGTGCTTGCGGCGCTGAACGATGCCGTTGCCAATGCTGGCCAGCTTGTGTCTGGCCCTGATCTCGGTGGTCTCGACCTTGGTGGACTCGATTTGGGCGGATTGCTCGGCGACGGTTCCTGAACCGCGTGTACAGCGGACCCATTCAGGATCTCATCGACGAATTCGGCCGACTCCCCGGCATTGGTCCAAAGTCGGCGCAGCGCATTGCGTTTCACCTGCTGCGTATTCCAACAACCGAAGCCGAGCGATTGTCCTCAGCCATCTCTGAGGCCAAACGGCGGGTGCAGTTCTGCGAGACGTGTTTCAACCTTGCCGAGGCTCCACAGTGCGGCATCTGCTCCGATGCTGGTCGAGATCAGACGATGCTGTGCGTTGTCGAAGACGCGCGCGACGTCGTGGCTGTCGAACGCACCAATGAATTCTCAGGCGGCTACCACGTATTGCAGGGCTGCATCAATCCCATAGAGGGCATCGGCCCCGAACAGTTGCGAATCGCCGAACTCATGCGACGAATCACCGAACAGGGTGTGCGCGAGGTGATTGTCTGCACGAACCCAACAATCGAGGGTGAGGCAACGGCGATGTATTTGGCCCGGTTGTTCGCGCCGACCGCTGAGCTAACGGTTACTCGTCTTGCGAGCGGTCTGCCGGTGGGCAGCGACCTTGAATACGCCGATGAGATCACGCTCGGACGAGCGTTGACGGGGCGTCGCCTGATCAGCGAAGGCTGATCTGCGACTGTCGAGTCGCACGGTTGGCGCCAAAACGATGTCAGGGTGCCGATGCGTCTCGGGCACGGGCAGAGATGAGACGTAACGACACCCTGACAACGGGTAAAGGTGGAGAACTGGCCCCACCCGTTTGTTGCAGTCACATTACAACTTGTAACGGAAATGTCAAGAGGCGGGTGGAAATTATCGGCGCTTCGGGGCCGAATCGGCGGTTCAGATGCGGATGATCAACGCGTCGCCCTGCCCTCCGCCCCCGCACAGGGCCGCGGCTGCAACGCCACCTCCGCGGCGACGAAGCTCGTGAGCAAGTGTCAGCACGAGCCGGTTACCGGACGCCCCGATCGGGTGACCGAGGGCCACGGCCCCGCCGTTTACATTCACGTCGTCGAAGCTGATGTCGAGGTCATCGATCGAAGCGGCAGCAACTGCCGCAAACGCCTCGTTGATCTCGAACAGCGACAGATCGGTCTTGGTCACCGCGTCGGTCTTGGAGAGAGCGGCGCGAATGGCGTTTGAAGGCTGGGTGAGCAGTGAGCAGTCAGGACCAGCGACCTGGCCATAGGTGACGAGTTCGGCCATTGGTTCGACGCCAAGTTCTGCTGCCTTGGCCGCAGACATGATCACGGTTGCCGAAGCGCCGTCGCTGATCTGTGAAGCGTTGCCAGCGGTAATGGCCCCGGACTCGGTGAACGCTGGTCGCAGTGCTGACAAGGAATCCATCGTCGTGTTTGGCCTGATGCCCTCGTCGTCTCGAACCTCGATCGGGTCGCCTCGACGCTGCGGCACCGACACCGCCACGATCTCTTCGGCCAAGGTGCCGTTCTTTTGAGCGAGCGCGGCGCGTGCGTGCGATGCCTGAGCGATCTCGTCTTGCATCACGCGGTCGAAGCTGGTGCTGGCGAGGTAGCGATCGGTCGCAGCACCCATCAGTTCATGTTCGAGCGCGCAGAACAGGCCGTCGTGGTTGAGCGAGTCGATGGCGGTCGCATCGCCCAGCTTCCAGCCGCTGCGAGAATTGGTGAGCAGGTGCGGAGCGTTGGTCATGGATTCCATGCCGCCGGCAACGACGACCTCGGCATCGCCCGCCATGATCATGCGCCACGCTAGGTAGATCGAGTTCATGCCCGAGAGGCACACCTTGTTGATCGTGGTAGCTGGCACGCCGAGTGGGATGCCCGCATGGTTGGCCGCTTGGCGGGCCGTGATTTGTCCGGTGCCCGCCTGAAGCACCTGGCCCATGAAGACGTAATCAACCTGATCGGGAGAAACGCCCGATCGGTCGAGCGCACCGGTGATGGCGTGGCCACCGAGTTCGGCACCGCTCAAGCTGGCGAACCCGCCTGCAAGTTTACCAATCGGAGTGCGAGCGCCATTTGCGATCACGGTCGAGGTCATGTCAGCTGTTTCCTTCACTTAGGGGGCCCATCACGTCGTCAAGAACGCCGTCGAGGAGCTCGTTAGATTTCTCAGAGATCAGTGGCTCGTTCTCGAGATTGTCAAAATGGAGCCCGCCACCGCTTGCTGGCGATGCGCCCCGTGCGGGCGCGTCGCGAGACGTATCGGCGGGTGGCGCGACCCGTTGTGCAAGCGATGGCGCAGGCGTTGTCACGGTCGGCGCGGGCGCAGGTGGGGGCGCTTGCGCAGGTGGGGCCGCAGGCGCAGGTGGGGGTGTCGCAGTGGGCGTCGTCGGAGCTGGCGTCTGCGCTATCGATGAGGCTCGTGGAACGGCAGGTGGGGGAGCCGCAGCAGCGGGCGGTCGCGGAGCAGGTTGGGTGTGCGTGGTCGCCTCGATGATGTCAGCGACTCGTTCGATGCGATCGATTGCAGCTTGCAATCGCTGTTCGAGATAGTGCAGTCGTTGTTCGTGGTTGCCAATGGCAAGCGTGAGTTCGTTCACCTCACGTTGGCCTTCGGGAAGCGCAGCCAACAATGTGCGCTGGTTGGCGGCGACCCGGGCCAGGAAATCGCGGACCTCGCCCTGGTGGAATCCTTCGGCCGACGGTGAGAACGAACGCCGAGATATATCGTCAGGTTTCAAGACCACGGTGCTACCCCTCGTGCAGGTGGACGGTGTGGTGCCGTTGCTGCGATGCTACCGAGAACGTACCGACCCTGGGGAACCCAATGCAGGTCCATGTCATCGACGGCACATACGAGCTGTTTCGCTATCACTTCGCAATGCCGTCACATGTCACCGCCGCCGGCCAGGAGGTAGCGGCGACGCGAGGCGTTATCGGGTCGATGCTGTCGATGATTGCTGAGGGCGTGACCCACATCGCTATCGCGACCGATTCGGTGATCGAATCATGGCGCAACGAGCTGTACGAGGGCTACAAGGACGGCTCAGGTGTGCCCGAAGAATTGCACTCGCAGTTCCCGCTGCTCGAAGAGGGGTTGACGCTCGCTGGCTTCAAGGTGTGGCCGATGATTGAGTTCGAAGCCGACGACGCAATGGCCGCCGGAGCAGCAATGGCGGCTCGAGATCCGCGTGTCGAGCGAGTGTTCATTTGCACCCCCGATAAAGATCTTGCACAGTGCGTGACCGCGGATGGGCGGGTCGTGCAGTTCGACCGACGGAAGCGCCTGCTGATCGACGAAGCTGCGGTGATCGAGAAGTTCGGCGTCGGGCCGGATTCGATTCCCGATTACCTGGCGCTCGTTGGCGACACGGCCGACGGGTTCCCGGGCCTCAAAGGCTGGGGCGCAAAGTCGACGGCAACGGTATTGGCCGAGTACAAGCATCTTGAGAATATTCCCGACGCGCCCGGTCAATGGAACGTCGCCGTGCGCGGCGCCACCAAGCTTGCTGGCACCTTGGCCGCGAACCGCGCTGACGCACTGCTCTTTCGACGCATCGCAACCGTCGACACGACCGGCCCAGAAGTAGGCACCGTCGACGACCTCGCCTACCAAGGCCCCCAACCCGGCTTCGCCGACTTCTGCACCCGCATCGACGGCCAGGCTCTGCTTGCTTCGGCCCTTGCCGGGCCGACCCGTTAGCACGGAGC
>Ga0114956_1001639_pt1 | contig 17660 bp, 19 predicted proteins | sample MaitaG_FD_87304 | JGI IMG/M metagenome (GOLD analysis project Ga0114956, IMG submission 87304) | Marine algal microbial communities from Maine, USA - Maine_Asex2 metaG | ecosystem: Host-associated > Algae > Red algae > Unclassified | place: Maine, USA | collected 2015-01-05 | reverse complement strand
TGGAACCTTCGATCTGAGCGCCAGCGATGACACACACCAAGTCACCCACGTTGGGGGTGTTGATGGTCGAGGTGCCGTCGTCGGTGCAGCCACCCGGCGCGCCGAACACGGTGGTCGCATCGGGCAACCACTCCATATTCGGCGGCAACGACGTCCTGATCGTGACACCAGTGGCATCAGCCTCATTCACGTTCCAGCTCATGGCGTACTGAATCTGGTCATTGGTGCGCAGCACATTGTTGTTCGCATTCAAATCCAGACCAGGCGTATGAGCACCCAAACCGTCGTCGGCGGTGTCGGCAGCCGAGAAGGCTGGCGTACCATCGAAGTCAACTGCAAAAAATAATTCATGTTGAGGAGCCACCTGCGCGCTGGCGCTTGGCGGCAGCAACACGGCAACCATGGCCGCAATAGTCATCACGATGACCATCACCGACCAACGGTGCCTCGCTGACGAACGTTGTACTTGCATGGGGAATGCCTTCCAGAATGGTTTTCATCCCCGCTGTTGGTGTGGGGCGTCCCAATCAGGTCGCCTGCTCATGCGCCATAGTGAGGTACTAGGCCGCTAATGATTCAAACGGTCTACGGCAAGCGGGATACGCCGGACAGCTCAGTCTGGGTGAGGCAAATGTGCCGTATCTGCAACGGTTTTCGTGCCCCGACTGCGCTTCTTAAGTCTCAACCTTAAGTTCAGGTATAGGAAGTTCGAGAGCTGGCGGGCACCACTAGTGCTCGATGCCACGCCGCCCGGCATCGACGGCTCGAACTGGGCGCGCAACTCGGAGTAGCGCTCGAACCATGCCCGTTCTGTTTCGGTCATAACGGCGCCGCCTTCTCGGTCCGCCGCGATCTAGGTGTTCCGCCAACCATTTGGCCTACCCTGAAGCAGTGGTCGAGCGGGTTGGTGTGCTGGTGTTGCCTGGCCTTGCCGCGGGCGATGGCTCGACGGTAGGTATTCGCAGCGCTCTCATCGCACAAGGCCATCGAGTCCACCGCTGGAATCTGGGCCGGAACCGGCCGACGCCCGAACTCTCCGATGCACTTCGATCGCGCTTCTTTGACTTGGTTGAACGCCATGATCATCCGCTGGCCATCGTGGGCTGGAGTCTTGGCGGCCTTTACGCTCACCGGCTGGCTGAGTTTGCGCCGAATCATGTGCGATCGGTCATTACTCTGGGAAGTCCACTTAACAACGGTGGTCAGTTGCCAGCGTTGCAGGTGCCGACCACGTCGATCTATACCAAGAACGACAGCGTGGTGCCTTGGTCAAGATCGCTCGTTGATGACCGAAAACCCTGCCACGAAAACATCGAGGTTCGAGGCAACCATTTCACGCTCGGCGTTGATCCAGCCGTGCTACTGGTGATCAGCGACCGGGTGCGACGCGATCCAGCGCGGTGGCGGCCGTTTCGGGCCCCGTCGCTCATGCGGGCTGCCTTCCCAAACCCGCCAGGGCTGAACTGACGACCAACTTCTGCCAGCATCCCGAATGAAACCAGTCTCGCTGAAGGTCTCGGCTAGGAATCGCCCTAGAGCTTGCGTCTAGGGTTGGGTTCCTAGTTGGGGGTTGACTCATGACAACGCATGATCTGGTAATTAGAGGCGGAAGCGTCATCGACGGCAGCGGCGAGGCGGCCCGAACGGCCGACGTTGCAATCGACGGCGAAACGATCGTCGAGGTCGGCAAAGTCGACGGCAAGGGCGCTCGAGAGATCGACGCCGCCGGCGCGCTCGTTACCCCCGGCTTCGTTGACATCCACACCCACTACGACGGGCAAGCCACCTGGGACAACCACCTGGCTCCATCGTCATGGCACGGCGTGACGACGGTGATCATGGGCAACTGTGGCGTCGGATTCGCTCCCGTGCACGACAAAGATCACGACAAGCTGATCGAACTCATGGAGGGCGTCGAAGACATCCCGGGTGCGGCACTTCACGAAGGGCTGGCATGGAACTGGAACAGCTTCGCCGAGTACCTGGATGCGGTCGAAGCCGTTCCGCACGACATTGACTGCGGCGCCCAAGTCCCTCATGGCGCGCTGCGGCTGCACGTGATGGGCCAACGAGGTGCCGATCGAGAAGCCGCTACGCCAGATGACATCGCTGCCATGGCTGACCTCGCCCGCCAAGCAATTGAGGCCGGAGGTGTTGGGTTCACCACTTCGCGCACGGCAAACCACCGCACCAGCAAAGGCGAACTCACGCCAACACTGACGGCCGAAGCCGACGAACTCATTGGTATTGCCGAAGCGGTCGGCGCCGCTGGTCGCGGCGTGCTCCAGGTCGTCAGCGACCACCTCGACGGTGATCACGAATTCGACATGCTTCGCGCCATGGCTGAACGCTCCGGTCGACCCTTGTCGGTGTCGCTAGTTGCCACGCCGGTGCTGCCCGACTGGCATCGCATGGCTCTTGGTCATATCGAAGCCGCCAACGCAGCTGGGCTTCGAGTCCGGGGCCAGGTTGCTCCTCGGCCGGTTGGTCTGGTTCTGGGACTCGACCTCACGCTGAATCCGTTCATGGCCACAAACGTATGGGCCGACATTGCGGACCTTCCGCTCGCAGGCAAGGTCGAAGCGTTGCGCAATAGTGACACTCGAGTGGCGATTCTTTCTGAGCTGGGCGGGCACGGCGCCAAGCTGCTCGGCGCCAAGTTGGTATCCAAGTTCGAGATCATGTTCGAGCTCGCTGATCCGCCCAACTACGAACCGGCGCCATCGGACAGCCTGGCCGCACGTGCCGCGGTGTTGGGCACGACCGCCCCGGAGATGGCGCTCGACATCATGCTCGAAGACGGCGGCCAAGGCCTGCTCTACGTGCCGTTCGCTAACTATCTCGACGGCAGCCTCGACGTGGTCGAAGAGATGCTTAACCACCCACTCACGATTCCTGGACTTGGCGACGGCGGCGCCCATGTGGGAACCATCTGCGACGGAAGCTTCTCAACCACGTTGCTGACGCATTGGGGCCGCGACCGGCCAACCGGCCGTATCCCAATCGAGCAGCTCATCAAGCAACACTGTCAAGACACCGCCGCTGCAGTTGGCTTGTCCGACCGCGGCCAATTGGTGCCCGGGTTACGGGCCGACGTCAACGTGATTGACTTCGACAACCTGCAAGCGCTCCGACCAGAGATCCACCACGACCTACCTGCTGGCGGTCGCCGATTGCTGCAACGAGCTACGGGTTACGTGCATACCATCTGTGCCGGCCAAGAGATTTACCAGAGCGGCGTGGCCACTGGAGCATTGCCGGGGCGACTGATCCGTCACGCTGGGTAATACTTCGTCCACTGTGAAAATCCATCTGTTCTTCAACCCAGCCGCAGCGGCGGGTAAATCTGCAATGCGCCTTGGCGCCACGCTGGCGAACTTTCGCAAGCTTGGTGCCTCGGTTGAACTGCGTCGGCCCGCGTCTGCTCGGGCAGCACGCAGCGAAATGCGCGAGCTCGCTGGCAAAGTCGACAGAATCGTGGTGGTCGGTGGCGACGGCATGGTCCACCAGGCAGCGAATGCACTTGTCGGTACCAGCACGGTGCTCGGCATCGTGTGTGCCGGAACGGGCAATGACGCCGCGAAGTCGCTAGGCCTTGGCGACGAAGTCGAGCAGTCGTGCAAAGCCGCGCTGCGGGATCCGGTAGCGATCGACCTTGTCTCAACCAACGATGGTGTCGCCGTCACCGTTGCGACCGCCGGGTTCAGCGGATCGGTTACCGCTCGAGCCAACGAGATGAAGCTGATTAAGGGCGGTGCTAAGTACACGGCATCGTCGCTGATCGAACTGCCCAAACTCCGCCCCCACGACATGACGATGACGCTCGATGGGCAGGTGCACCAGATCGAAGCCAATCTGATCGCGGTGGCGAACACGCAGTACTTCGGCGGCGGCATGAAGATCGCTCCCGATGCAGTCCTCAACAATGGCATGCTCGATGTTGTGGTGATCGGCCCGGCGTCGAGGCTGACCTTCGCGGCGGTGCTTCCTGCTGTATTTAGTGGTCGTCATGTAAAGAGTCGTCTCGTCAAAGTTCACCGGGCAACAACCGTTGTGCTCGACGGCGCCGAGATGAACCTGTGGGCCGATGGCGAACCGTTTGGGGCCTTGCCCACTTCGCTCACGGTCCTGCCTCAGAGCCTGCTGGTCGCTGGCGCGGTCGTGTAGCGCGACCGATACAACAGTTGTCAGCGGGTTGTGGCATAAACATGGCTCTGGCCGTAGCGACCGGCTGCGACTAGTTGCGCCTAAGGGTTCCTCTTAGACCTTCGGGGTTGACAGTGCCATGATCTGGGTGTGACCGTTCGTATCCGTATCGCAACTTCGAACGACATCGACTTGATCGTGTCTCGCCGCCTTGAGTTCCTGGCGAGTGTGCGGGGCCCGGACTATCGAATGCCGGCTGGTTTCGAAGCCGCAACCCGCTCCTTTGTTGCCGCAGAGCGAGATGGCGGCCGATTGCACACCTGGATTGCCGAAGATGACGGCGTCTTCTTGGGAATCGTTTCGATCATGCTCTGGGCTCGGCCACCCCAACCCGAAGACCTTCGGACTGCCGAGGCTTACATCATCAACATGTATGTGCCGCCCAACAACCAACGCCGAGGAATCGGTCGGCTGTTGCTCGACGAGTGCATCGACAGCGCAGACCAACTCGGCATTCGCAAGTTCCTGCTGCACTCCACTGAGGAGGGTCGGCGTCTCTACCAAGCCCGAGGCTTCGAGGCGAAGTCCAACTGGATGGAACTCCCGGTCAAGCCATAACTGGCAATCAGATGGAGCGAAACCAACGCACGAAGCGACTGCCGCCCCACCACAGCGTCGCTATCAGCACTGGTGTGGCCACGATCGCGATCGCGATGTTGCCGGTCAATGACCAGATCGCAACAAAGAGGAACACAGCAGCGCCACCACTACCAAGCAGGGCGTACCAATAAAGCTCCTCGGCGAGCCAGTCTGTTGGGCGCCGACGTGAGCTTGGCACTACCAGGAGACTTGCAGGGTGGTGGGGCCGCGAAACGTGATGTTGGGGAAGTAGCTCACGTGTTGGCCCTCGACCAGGTGCAAGGTAGGCACTCGTTCGGCCAGCATCTCGGTTACGAGCTGGGCTTCGTACTTAGCGAACTTGGCGCCCAGGCAGTAGTGCACGCCCTTGCCGAACGAGATGTGATGGGCAGCGTTTGATCGGTGGATGTCGAAGTCGTCGGGATTCTCGAACACGTCAGACTGGCGATTCGCCGACGCAAAGTTCATAAAGATCGCAGTGCCTGCTGGCACGTGGTAGCCGCCAATCTCGGTGTCTCTGGTGGTCAGGCGTCGCCACGAAATCTGGCTTGAGTTGAACCGCAACACTTCTTCGATTGCATTTGGGATCAGTGTCGGGTCGGCAACGATCTCGGCCCACACATCTCGACGGGGCAGCAGGCATTGCAACGTGTTGCAGATGAGTGAGGTCACAGCCTCGTGCCCCGCGAACGACAACCCGTAGACCACCGATTCAACCTCGCGATAGCTGATCTCGGTGGGGTTGTCTTCGTGGTTGCCGATCAGCTCGCTGGTGAAGTCATCGCCTCGTGTCGCCTTTTTGGACGCCGTGAACTCTCGGCAATAACGCCAGTAGGCCAACATCTGCTCGGCGATTTCGGTCTGCTCTGCGCCGGTCGGTTGGCCCCAGGAGAACGCCTTGCGATCACCGCACCAGTCTTTGAGCATTTCGTCGTCGGCTTCGGGAAAACCTATGAAACGAAACACGGTCTCGCCTGGCAACGGGAACGCAAGTGCTTCGACGAACTCGGCCGGCGAGCCAGTCGCCAACATGGTGTCAATGAGTTCATGACCCCGGCGCCGAATGAAGGGCTCGAGCGTCTTGATGCGTCGGTTCGAGAATCCCTGGCGGGTGTAACGGCGGATCTGTCCATGGTCGGGCTCGGGGCGGTTCGACATGACCGCGACCGGGTTGTAGTCGTCGGCGCTGAGCACTTGTTTCGTCGCGGCGGTCAGCGGAAAGACCGGGTCTTGCACGTTGACGGATGCAAAGGTTTCATGATCGGTGAAGACCCGCTCGATGTCGCTCATCTTGGTGATCACGAGACAGCCGAGCTCTTCGGCATAGAACACCGGGTGCTCGTCGCTCAGCTGGGCCGCAATCTGATACGGCTCGTCGAGATAGTCCTGATTGAGCGGACTCCATGTTGCGTGCATCGGGCAGCCCGCGGGTGGGGGAGGGGTCTCGAGTCGTTCTTGGTGGTATTTGGGTTTGGTAGACGAGGTGTCGCCGGCCATGGGAGAAGTCCTCAGGTGAAGTGGAGTTCGAAGGCGCCAAGTGGGCCGTAGTCAAAGTGAAAGTCATCGCCAGGTCGAATGTCAATAGGGCGAGTAAACGAACCCGCAAGAATGACCTGGCCAGCTTGGAGCGTGAGTCCCTGTTCGCTGTAGCGGCGGGCGAGCCACACGATGCCTTCGGCCGGATGCCCGAGAACACCGGCCGCTACGCCGGTCTCTTCGATGACACCGTTTCGAGCGCCAAGCGCGCTGACCCACCGCAGATCGGTTTCTGTTGGACCGACCTTGGTGCCGCCGATGATGATGCCGGCGTTGGCAGCGTTGTCGGCGATGGTGTCGACCACTGTGCGAGTCCGACCGGAGATCGGGTCGCAACGATGGCTACGTGCGGCGATCAGTTCAATGGCGGGGCTCACGTAGTCGGTCGCGGCCAGCACGTCGTCGACCGACAGTTCAGCGCCGCTCAGATCGGTCGCCAGTGCGAACGCCAACTCAACTTCGAGCTTGGGGTCACAGAACGAAGCTGCCACAAGTTCGCTGTCTGGCTCGAACACCATGGTGTTGGTGAGGAAGCCGGAATCAGGAGTGGTGATATTCATGGCGGCTTGCATTGCGCGGCTGGTGAGGCCGATCTTGTGTCCGACTAGTGTTTCCCCGCGCTCCTGCTTGATTTCTTGCCACGCGGCCTGGATCGCGTAGGCATCGTCGACCGTCAGCTCGGGGTGGGCCTGCGTGCTCTGGCGCATCTGGGTCGCAGTGGATTCTGCAGCATCGAGTAGCGCAGCCTCGGCGGCGGCAACTTCGGGACTGATCATTGGTCACTGCCTAACGCGAGCACCCCTGGGGTACTCACATTGCCGATTTGTTCGGTGGTCTTGCGCAGTGCGGCGAGTTCTCGAAGCAGTCGCTGCAAGGCCCTGTCTCCCAGGGTGCCTTCGATCTGGTTGTAGATTGCTTCGCTCGCTGGCGCCACCGTGGCGACGAGCTCATAGCCGGCGTCGGTTAGCGAGATCTCGGCTCGGCGCTGGTCGGCGGCAACCGGGGATCGAAGTACCAGGTCTCGACCCTCGAGGTCTTTCAAGATTCTGGACAGACTTGGGGCCAGTAAGAATGTCGCGTCGACGATTGCGCCGACTTCGAGCGGTTCGGTCGAGGCGGACAGCGCCCGGAGCACACGCCACTGCTGTTCGGTCAGACCGTGCTCCGCAAGTAGCGGTCGAAAGAGCCGCATGGTCGCTTCGCGGGCCTGCAGCAACGCCATTGGAAGCGACGCCGTGAAGTCGCGCATGGCGATCGTGTCGGCTGTGTTGGTTCTCATGCTGGTCGTCATTGTGGCGCTGGCACCTGCGCGTTGGCGGGTGCATCGGCGTTGGCGACCGTGTTGCGAAGTGTGCCGAGTTCGGGCACAGAGACTTCGACCACGTCTCCGGGAACCAGCCACTTTGGTGGATCGAAGCGGGCGCCTGCGCCGGTGGGTGTGCCCGAGAAGATGATGTCGCCCGGGCGGAGCAGCGTGAACGTGGACAGGTAGTGGATCTGATACTCGATGGAGTATTTCATGGTTGCCGGGGTGTCATCTTGGCGAAGTTCCCCATTGACGTGGGTTCGCAGCTGAAGGCTTTCGAAGTCATCGATTTCGTCGAGTGTTACTAGGTGCGGACCGAACGAACCGGTCGACTCCCAGTTCTTTCCTTGGGTCACATTGAACTTCGCGTGGCGGACCCAGTCGCGAATTGTGCCTTCGTTGCCAAGCGACAACCCAGCAATGTGGTCGCGTGCTCGGTCGATAGGAATGCGGCGTCCGGGTTTGCCGATGACCGCAACGATTTCGCCCTCGTAGTCGAGTTGTGGACTTTCGGGCGGGCGCAGCAAATGGCGATCATGTCCAGTAAAGGAGTCCGGGAAACGTACAAAGACAGATGGCCATGCTGCGTCGCTCTTGTCTTCGTATTCGGCGCTGCGCCCGCCGTAGTTCACGCCAATGCAGAAGATCTTCTGCGGCCATGGCAGTAGTCGTTCATAGACAAGGCCATCGAGAGCATGGTCTGCCGGTTCGTTGGCGAAGGCCGCCGCCTCGTCGATCCGCATGTGTCCGACGAGTTGGCCAAGGTCGGTGATGCCGTCGATGCGGTTGGCGACTGCGCCGCCAAGTTCGATGACACCTTGCCTATCGGCGCTGAGCATGCCGTAGCCGCAATGCTCGCCCGCGGTGTATGAGAGGAACCTCATAAGTGCGTGTGTCCGGCGAGTTCTTTGCATTTTCCCATTGCATCGAAATACTACACATGTTAAACACTTGTGTCTAGGGAGATCCATGCCGCACATCACCGTCGAGTATTCAGCCAACGTCGCCAAGCACCACGACATTGACGCGTTGGTATCCGCAGTTCACGCTGCAGCTGTGGGCTCGCCCATACTTCCGCTGGCTGGACTCCGGACCAGGGCGGCCCGAAGAGATCACTACCAGGTCGCGACCGGCGCCGAAGACCTCGCAATGATCGCGATCGCCGTCAGGATCGGTCCAGGACGCGACGCCGCGGCCAAAACCGAGTTGATCGAAGCGCTGCTCGATGCAGCCGAAAACCACATCACCGCAGACGACGGACCACTCGCCATTGCGTGGTCGATCGAGCTCAACGAAATCGATGCGGACTTTCGCATCAATCGAAACCGTGTCCGCACGCGGCTTGCCCGAACCCAAGTCGAACAGAATGAGAGCAAGAACTAGTGGCCACTGAAATGACCTACGAACAAAACATGGCCGCGGCAGACCAGCACCTTGCTCGGTTCGCAGCGGCCCCGCTACCACACCTGATCGGGGGCCAGCAGGTGCCATCGGTTTCTGGCGCCACGTTCGCGAACGAATCGCCGATCGATGGCCGTCACCTCGGCTTGGTGTCGGCTGGCGATGCGGCTGATATCGATGCGGCAGCCAAGGCTGCCGCCGAGGGCTTTGGTGTATGGAGCGCCATGGCCGGCACCGAACGCAAACTCATCTTGCACAACGTGGCTGATCTCATCGAAGAGAAGGCGCACCAGATCGCGATCACCGAGTGTGTCGACACCGGGCAGACCATGCGATTCATGGGCCATGCTGCTCTCCGGGGTGCCGCAAATTTTCGCTTCTTTGCAGACCAAGCGCCGGGTGCAAATGATGGCCAGTCCCTGCCCACCGCAGACCATGTCAACTACACGACTCGACATCCTCTTGGTCCCGTGGGTGTGATCACACCGTGGAACACTCCGTTCATGCTGAGCACCTGGAAGATCGCTCCCGCTCTCGCGGCAGGATGCAGCGTGGTTCACAAGCCAGCCGAGTGGAGTCCCTTTACGGCGCACCTGTTGGCCGAGATTGCACTCGAAGCCGGACTGCCAGCCGGGGTGCTCAACGTAGTGCACGGAATGGGTGAAGCCGCTGGCAAGAGCTTGACTGAACACCCGGCGATTAAGGCCATCGCATTCGTGGGCGAGTCATCGACCGGTTCGATGATCCAGGCCCAAGGAGCGCCGACGCTCAAGCGAGTGCACTTTGAGCTTGGAGGCAAGAACCCTGTCATCGTGTTCGACGACGCCGATATTGAACGAGCTCTCGATGCCGTGATCTTCATGATCTACAGCCTGAACGGCGAGCGCTGTACAAGCTCAAGCCGAGTGCTGATCCAGTCAACAATCTACGACGAGTTCACCGAACGGTTGGCGCAGAAGATGCAGGGTGTGCCGGTTGGTCATCCGCTCGATCCAGCTGCAGTGATTGGGCCGCTCATTCATCCACGCCACCACGACAAGGTCTGCAGTTATCGCGATATCGCCACCGCCGATGGAGCGACCGTGATCGAAGGCACCGCGTGGGCCGATGCTCCCGAGGGCGGTAACTGGGTTGCCCCCATGCTGTTCACCGGTGCAAACAACAAGATGCGTATCGCCCAAGAAGAAATATTTGGGCCAGCGCTCACGGCGATCCCGTTCGACGATGAAGCCGACGCCATCAAGATCGCCAACGACATCGAGTACGGCTTAGCGGGCTATCTGTGGACGCGAGACGTTGGGCGGGCACACCGGGTCGCCCATGAACTCGAAGCAGGCATGGTGTGGGTCAACAGCCAGAATGTCCGGCACCTGCCCACCCCGTTCGGTGGCACCAAGTCGAGTGGTGTTGGCCGCGACGGCGGTGACTGGAGCTTCGACTTCTACATGGAGACCAAGAACATTGCGATTGCCTTTGATACGCATGCTGTGCCCAAGCTCGGAGGCTGACCCGGCATGAGCCTCTACTACGTGCAGAAGTTCTTGTTTGAACTCAATCGAAGCGAAGTCGCCCAGGCCAAGTACCACGCTGATCGCCACGCAGCGCTCGAAGGGTTCGAACTCACCCCGGAAGAAATCAGCGCACTGACCGAACCCGATATCGGGTTGCTATTTCATCTGGGTGTGAACGGGCAGATCCTGATGCATTTTGCGGCGCTTCATCAGATCGAGTGGGCGGAGTATTTGCAACGTATGCGTGATGGCATCGCCGATCACGGGCCAGTGCGCGAGGGCGTCTACGCCATGACCGGCTACGAAGGAACCGACGCCCACGCCGCCAGCCTCGGACAAGCCAATACTTCGGAGTCACGATGACCACAAGAGAGACCATCCGCAGAGCGCCCCAAGCGCAGGCGGGATTGCAACTGACAATCCGCACCGCGCTCCGAGCGCAGCGAATACATAATTGCGAAGGGAAATAGCGTGCCTCTCGTTTACGCCGGAGTATGTAGTCATGCACCCGGGATTACGGGGCGTTCCGACCAGGCTGACCCAACGGTACGTGATGCGTTCTATGCATCATTTGATCAAATGCGCGCCGACATCGAGGCCGCAAAGGTCGACGCCATCGTTGTGATTGCAGCCGAACACTTTGCCAACTTCTTTATGGACAACATGCCTACGTTCGCCATGGGCATGGCCGACTTTTACGACGGTCCAATCGAAGACGCAGCCTGGCTCGGGATCGACAAGTTCCGTGCGCCCGGCAACCGAGATCTGTCAGAGCGCATGATCAAGGAGGTCATGGCGACCGTCGATGTCAGCTACGCCGAAGAATGGAAGTTTGATCACGGGATCGCGGTGCCGTTGCACTTCTTGACCCCAGCATTCGACGTGCCGGTCATCCCGGCGAACATCAATTGCCAGGGTCCCCCGCTTACGCCGTTGCCGAGGGCATGGGCCTTTGGCGAGGCACTCCGGCGCGCCGCCGATGCAGTGCCGGAGCGAATCGCCATCGTGGGTACCGGCGGTATCTCGCACTGGCCAGCAACGCCCGACAGCGGCAAGATCAACGAGCCGTGGGACCGGGACTTCTTGGACCGGTGGAGTCGCAACGACAAGCAAGCGCTGCTCGACTACGACGACACCACCGTGTATGCCGACGCCGGTCAGGGTGGTTTCGAGATCCGCACATTCATCACGGTGAGTGGCGCTGTTGCCGGAGCGACCGGCACGGTGCATTTTTATGCGCCCATTCCGATCTTCGCCGTTGGTTGCACCATTGCGAGTTACGACCTGTCCTAAGGGCTAGTCCAGAGACTTCCGTCGCTCAATAGAGAGTGTTATCGAGACCGGTCTATCATCGAGTGATGCAGCCCGATCTCTCCGTGACCTTCGATGCCGACTCGCTAAGCGACGTCGAAGGGTTCTGGTCCCAGTCACCCGAGGCGCAGGAGGGTGTGTTCCACCAGCTCCGCGAGCTCGATGGCATGTTCTTCTCGAACGAGCGAGCGCTCGAGGTCGATGGCGAGGTCGTACTGCCGCCGGGCCCCGGTTACTACTCGGTCGTTCGTCACGCCGAGATCGTCGAAGCCAGCCGCAAACCCGAACTCTTCTGCTCGGGCCAGGGCAGCAACATTGTCGACTTGCCCACCGAGTTCAACGATTTCTTCGGAAACATGATCAACATGGATGACCCGCGACACGCTCGCATGCGCGGCATCGTGGGTCGGGCATTCACGCCCCGCGTGATGGCCCAGATTCAAGATTCGATAGCGGCCAAGGCAACCGAAATCGTTGACCAGATCGCAGCCAAGGGGTCGTGTGACTTCGTGACCGAGGTTGCCGCTCGTTTGCCGCTCGCCATGATCTGTGACCTGATGGGAATTCCCGAGGAACAGTTCGACACCGTGTTTGAACAGTCCAACGTGATCCTGTCGAACGGGGATCCGGAATACATCCCCGAGGGCGCCAATCCGCTCGAAGCGATCCTGGGCGCCGGCGGCCTTTTGGCCGGCATCATGACTGACCTGATCACCGAACGCGAAGCCGCTCCCAAGGACGACCTCACCACCGCGCTGCTCACCGCCGAGCTCGATGGTGAACGGCTGACCGGCGAAGAGATGGCATCGTTCTTCATCCTGCTGTGTGTCGCCGGCAACGAGACCACTCGCAACAGCATCAGCCATGGCATGAAGTTGTTGACCGAGAATCCGGAACAGCGGGCCATGCTCTTGTCCGACCTCGATGGACGCATGGGCGGTGCGGTCGAAGAGATCGTGCGGGTTGCCTCGCCGGTCATGCACTTCCGCCGCACGGTCACCACCGACGGCACCATGCTCGGCGACCAGGAACTCAACGCGGGCGACAAGGTCATCCTGTGGTACGGCTCTGGCAACCGCGACGAGCGGGTCTTCGACAATCCCTATGACTTCGACATCAGCCGTGACAATTCTGCGCAGATCGGTTTTGGCGGACCGGGTCCACATTTCTGCTTGGGCGCTCACCTCGCCCGGCGCCAGATCAACGTGATGTTCCAAGAGCTGCTCAGCCGTTTGCCAGACATCGCCATGGTCGGCGAACCCGACTACCTGCGATCCAACTTCATTAACGGGATCAAACATCTCCAGGTCGAGTTCACCCCGGTTGCTGGCTAACCGCTATGGCCAATCGAGAGGGTCTGTGGGATGGTTCCAATGCTGATAGCTACGACACCAAGTGGAAGCGCATGGCCGAGGCTGGCCAGAACCCGCATGGCGAGGTCGACTTCGTTGCGCAGTTTGGCCCCGCATCGGTGCTCGATGCCGGATGTGGCACAGGCCGGGTAGCGATCGAGTTCGCCCGGCGCGGCATCGTGGCCGCCGGGACCGACATCAACGCTGAAATGCTCGCCGAAGCTCGGTCCAAAGCGCCCGAACTCGACTGGCTCGAATCCGATCTTGCGACCGCCGACATGGGCCGCACATTCGACGCCGTGGTGCTCGCTGGCAACGTGATTCTCTTTGTCGATCCTGGCACCGAAGCTGCAACGGTGGCAGGCGCAGCCCGACATGTGGCGGTCGGCGGTCACCTCGTCGCCGGATTCGGGCTCGGTCGTGGCGTGAGCGTCGACGACTGGGAACAATGGGTGCGCGACACGGGACTCACACCCATTGCTCGCTTCAGCACTTGGGGTGGCGAGCGCTTCGCCGACGACAGCAACTACCTGGTCTCGGTGGCGCAGCGCGTCTGACTATTGAGCGTCTAACGTTGGGCCATGGATCTCGATATGGCACCGTGGAAACACGATCCGCCAGACGCCTCAGATATCGCGGAGTTCGTTCCCGGACCCGGAATTGCCCGGCTGGTGTCGCCGGTATTCGACCTGGGTGAGCTGCGAGCCGCGCTGGCCGAAGTCCTGACCCGGGTGGAGTACGACGACAGCTTTGGCGAATGGGGTTTTGGCACGCTGCCGGTCACCCGCCGCCCTGGCACCCAGGGTCGCGATCCTGTCGATCTGTCCGGCCGGTTCTGGATCCGACCCGACGACACCTACACCGAAATCCAGCGAGACGACGTGGTCGACGAGGGTGCCTACTCCGAACTGTGCCCGGAGTTCGCCGGCACCTACTTCGAACACGTACTCGCCGAACTGCGCGCCGCGACCGGGATTGGTCGGGTGCGCATCAACCTCAAGCAGCCGTTCAACGCGAACTCTTGGCACCGGGATCCCGAACCGCGACTCCACATCCCTATTCACACCAATCCAGGCTGCATGTTCTTGGTCAATCACTTCTGCACGCACCTGCCCGCCGACGGAAGCACCTACTTCACCGACACCCGGGGTTATCACTCCGCCTTTAACGGCGGCGACGCACCTCGGATCCATCTCGTGGCCGCAGTTTTCGACAGCGACCCCGTACTGACCTAACGGTTAGTGGGGCCGTGCCTGGGACCGCCACACCAAACATGCATGCCAGAGTCTTGCGTGGTTAACTGGGGCATGGATCTCAACGCCGCGCTGGACAAAACTTTTGGTGCCGCTGAGGCGGGCGATTGGGACACGTTTCGGTCGATGTTCGCCGACGACGCGGTCATGAAACAGAACGTTGGTGCCGAGCAATCGATCGAAGCAGCCATGAAGACATTGCCGCTGTTCACCGCTGGCGGAACGACGCTGCGTTACGAAAACGTGCGCCGGGTCAGCGGTGACCAGAACGTGACCGAGATACACGACGCAGTTTTCACAAAACCCGACGGGCGCGTCATCAGGATCGATATCTGCGTGGTCGTTCAGTTCAACGCCGACGGCAAGATCGTGCGCACCGATGAGTATCTAGACTCAGCAGCCGCAGCAGCGCTCCTGAGGTAGCGAGGCGGTCCGGTGACCGGACATGTTGTTGCTCAGAGGGCGTACTACCCCAGTTGAGGGACGGTTGCCATTGCCGCAGCAATGGCCTCCTGGGGAAGGTCGTGGTCGACCATCTCGCCAGCCAAGTAGGTCTCGTATGCGGCCATGTCTAGGTGGCCGTGGCCGCAGAGCGCGGTCAAGATCACGGTCTCTTCGCCGGTCTCCTTGGCCCTGTTCGCCTCGCGGATAGCCGCGGCGATTGCGTGGGTTGGTTCAGGAGCAGGAACGATGCCTTCGGTGCGAGCGAACTGAAGTGCGCCGGTAAAGCACTCGGTCTGCCCGATCGACTCAGCTTCGACCAAACCAAGCTCGTAGATGTGGCTCACGAGTGGGCTCATGCCGTGATAACGCAGGCCGCCAGCGTGAATGGGGTCGGGCACGAAGCTGTGACCCAACGTGTGCATCTTCATGAGAGGAGTCATGCCCGCCGCATCGCCGAAGTCGTATCGGTACTCGCCCTGGGTCAAGCTCGGGCAAGCCGCTGGTTCAACGCACCGAATGGTCGGGCTCATGTTGCCCTTCATCTTCTCTCGAAGGAAGGGGAACGACAGGCCACCAAAGTTTGATCCGCCGCCGGTGCAGCCCACGAGTACGTCGGGCGTCTCGCCGGCCATCTCCATCTGCAGCAGCGCTTCCTCGCCGATGATGGTCTGGTGCATGAGCACGTGGTTGAGCACGCTGCCGAGCGCGTAACGAACGTCGTCGTGCGGTGCGGCCTCGGCGACTGCCTCGCTAATTGCGATGCCGAGGCTGCCGTTGTGGTCGGGATTTTCGGCAAGCAGCTGCCGACCAAATTCGGTGACATCGGACGGGCTCGGGTGCACCGTGGCGCCCCAGATCTCCATCATGGTCTTGCGGTATGGCTTGGAGCGATAGCTGGCAGCGACCTGCCAGACCTCGCACTCAAGATCGAACTGGGCGCATGCGAAAGCGAGCGATGAACCCCACTGACCGGCGCCAGTCTCAGTGGTCAGCTTGCGCACGCCAGCCTTGTGGTTGTAGTACGCCTGGGGCACCGAAGTGTTTGGCTTGTGTGACCCGGCTGGGCTCACACCCTCGTACTTGTAAAAGATCTTGGCCGGTGTGTCGAGCAGCTTCTCGAGTCGGCGCGCTCGGAACATTGGCGACGGTCGCCAGATGCGATAGATGTCGAGCACTTCGCCGGGGATGTCGATATAGCTGTCTTGGCTGACCTCTTGCATGATGAGGTCCATGGGGAACAGCGGCGCGAAGTCGTCTGGGCCGGCTGGCTCGTGGGTGCCTGGGTGCAGCGCCGGTGGGGGAGGCTCGGGCAGGTCAGGCACGATGTTGTACCACTGCGTTGGCATCTGGTCTTCGTTGAGTAGGTACTTGTGCTGTGCCATAGGAACTCCTGAGGTGCGGTGTAGCACCGAGTGTGGCGCACAACCCCACGGCGCGCCAACAGAACGCTAATTCTCGTCGCTATCGCCAAGCCCGCTGGCGACATGGCGGAGCAGCTGGTAGAGCGCTCCTGCCGGTACCTGGGTCTCATCGCTCGACGGCACGGCGAGTCGGTACTCGACCACGGTGCGGTCGCCTTCGATGGCATGGCCGACGGCGCCCATGCCAGCGATCAGCGCGATCATGCCGCGGTTCTGGCGGAGAATCTCAAACCGCAGCACCTCGGCGCCAACATCGGCTGCCGTGGCCACCAAAAGCTCAACGAGGAATCGCCCGATCCCGCGCCGTTGGTAATCGTCGATGACGGTGAGTGCAGCTTCGGCCGATCGGGGGTCTTCGTCGAGGATGAGTCGGGCCGAGGCGACCCCGAACCCTGAGTCATCACCCACCTCTGACTCTCGGTCAGGATCGAACACGGCCCAGGCAAAATGGGTCTTGTGATCAATGTCGGTTAGCGACACCGCAAGACTATCGCTGAGCTTGGAGCGAGCAGTGAAGAACCTCATGTAGCGCGCCTCTTCGGAGAGGCGTTCGTAGCCAGCCTTGATCGCCGCTAAGTCCGTAGTGCGGGCGGGTCGAATGCGCACCCGGCCACCATTATCGAGATTGATCACGATGCCTGCCGCCTGAAGCGGCAAGTCCCACACGGGTTGCATGGGCCCAACCTACTTGCTGGGATGGCGTTGCCTCTGGGCGGCGGGCGGGCTGTGTTGGAAATCTACGGGGTGCGTGACGGCACCAGGTTCGGGTCAATAACCAGTGGGGCGATGGTTTCGAGATAACAACCATGCGAATGAAGGGAACGCGTTGCAGTGCTTGTCAGCGATTGCCGGATGGGGTGGAAACGAATAGCGACACAATCGCCATGGCGCCCGCAGCGAGAGCGCAGCCGATCACAACTGGCACATAAGAGTCCGCAACGTCGTTGCCGATCGACAAGATGAGTGGGCCCAACGCCGAGGCCCCAACGTTGGCGGTTGAGGCAATGCTCTTGATCGAACCAATGTGGTCGACGCCAAACCACTTGGGATACAGGGCGCTGCTGAGTGAGTTGATCGACCCTCCAGCCACACCAAGAGTGAGTCCGTACAGCGCCGCCATCCATCCAGGCGAGGCGATCGTGGCAAAGTAGGTGCCCAGGCCAAGCATGGCCGCTGCAAAGAAGATCAGTGGACGAGCAGACCAGCGATCTGTCAGTGAACCAACAACGAAGCTGCTCGAAACGCTGCCGACGAGCATGGGGATGAAGATGGCTGCCGCTTGCGTCTCGCTGAGCCCCTGTCCGCCGAGCAGGTCGGTGTTGTGAAAAGCCAGTGCGGTG
>Ga0114956_1001637_pt1 | contig 17670 bp, 16 predicted proteins | sample MaitaG_FD_87304 | JGI IMG/M metagenome (GOLD analysis project Ga0114956, IMG submission 87304) | Marine algal microbial communities from Maine, USA - Maine_Asex2 metaG | ecosystem: Host-associated > Algae > Red algae > Unclassified | place: Maine, USA | collected 2015-01-05 | reverse complement strand
ATAGTCTCCGTAACCGCTTTTTAATAAAGGCTCAGCCAAAGATTGCAACTCAGATGAACTAATCCAACGATTTCTCCAAGCTATCTCTTCTACGCAACCTATCTTCATGCCTTGGCGCTCTTCAAGGACTCTGACAAACTCTGCTGCACGCACCATGGAATCAAAAGTACCAGTATCTAACCACGCAATACCTCTACTAAATCGCTGGACCTGAAGTTTTCCTTCTTCAAGATACATCTGATTTAATTCGGTGATCTCTAATTCACCACGGGCAGATGGTGTTACAGCATGAGCGTATTCAACCACATTTTCATCGTAAAAATATAGACCGGTCACTGCCCAATTAGATTTAGGATAAGTTGGCTTTTCTTCAATTGAAATGGCTCGACCAGTAGCATCGAAGCTAACAACGCCATAACGTTCAGGATCTTTAACTTCCTGGGCAAAAACTGTAGCCCCAGTAAGCTGTTCAATAGTTTCGCCAAAAATCGTGGGAAGACCATCGCCATGAAATAGATTATCTCCAAGGATCAATGCGCACGGGCTTCCATCCAAAAACTTTTCACCAATGATAAATGCTTGAGCCAAACCTTCTGGTTTAGGCTGAGTTTCATAAGAAATAGATATTCCCCATTGTGAACCATCGCCTAGTAGTTTTATAAATGCTTCGGCATCGTGTGGAGTGGTAATAATCAGAACATCTCTTATCCCACTCAACATTAAAGTCGCAAGCGGATAATAGATCATTGGCTTGTCGTATACAGGAAAAAGTTGTTTAGAAATTGACAATGTCAGAGGATGTAAACGTGTACCAGAACCGCCAGCTAAAATAATTCCTTTCATGCGGAACCACTTAATCTAAGATTTTTCTGAAAGAACAACATAATAAGCTCCCAACCCGCACGGTTGATATTTGATCGCTCATGGCAGTGAGCAAACATTTGTAGAAATATTAGCACCTTATCTAAAAGGCATGTAGGTTATAAAATATTTTTGATCGTTGCTTTTAACGAGTCTTGCCATAGGCCACAATCAATACCGTAGGCTTCATCGAGTTTCTTACTAGACATTCGAGTATCCGCAGGCCTTTTAGCTGGCAACGGGTACTCATCTGTAGTTAACTTAGCAACATCAACATCAAAACCAGAAAGGTCGACAATTTGTTTTGCAAAATCCCACCAGCTGGCATCTGTGGTTGAAGCGCAGTGAAATAACCCTGATTCATCCATCCCAGTCTCAATAATTTTATTTATAACATTTGCAATATCTACCGCAGATGTTGGACAACCAAGTTGATCAGCTACAACCTTAAGATCTTTGCCTTCAGAAGCTAACCTAAGCATTGTGTGAACAAAATTAGAGCCATAAGGGCTGTAGACCCACGAAGTTCGCAGGACAATGGAATCATTGAGCTGTAGAGCAGCCTGCTCACCTGCTAATTTAGTCTGTCCATAAACATTCATAGGATTTGTGATATCTGATTCTTGATACCATCTGTCAGTTGTATCTCTAAGACCATCAAAGACATAATCAGTTGATATGTGTATCAATTTTGCATCATGATTGTGCGATGCAGACACCAAGTTTTCTATACCAAGATGATTCACTAAGCGAGCCTTATCAGGCTCAATTTCTGCTTTATCAACTGCTGTATAGGCTGCAGCGTTAACAATAAAGTCTGGTCGATAGTCTTCGAAAACTCTTTTAATTTGTGACTTATTTGTTATATCTAGACGACTTCGATCCAGGGCCAACATTGTAAAATTGCCTGAGAACTCAGTGTTCGCTAATTCTGTGCCTAATTGTCCAGAAGAACCTGTCACTAAAATTTTTTTTTGATTTGAATCAGCCAAATAAATCACCTTTCGCCCTTAGTTCTTCTAAAGTTTCTGCGGCAGCATCTTTATTAGAAAGAGTTGCAGGATCAGCCTCAATTGGCCAGGAAATATTTATTTCAGGATCATCCCAACGCAAAGATCGATCATGCTCTGCATTATAAAAATCAGTCACTTTATAAGAAATTATTGTGTTCGGTTCTAAGGTGCAGAAGCCGTGAGCGAAACCGGGTGGCACCCAAAGCTGCCTGCCTGTTTGGGCGTCTAGCTCCATGACAATATACTTCGCAAAGGTTGGCGAAGATATCCTAATATCAACACAGACGTCCAGTAATTTTCCTGAAGTAACCCGTACTAATTTACCTTGAGCGTGAGAACCAACTTGAAAATGTAATCCTCTAACAGTCCCAACGTTAGAACTAAACGATTCGTTATCCTGAACAAAACGAATTTTCTCCCCCACAAGTTTAGAGAATACCTCTTCGTTATATGACTCACAGAAATAACCTCTGCTATCACCGAATCTGCTAGGTACAAAAGATACAACTTCAACAAGGCTTGTTGATTCAACAACTATCACGAATAGCTACTTTCTGGAAACTACGCTGATGGCGGATACGCAGTGCTAACGAGAGTAGCAAACGGTTAGGTTCAAATCAAGATAAACGGTAAATCAACGATTACGAATAGGGCGAGTGATCTTAGCGCCTAGACGAACCAAGCGAAATTTTAAGAGTTTGTGTTTAAAAGGAACTTTCTCTGCCTCAGCTGTTTTGCCACTATTAGGCGACTCTTTAATTTCTTCGAGTTCGTCTAAAACTGAATTTAGCTCTTGGTCTTTTATGTCGCTCAGATATCTCATCTCAGCTGCTACCCCGTCAGCTCTAGCTTTTTCAGCTTCAGCTCCAGCAACAGAATCTCTGGCAACATACATTTTTTGAGTCATATCAGCTAAACGATTCTCTAAAGAAGAGATCCGACGATTTTTTTCAATAATACATTGAGCTAAATCATCAACCTCTAAATTAATTTTAGATAGGCCTGCACTGGAGTCAATGCTGACAGACTTTTGCTTAGCAATCTCACCCAAAGCTAGCGCTAGTTCGGTTTCATACAAATTGACCAGTGCTGACTTGTTTGATTGACTGGGCTGACTGTAGCTAGAAAAAAGGTTCCCACGATAGCCAACCCCATTTAAACCTGATTCAACTTCACGAACAAATCCAAGTTCATAAAAATTTCCAGCTAACTTTGCAGTAGCTTCAGCAGCAAACCATTGTTGATTCCCATGTAATGGATTAGCTGTTATGTACAAAACTTTTGAAGAAATTAAAGACAGGTTTGCAACTTGTAGAAGTTCTTTTTCAGAGATAATCGAATCAGAACATATTATTACTGCGAGGTCATATTCACCTCTACAAGAATCTATTTCTTCGAAACTAGATTCAGTAGTTTTAACATCTTGTTTGATCAAAAAATGTGCAACCGTCGAGCCTTGAATCTGCAAAGTTGGAGTTGCTAATGAATTATCAATAACCAAAACAGACTCAGGAGAAACTAACTCTATAATTTTCCTCGAGATGTTCGAGTTAACAACATTCAGTGGATCGCTAAACCTTGGTTCAATTATAATTTGATCCAGGTTTTGATGATCATTTATTTTTCTACTAGCAGGTACGGTTTCACTCACCCGCAAATACTAACACAAACATGATTAGCATTTAATGATCAGGCCGGGTAAATTTCCATGCCAGCATCAACCCAAATTCTTCCGGTGTCCGGTAGGTCGCCAACAACATTAAATTTTGTGGCACGTTCAACGCTTGCATAAACTTCTTCTTCTGAGCTATCCGAGAAAACTAAAGATACAGAATAGACGCCGACAGCTAATGGAATTCTATCCATAGATAATTTTAATTTATGAGCTCCACGATCGATACTTGAAAGCTTGCCATTTAGAGTGAGGTTGCAAATATTTAGAACTTCTAAGTTCTCGTGGTTATGAATAAATATTCTCACTAAAGAATCAACTTTTTGCGTAGAGAATAAATTAAACTCAATTTCGAGTTCTTGACCAGTCGCAACTAAGCTTGAACCACTTCTAGAATTTATTTCTACATCATTTACCGAGATACAATGAGTCGAGGCAACGCTGTGCTCTGTTAAGTTAAGCTCCGAATACGATTCGCCATGTATAGACCTTCTATAAACATCTGCTGCTTCAACAGTGTTGCCAACAAAAATCATTTTGCCATGATCTAACACCACGGCTCTATCACAAATATCAATTACTTGTTCCGGTGAATGCGTTACTAACATTAAGGTTTTACCTTTTTGTTGAAACTGATTAATTCTTGCAATACATTTTCGTTGAAAAGCTTCATCACCAACGGCTAAAACCTCGTCGACCAATAAAACATCTGGCTCTAGATTGATTGCTACAGCGAATCCGAGACGTGCGTACATTCCAGAGCTGTAATGTTTAACTTGTGTGTGAATAAACTCTTCAAGCTCAGCGAAAGCAACAATGTCGTCAAATATTTCGTCAACTTTTTCTTTTGAAAAACCTAAAACAGATCCGTTAAGATAAACATTTTCTTTACCCGTTAAATCTGGATGGAAGCCCGCTCCCAATTCTAACAAGGCTGCCAGCATGCCTCGGACCTTCACTGTCCCTGAATTTGGTCGGATAGTTCCAGCTATTGTTTTCAACAAAGTGCTTTTACCAGATCCGTTGTGGCCCAGGATTCCGACTGATTCACCTACAGCTACTTCAAAGTCAATGTTCTGCAAAGCTTTAAAAGTTGAGACTTCAGATTTCCTCCAACTAATGGCTTTTTCTTTGAGAGTTTTAGCTGGTTCGCTGTGTTTCTTAAATGTTTTTGAAACATCAGAAACTTCTATTGCTACTAATTTTGACATATCTCTATTCCCGACTAATTCTTAACGCCGATGCGTTCAGTTGCATGTTGTTCCTTAAGTAATGGTTTCCACCACTCAGCATTTTCTAAATACCAGTCAACAGTTTGTTCTAAACCTACTTCAGGCACAATTGTTGGTTTCCAGCCGAGTTTTGTTTGGATGTGATCAGAGTTTATTGCATAGCGCAGGTCGTGGCCGGGGCGATCAATCACAAATTGAATAAGATCTTCTGTGTTCCCTTTGTCTACTATTTGTGATGCATACTGTTGATTCAGTTTGCGATCATCGATAATTTTACAAAGAGTTTTAACAAGTTCAAGGTTTGTTCGCTCGTTGTCGCCACCAATTAGATAGGTTTCTCCGGCTTCACCAGCATCAAGAACATTGAGTAGTGCCTCAGCGTGATCGTCAACAAATAGCCAATCACGAATATTCTCGCCAGTCCCGTATACAGGAAGAGTCTCACCAGATATTGCTTTGATAATTGTCAGCGGGATAAGTTTCTCTGGGAATTGATAAGGCCCATAGTTATTCGAGCAATTTGTGACTGTAACAGGAACTTCAAAAGTCTCTCCCCAAGCACGAGCTAAGTGGTCTGATGCTGCTTTAGTCGCAGAATAAGGTGAGCGAGGGTTATAAGGCGTAGATTCATGGAATTGCTGATCGTCAAGGTTTAACGATCCAAAAACTTCATCTGTAGAAACATGAATAAATTTTTGTAAATCATAGTCTCGGGCCGCTTCTAACAAATTAAACGTTCCAATAATGTTTGATTGAACAAAAACTTCTGGGCCATCTATTGAACGATCTACGTGTGATTCAGCAGCTAAATGTAATACAGCATCTGGTTTTACTGTTGTAAAGATTTCCATGAGAGCTTTTTTATCAGTTATGTCACAACGCATGAACTGATATCGAGAGCTGTTCTGAACGCTTTCGACACTGCCTGAAGTAGAGGCGTAAGATATTTTGTCTATATTAATTATTTCGTGGTCTGTTTCGGCAATTGCTTTACGTATCACTGCTGATCCAATAAAACCTAAGCCACCTGTTATTAGTACTCGCATGGCAACAGACTCTACTACACATACATAAGACAGTCTTGGATTGTGACAACTAGACCCAGGCATGTTGAATTCAAGAATTCTTTGTATAATTAGGCGTGGGAGAATTCGGCGAAATCACTGATCCAGGCTTAGCAAGCGAAACCAAATTCGAATGCTTCTTTGAAATTTTTGGCCAAAAGTCTTATCTAACAATAAGCATGGTTTAGAGCTAGAAGAACAAAGACGTGGTTTTTTTAGAGATGTTGCAGATATAAAAAAAGGAATTCTAACCCAGTTCGAGTCAAACAATTTAGCTAAAAAAGTTTGGAAATTAACTATTATGCGAACTATATTTTTTGATGGAATTCCAAAAGCTGTACTAGAGACTTGGGTCATAGATAACAATAAAAATCTAGAATATACGGCGATACAGAAGCAGTTTACTACGAGTCCAAATCTATTCAATAACCTGTTCTTATTCATTCGAAAAATATTAAGATCCCCACAAGATGAGACCAACGCAACCCTACAACTAGTTAGTGAAGAATACCGAAAGTATGTTCAATTCCAGCCCGAAACTGGACCATCAGAAATCTGGGCAGATTCTAATTGGAACCAAAAGTTGAGTTGGAATATCAACAACATAAATTTTCATAAAACAGTTCTAATAATTGCTAAAAACCTAAAATCTGGAGACCCTCACTTCGTTAAAAGAGCTTTAGTTAGAAGACTCCAATCATCAGACTTTTCTGACTGGGACTTTGATACAAAAGTTGATGTACATCAAATAGATTTGGGCAAGGTACTATCTGAAGCGAACGATGGCAAAAGAAAATCCATATTGCCTAAAGGGCTTCTTGTCCCATATATACTTGTACCGAGATTCGACAATATGTCTAACTTTAGAGCAACTTTTCCAGATGTAGGTACCTGGCGAAAGCCAAATCGATAACTGCTACATTACGATTCGGACTTCGTTTAGCCACAACTTTTCAGGACGGCTAAGCATGTAGGCAATAACGTCAGCCAAATCTTGGGGCTCGGTAAATGTCTCTACCGGGAAATCTTCACCAGTTTTTTCGAACATCTTTGTATTTGTTCCGGACTGATAAACACCGGCCACTCTAATTGGATCTGCTTCAGTATCTTCACGAAGCACATCTGTAAAACCACGCATCCCATATTTACTGGCCGTATAAACGGCTTGGCCAGCTTGGGCTACAATCCCCGACTTAGAAATTACATTGATAATTGCTGAACCTTCTCTAGAACGCATCTGCGTTAACAATGCTTTAGTTAATAAAATTTGAGATACTAAATTTGTATTTATCACATCAGCTACAGTTTCTTCTGAGATCGTTTCTAAATCTCCAACTTTGTGCCAAATCCCTGCATTATTAATTAACACGTCTAAGTCTTCAATTTGAGCTGTAACTTTATCTCGAGAGTCTTTATCATTCAAATCAAACGTAAAATATGTTGCGTCGCCGCATTGATCTGCAACTGCTTTTAACTTTGTTTCATCTCTGCCGCACAAGATTAAGCTATGACCGTCTTTGTTTAATCTCAAAGCTAGTTGAGCTCCGATGCCATCACTGGAGCCTGTAATCAAAACCTTTTTCATTAATATCCACTTCCGTTTATATAAACAGGATAACTGATTACTGTTTAGTTCACCAATGCTTTCTTACCGTCGTCCTATCAAAAACCAAGAGTAACGAACTAGCACTGGTAAGATTTCTGCGTGGATGAACAAGAACAAGACTTACAAGAGGTTCTGTCCCGAATTGCCAGTCTTGAACTCACCGTCAATACCAGAGTAGCTGATTTAGAATCAAGGCTGTCTGCTATTGAAACAGCTGCTGTATCAAAACCTATCGCTGCTGAACAGCCACAAATCAACCTTAACCAGCTACCTGATCCACCCAGATTAAATGATCCTCCTAAAAATATCTCTAACAACCAAACCCGTCCTCCCGATCTAAACAACCCAGCCGTTTTTAACTCAAACATTCAAAATCAAAATTCATTTGGAAACAATAACTTCTCTCAACCAAATAATGTTTCTACCTCACCAAATAGTTTTGGAAACCCACAACCACCAGCTCAAACTTATTATCCAAAAAAGAAAGAAAACCAGTTTGATGTCAGCGCTGAATTTATTCTACGTTGGGCTGGAATTGTACTTATAACCTTTGCAACAATATTTCTTGTCAGTACCGCAATCAGCCGAGGCTGGATTGGCCCCGAATTACAACTATTTGGGGCATCTCTTACCGGCGTGGCAATGTTTGTGGGCGCATATTTACTTACAGATAAACGGCCTGTTTGGGCACAAAGCTTTGTAGGTGCAGGGTCGGTTATATTGCTAAGTTGTGCTACAGCTACACATGCTTGGCTTGAATTAGTTGATGCTTCAACGGGTTTTGTTTTGTTAACAGTGACTTTAATTTTGGTGGTTTGCGCATCCGTTTACTTTAACTTTGAACTCGTAGCAATAATTTCTGTTTTTCTAAGCTACTTTATGTTCTCATGGCTTAGCGTTTCAGTACTTTCAATCAGCATTTGGCTTGCTTGTTTAGCTTGTGCTGCGGTTGCACTCGGGCTGGGCAAAAGCTGGAAACTTTTCCGAGTGTTGATTCCTTGGTCAGCGGCTCTTGGGATACTGCTCGCATTACCATTAGGTAAAGATTTTACTGAAAATACTAGAGTTGTTTTGGTTCTTTCAGTAGCTGCAACTGCGATTGTGTTATGGAATGCGCCTGCAATAGCGCAAAAAATCGGAACAAAGTTAACAGATAAATCTAAAACTCAACCCGTTGATAAAAGCTTTATTGATGAGTTTAATTTTGACTCATTTGATCATCGACTTACAATGGCGATACCTGGTTGGGTATTTCTTTGTTGTCTCATAATTTTCTCTGACCTTATAGGAAAAACTACAAGAGGTGCTTGGGCGATTGGTATTGCTGCAGGATTCTTAGCTTTGGCTTTTGCAACTTACAAACAATTACCAAAGACTTTATTTATTTCTCATGCACTCGGAGCATTGGGGCTACTAGCAGTCGGTTTCACACTTTTATTTGATGGTCCTGTTTTTGTTGTTTCAATAGCTGCCCAAGCTCTAGGAACCGCTGTGCTTGCCTTTTATTTTAAAGACTGGTGGCTCAGGATTAGTTCATACATGCTGATGGGAGTCTCATTTGTTCTAGCAATGTACAACCTCATTGAACTAGCAGATTCAGGCGATGTTGACATAATTTTATACATCGCAAGCTTTGCAGTTATTGCCGTAGCGAGTTCGATTGCTTATATATCTTGGATCGATAATGAGATTCCTGAAGATTCAGTTCAGCTTATTACCACTTCTGCTTGGGGTATGTTCGTGATCCTAAGCGCCCTAATCATAGTTCCTCATATCCCAAGCGAATTATATTTATCTTTACTTGCTGTTTATTCTGTTGCCACTTACTTTGCTTCTAAAAAACTCGGCGAATACATGAAGATAGTTTCATATGGGTTTGGTTGCTTACTTGCATTTTTTACAGGCCTGAGCATTCAGTCTGTGATGCTAGGGGGAGGCACTTACCTTCAAGACATAAGTAATCTATTTGCTCTAGCGGTAATACTTGCCGCTTGTTGGTACATCTGGGTTAAAGTTAAATCTCTTTCAGAGCTAGCATTCATTGTCGGTTGGATTCTTTCCCTTGGCTACATGGCTGAGATCACTTTAAATGGTCCACAAGGTCAGGCTATTACTTCTTTAGTTTGGGCGTTAGCTGCAGGTAGTGCCATCGTTGTCGGCCTAATGTATGGCCATCCAGTTATCAGACAAACTGGATTAGTGACTCTAGGCATAGTCCTCGTTAAATTATTAACAATTGATCTTGCTGAGGTGGACACTTTCTGGCGTGTCGGCTTGTTCTTCATCGTAGGTAGTGGTTTATTAGCGCTTGGTTATTTCATCCCAAGCTTGAGTCTGTCCAATAAAAACAAAACATCAAAGCCAGAAACCGAACCGGCAAAGGACAATACCAAACCAGGTTTATGATGAGCAGTAATAGGTGAGGTTTAGGTCTTCGATCCCCTGGATTTAGAATCTCTCAGGAATATTTTGTCGAGATCCGAAAACTCTTAAAATTCGAATGTGATTAGATTTAATTTCATAAATTATCAAGCTAGTTTTTTGGTAACTAAATTTCCGAACTGTATTATCATGCTCTGAAACTTCGCCCATGAAAGGATATTTAACAAGCAGCTTAAAAGTTTCGATTAAACCATCGTAATACCCGAAGGCCTTGTCAGGTAAATATGAATCCAGCCCATACTCGAGAATGTTTCTCAAATCTTCATTAGCTTCAGGCGAAATAATGTAGCGAACAGATTTCATCAAACAATGTTGAGATTATATTTAGCCATCAATTCAAGTTTAAGAGCCTCAGGGTCGAAATCTTCAACAGGCTCAGAACTCTTGGCCTCATCAATAGCTTTCTGGAAAGAAGCAATTTGTTCTTCACGACTTAAAGAATGCCACTCAATTAACTGCTCATCACTCGGCGCTGCATAAAGTGGTAAAGTCTTAAATTTAGTAGGGGTTTCACTCATCTAACAATTATATCACACACCAACAATTACTACTAATAGCTCAGATTGCTTTAACTTTAATATTTAGCTTTTGTCTTCGAGGGTTTTTATTCGGTCTTGTAGTTTTTGAACTGCTGTCTCGGTTGAGTTTTGTAACAAGCCAACGTGTTTTTCTACTGGATCTATCTGCCAGTTAATTAGCCGGTATACAAAGCTTTTTATTTTAGATTTGCTACGACTTGGAGAAACTGGTTCGGGCCGTTTTAGAGTTGGTAGGTTTTCTAAATCGCTAACAGGTCTGTGTTGTTTAGAGTTTGTATGAATGTTCTGTGATTGTTTTCGAGACTTAGCACGCTCACGAATAGTATTTTGAGCTTCTACTAAATCAAAACTGGTAGCTTCAGCTTTTGAAACTTTTTGATCAGAAACATGCGGTAAACAAAGTTTCATTGCCTTAACCAACCCAGGGTATTCGGTATACAACGCCGTTGATTCATCAGCCTGATCTCCTAACCCGCCAACGTCTGAAGCAATAACTTTTTTACCATATAGTTTCGCACGCTCAAGAACGCCAGAAGACCAAATTTCTCGATAAGGAACCAGCACAGTATCTGCTGCGATAATCCAAGCATCAAATTCGTAGTCGCTGACATACTGGCTTTTATATACACAATTATCTGTTGAATCAACCAAGCTCTGCAGCTTATTTGAATACTGAATAAGCTCTGGAGCATCTACCCTAGTTGAACCCACAATATAAAGCTTCGCCTGATCTGTATTTAAATCGTTAAAGGCACGAACTGCCTGATCAAAACCTTTATGTTCCTGCACAAACCCAATGCACAAAAATATATGTTCATCTGCTGGTAAGTCTAAATCTTTCCTGGCTTGGTCTTGGGTTAGATCTGCGGCCTGATTAAAGAATTCACCATGGGTAAATAGCTTCACCAACCCAGCTCTTAAGCCAAGCTGCTGGGTCAACTCAATAGTTTCTGCTTGGGTGTGTACATAAACAGCTTCTGCTGATTTTAAAGCTTTCCTAGCTGCTCGCCTTTCGATAAAATTCTTTTTAAATAAACCATAATTTATTTCATGAACTCTAATCTCAACGGGCAGCCGGGCGCAAAGCACTCGTAATGCTTTCCAAGTTAAATAACGTTCAGTTCTTCCTCGGCTGCGACCAAATAAAAGTTCGGGATAAAACTGAATTACCATCTTTTTGTACTTATGTGATCTTTTAATTAAGGCCAGCACTCCCCTTAAGCCGCCTAAAGCTAAATGGTGATGAGCGGCTGAAGGCAGCGGTGAAAGCACCTCGATGTTCTCACCATTAATTTGTCTTTGGCGAACTTCTTGAACAGAATATGTGGCTATGCCATCACGGTAAGGAGCGTACGGTGTAACCATAAGTGTAGGTTTAGACATTGGCAACTCCAGCGGTTTGAGATACAGGCATTAGCTTTAGCAACGGCATCCATTGTTCTAGTGAAGCTTCCATGCGGTCGAGTACTTGCGACCATTGGTAGTTGTCTAATACATACTTGCGACCCGGCTCTGCCAGTTTTGCAGCTGCACCACTTTGTTGGGTTAGTAGAAGAATGGATTCGACCATCTCTGCAATATTGTTGTAGCAGAAGCCTGCTTGAGAGCGTTGTACATGCCATTTAACAACTTCGCTCATCCCATTTGCGATAACCGGTGTGCCAGCGAGCCAAGCCTCTAAAACGGTTCTAGAAAAACTTTCACGAGCGCTAGGCTGAACATAAGCTAAAGCTCCGGCCATAGCGTTATTGCGATCTTCTTCAGATAAAAAGCCAACGTCAATAATTCGTTGCCTTATATGTGGAGCACATTCGATATCGCCAACACCGGAAGTTACTAAAGACAGATTGCAGCGTGGGTTCTCTGAAATAATTTGACCAAACGCTTCAACAAGATCTTGCCAACCCTTACCCCACTCACGGCGGCCTGCATAATATAGATAAGGCGTTTTGATAGAAAACTTTTTAATAAATGATTCAGGGTTATAAGATTCTGGGATATCAACCGCAGCACCGACAATGCTGTTACGGCTAGGAATATCAAATATCCTGCCAGCAAGCTCAGCCTCAGGCTCGGTCAAAAACCAGATGCCACCAGCACCATTTATAACTGGTTGAAAAATATCTAAATAAGCTTCAGGTTCGTCATGCATACATGGCATAACAATTGACTTACGTGGAAAAATTTGACTAACAGCATACGTAGTCCAAAACATGTACGGAGCAAAAATAAAGCTCCGATAATTGTGACCGTTCTGAGAAACATAATGCCAAAGCGAGCTGCACCGTAAGCTGTCATTTGCCCAACGTTGCTGCTCTTCAATAGGCACAACTTGGCCACCAAGGATTTTACCGCCAATAGCTTCACGCTCAATGCCGGGAGTATCTAGTTCTACAGGAAATCTCCGGACAGTGACTTTGCCGTCTTGTTCAACACCGGCAGGGTATTCGTTAGCCCATGTGTAATGATCTTTAGCGCAAGTTGTTAGGACCTCTACGTTATAACCACGCATCGCTAATCCATGTGCAGCTTCAGCGATAACGGCTTCTGCTCCACCCACTATTTCTTTGCCATATCTAGGCGGAATAAAGGCTATCGTCTGCGCTTTTGAACTCACTCAACAACATTAGTCCAGAACCCTGATCAAGTGAAGCACTACCGACTATTGGGTAAAGATAGAGTCAAACAATTAGATCTAAAGCCATTTAGAGATCCCCTACATATTTTCGGTGTCAGATGCTTATGATAGGGTTTAGATATGAGTGAAACACGAGAAGAATTTATTAAAAGGTTTAGGGCTATGAGCCCAGAAGAAAAACTTGACCACGTCCGTGAATGTCACGTTACAGATCGATCTAAACTTCCGGCTGAAGCTAGAGAATTTTTTGAAAAAGCACATGCTCTGATGGATGCCCGTCATGATTCTATTGATCACCCGCCATTGAGGATCGTAGATCATCGGATACCGAAAGCAATTTGAGAGAAGTAGTTTGGCGGACTGTTAGCACTTCACCTGAGTTTGACCAAAAGTTAGAAAACCATTTCGGAAGCGATGCTGCAGGTGTTTCTAAAGCACATCGTTTTATAATTGATGAACTAATCCCCCATATCTTTCAGGCATTCAAAGAAAATTGGCAGCAGCTCCTCCCAATTAATCCTGATGAGCCAGATATCAGAGATCGTTTCTATGATTACTTTGGGGATATCATCGAATGGATCGCTGTTCGAGGCCGCTTGGATGCTATCGAATTTCACCAAGGTTACTCTGAAGAATTCATTACATTATATGACTTCGTTATATTCGATAAAAAAGAACTTCTAGAAGATCCTGAACAACCAACTCCAGATCGTTAATGAATTTTTAAATATTACTGTGCAGAATGATCTAAAGCTAAAAAGAGATGTTCTAAATAGATTTAAATAATGACTTCTACACTCAAGATTAGGAACATAAACCAGTAGTATTGAGAGCTGTATGGAAAACAATGATTCTGTAAGTTCAAAAAATTTGTTTGCCTTTATTGCAGGCCAATCAGCCAAACGATACATAATAGTAGTAGCCCTATGGTTAGTACTAATTGGTGTAGGAATGTTTGCCTACTTTAGTGGTTTAAACCGAGAAGGTTTCCCACCTATAAACTTTCCTGTTGGCACCGTAAGCGGCACCTACTTTGTTGATGACGCAGGAAAAGTTGACAAAGATATCACTCAACCACTAAGCGAAGCATATGTGGACTTAGAAGGAGTTGCATCGGTTGACTCAACAGCTTTAGAAAACGGGTTTTTCTTATTTGTAGAATTTGATTCAGATCTCACCTCACAAGAAGGCGTAGACAAACTAAACCAAGCTTCAAAAGATATTCTGCCCGAAGAAGCTCTCGTCAAATTCAACCCGCTAGCTCCAGCAAAATTCCTGGAAAGATACGACCTTCTAATCTCGGTAACCACGGAAGATTCAGACCCGCAAGCATTACAAAAAAGAGCTGAAGAAGTCGCCAAGTACATGGTAAAAAACTCCGAAATTGAGATAGCAGAAACTCAAGAACTTTTTACAAACGCTATCGATCCAGCAACTGGCGAAGAAATTCAAAGGCAAACAAGATTTAACCGCTTCTCATCAGCTGACGGAGAGTTCAAGGATTCAATATCGATCGGACTAATTCGATCTGATACAGGCTCAGACGTCCTTGAATTTTCTGACGCTGTAAAATCTCACATCGACTCTGATCCAACCACAACAGACAGATTCGAAACTGTAATTGGTGCAGACTTTGCAACTGATGTTCGTCTCCAGCTCTCATCACTACAGGCCAACATGTTAAGCGGACTGTTAGCAGTTGCTGCTGTAAGCCTGTTGCTTATAGGTTGGAGAGTTGCTTTAGTCACTTCAGCGTTTATGATCACAACGATCATTACAGCATTAGTAATGTTATGGGCGTTTGGACTTTCACTAAACGTAATAACCTTATTTGCTTTGATCTTGACACTGGGGCTTCTAGTTGATGACGCAGTGGTGATAGCTGAGTCTATTGAGGCAAATAGGAAGATATCAAAATCTCCAGTTGAGATCGTTAAATACGCTATTGGACGTGTTGGTGCAGCATCTTTCTCAGGAACCCTAACAACTGTTCTAGTATTCATACCACTACTTTTTGTTACAGGTATTCTCGGAGAATTTATTCGAGTTATGCCACTTACAATTATCGTGACACTCTTAGCTTCGTTTGTGCTATCAATAACACTAATCCCAGCGTTAGCATCACCGTTTATTCTTAAAGGCAAAGCCCCGAATAACTTTATTATTAGGGCAGAACAATCAGCTGCAAATTGGCTTGGAAAACTAGCCAAAGCATTTAGCGGTACGCTTAAAAATTCAATTATCTATTCAACAGCTGGCTTCATAGCCTCATTCGTTGTTGTAATCTTCACTGTTGTAACATTATTTTCACAGTTGAGCTTTAATATCTTCCCACCTCCAAAAGACTCAAACCAATTTGTAGTAACCGCAGACTTTGACAATGGCACAACAATCAAAGAAGCTGAAGAGCTTTCTAAAGAAATTGATGTTGCAGTTGCAGAAGAACTTGGTGATAATTTATTACGAGCCCAATACATTCGTTCAAGTGAAAGATCAGCGATCTTATTTGTTGATCTAATTTCATTTAGCAACAGAGACGCAACATCACCTGTTCTAATAGAAAAAATACAAACCAAGCTTGATAAGATTCAAGGTGCTCGTGCCTCTGCAGACATACTAACGAATGGCCCTCCTACAGAAGACTTCCCTTTCAAAGTACAAATTAACACCGGAGAAGATGTTGTAGCAGCACAAACTTTGGCTGAAGACATATCCAAAAAACTTAACGGAAATAAAGTAACCCGTGCAAACGGCGAGACTGCAGTTGTCACTGAAACCGAAATATTTGGGACACAAGAAATTATTCGAGTAGGTGGCGAACAACAAATTTCTGTTGGAGCAAAATTTGATGGCGATGATACGACAGCTTTAGTAACAGCGGCAGAAGAATTTGTTGTAGAAAACTTCGATGAAAAAGATTTAGAAAATCGAGGGTTAGAAGTAGACGCCTTAGAGTTTGACCAAGGACAAGAATCTGATAATCAAGAAGACTTCGCTGCGACACAAACTGCAGGGTTAGTAGCTCTAGGAGCAATGGCCTTATTGCTAATAGTTCAGTTCAGGTCGATCCTTCAGCCAATCCTCATCATGATGGCTATTCCCTTTGGTCTAATAGGGGTTGCTTGGGGTTTGAAGGCAACAAACAACCCAATGAGCTTTATCGCCGTTATCGGCATAATCGGTTTAATCGGAGTAGTTGTCAACAACACAATCTTGTTAACAGATTCAGCCAACCAAGCAAGACGAGAAGGTATGAGTTCAACAGAAGCTATCTCCCATGCAATTGTTATACGATTTAGACCCTTGATCGCTACAACACTGACAACAATTGCTGGCCTTACACCACTTATGTTCTCTGATCCATTCTGGGAGCCACTAGCAGTCTCAATGATTTTTGGTCTAGGAGTATCTACAATATTAGTCTTAGTACTCTTCCCCATATATTACAGATTCTTCGCACTTTTTGGTGAATTATTCTCATTCATATATTCGCAAATAAGAAACCCAAACAAGCCTTCTGATCCTATTGTGCAGATACCTTCAGATTGAGCGCTCAAAGCTAGATATCAGCTATTAAGCCATGCCATGATTATTCTTGCCAATAGTAAGGAAACTCGCAGCAACATCGGATTCGGATTTTAGGCAAAATACTATTTAATCAGAATTTGCTCTTTAGAGCTTTCACACAAATTGAAACGCCATTTAATAGCAATTAAGTGTGGATTCGATAGGATGAAGCCCGACAAAGGCGGCAAAATGGCAGATAATGTATGGCTCACACAAAAGGTTCGGATACTAAAAAAAGCTCGAGAGAATCTTCTTGAACCAAGTAATGTAGATTGGTTAAGAGACATGTCAGTAGGACCAGAAGCATCCATGCTTAACCACCTATTAAAAAAAATGTACGATGCTAATACAGAAGAAACTTTAGAATTTATCGATGCAGCTATAAATGAACTGAATGCAATAAAAATATCCCAATTACCGTCTGGAGCAGCAGCAGAAGTTACAAGAAAGAGTCCGCAGCCACCAACTCTAGGATAACTCTTTAATAATAAAACCGATATTATTATTTCATACCACGGATTTTGCCTAGATTTTCTAGAAACCATCGATACGTTGAAGTAACCCCTGATTTGAGTTCTATCTCTGGTTGCCAGCCAAGGTTGCTTAGCTTAGAAATATCAAGCTGTTTGCGTGGCATGCCATCTGGTTTAGTAGCGTCAAAAATTAATTGCGCTTCAGGATAAACAATCTCTTGAATTAGTTCAGCCAGCTGTTTTATCGAAATATCTTCACCACAGCCCACATTGATATGGTTTGAATCGCTGTAATTAGCCATCAGGAATATACATGCATCAGCTAAGTCATCAACGTGCAAAAATTCTCTACGAGCCTGACCTGTCCCCCAAAGCTCAACATCTTTATTCCCAGCTTCTTTAGCTTCATAAAATTTTCTCAACAAAGCAGGCAGAACGTGAGAAGACTGTGCGTCATAATTGTCGTTAGGGCCATACAAATTAGTTGGCATCGCAGTTATGAAATCGCAGCCATACTGCTGCCGGTAGAACTGACACAGTTTTATGCCCGCTATCTTAGCTAT
>Ga0114956_1001635_pt1 | contig 17700 bp, 7 predicted proteins | sample MaitaG_FD_87304 | JGI IMG/M metagenome (GOLD analysis project Ga0114956, IMG submission 87304) | Marine algal microbial communities from Maine, USA - Maine_Asex2 metaG | ecosystem: Host-associated > Algae > Red algae > Unclassified | place: Maine, USA | collected 2015-01-05 | reverse complement strand
CGGTTGGTTCCTTTTTCCCAGATAATTTCTGCTCGTTTTTCAAATCGTTCGTCATTTACAACGAGCATTCCACCCTCACCAGCAATGATGTTTTTCGTCTCGTGAAAAGAAAACGCACTCAAATGACCGATACTACCCAAGGGTTTCCCCTTGTAAAAGGAGTCAACTGCTTGAGCAGCATCCTCCACCACGAACAAATTGTGTTTATCAGCCAATTGCATGATGGCATCCATGTCACAAGCATGACCTGCATAATGCACTACTACAATTGCCTTTGTTTTAGGGCCAATCAGAGACTCTATCGAAGCTACATCAACATTGGGATGATGATCTTCAGAATCTGCAAAACGAATTTTAGCTCCTCGCAACACAAAGGCATTGCAAGTAGAAACGAAAGTATAGGAAGGACAGATAACCTCATCACCTGGCTGAATATCAAGCAAGATCGCGGCCATTTCAAGGGCATCGGTACAAGAAGTAGTGAGCAAGACCTTCTTAAACCCATACTTTTCACAAAAGAATTCCTGACAGCGCTTGGTGAAAATACCATTGCCAGAGATTTTACCTGACAAAACCGACTCTGCAATGTAGTAGAGTTCTTTGCCAGACATGTACGGCTTGTTGAATTTGATCATCTCCATAAGTTCCTAAAATGAGATTGTTACGTCAGAGGATACAGATTTAAGACTTTCCCAGCGCTTGAAAGGTACTCATCGGTCCCCTTCTTTCTTTGCAATGCTTAAATAGACCGAAAGATCCATTGATAAAAGCTGACTAAAGGCCGCGTTTGGCTATCTCTCTGGCCATCTCTCGGCTAAACTCCTCAGCACCACTGTTGTTGACATGGTTTCCATCCCAAACATTGTCATCGTCATACAATGCAGAATGATCTTTGCCATCAGCAAAATTCAAACGGTGTGCTTTCGGCAATGAGAAAAACACTGGTGAAAGCTCAGCGTACGATGATGGTGACATCAAAGGTGGCGCTACAATCAGCAGGTGAATGCCTCTTTCTTTGTAATCCCTTATCAGCTCTTTGAGCTTTTCTAGATAAGGCTCGTTGGTGGGCAGTGATTGGTTCTTTTCAGTAAAGTACTGCAGGCTCTTTTTTCGTTTCGTATCATTGAGTTTTTCCTTACTCTTCAAGAAACCCTTTCTCGCTCGCTTAGCACCTCTTTCAAGTCCTGCTTCAATGTTGTTATAGCCATCTTTCGCTCTCCCCACACCTCTCTCAGGGGGAATTCCTTCCAAAGAAAGTTCCGCAGCGCTTGTCAACATTCCGATGTTGAAGATGTTTTCAAACCAATTCACGAAGTAATTCTTCCGCGAAGCCCAGAGCCGTTTCGATGAAACTTTCCCTTGGAAGCCTCGAACATTGCTTTGTACAAAGGAATTAGTCTTCCTGGTGAGCCAATACTTGTTTCTATTGGTGTGCAGATTCTCCACACAAAACTTGTCTCCTATAGAAGTTTCGATAGAGCAGAGCTCCATCACGACAAATCGCAACTTATCTGGCTTCTCACTGAGCAAGTTATCTAGCACGAAAAACACTTCACCTGAAGAAGCTCCCGAAATCCCAAAGTTGAAGGATTTCATGCTTTTCTTCTTCGAGTTATTCTTGTAGACTTTATCAAAAATCTTCGGTTTTACACCATGATTGATGCGGCTAGTTCCAAGAAAAAGAGCATGATACTTGTCTTTGTTCTTCTCCCAAATTTGCGACTTGTTGTAGATAACCTTTCCTGCAAAGAAAGTAGGGACAAAGCTTCGCACTACCATTGACAGCAGAAGCACAATGACAAACAGTAAAATCACCTTGAGAAAAAATTTCAGCATAAATTAAAACTGGAAGTAAATAAATTCAGAACTGGTATAAACTCCAAAGCCCAAAATAGCCATCACGACTAGCACATAAGTTACCCATCGGACGATCACATTCTCACTTCTCATAGGAGGCGGTCCCCATTTCAGCTCTTCCCAAAAGTGATACAGCATCAGAATTCCGATGGCAAGGAACATCAATAAAAGCTCCGTTCCACTCGTCTTTGGCATTTTCGCAAAAGAAAATTGATTAGCCTGCATATTGGTCATGTTTCCGATCAAAGTGAAAGCATCTCCAATACTCCCAGCTCGAAAGAAAATCCAAGCGAAAGTGGCTAAAAAGAAGGTGAAAGGAATAGCTAGTAGATTCCGGACTTTGGCCACGGTTTTGTTTTGATCCAATCGATCACCAACTGGCTTAAAGAGAATTTCCACGATCAAATAGAGTCCATGCAAAAAGCCCCAAGCTACAAAAGTCCAGTTCGCACCGTGCCACAATCCACTCACCACAAAGGTGACCATGAGATTGTAGTACCAACGCCACTTTACCACCCGATTACCACCGAGAGGTATGTACAAGTAGTCCCTAAACCAAGTCGATAAGGAAATATGCCAACGCTGCCAAAACTCCCGAATGCTAGAAGCAAGGTAAGGTCGTTTGAAGTTCTTCATCAACTCGTAACCCATAACTCTAGAAGTACCTCTAGCGATGAGCGAGTACCCAGCAAAATCACAGAAAATTTGAAAAGCAAAAAAAATCGTTGCCAATAAGACCTGGAGGCCTTGAAATTTATCGGGGTTGGAGTAGACACTATCGACAAAGGGCGAGAGTCGATCAGCGACCACCAGTTTCATAAAGAAACCCCAAGTCATCAACTTCATACCATCCACTACTCGAGCCGGATCAAAAGAGTGCTTCTTTTTCAGTTGAGGCAGTAATCTACCCGGTCTTTCAATTGGGCCAGCCACCAGCTGAGGAAAGAAACTCACGTAAAGTGCAAAGAAGCCAAAATGTCGTTCAGCTTTGATATCTCCTTTGTAGACGTCTATGCTGTAGCTAAGCGTTTGAAAAGTATAGAAGGAAATACCCACAGGCAGCAACAGCTGATGCACCCAGCCTCCATCAAAAATATTGAAGGCATTGAGGGCGACTTGTACACTTTCACTGAAAAAATTAAAATATTTGAAAGTAAAAAGAATGCCCAAATTCACGAACAAACTGATGTATAGCCACTTTTTACGGTCCTTCTTTTCTTCCGTTTCTTCCATTTTGATGGCCACGAAGTAGTCAACCACCGTAGAAAGCAGGATAAGGATGGCATACTCAGCCTTCCAACACATATAAAAATAATAACTAGCGATGAGTAGTAAAACCCACCTAAATCTTGCTGGTGTCAAAAAATAAAGGAGAATGACCAGCGGAAAAAAGAAGATAAAATCGATGGAGTTGAATAACACAGCCGATCAATAAGTTTAGTGATTCCAGTTAAAGCACGCAAAGATCGCTATTCTGGCTGATATTGTACAGATTGGCCGAGGTTCAAAGAGCATGTGTAGAAAATCCACGCGAACATTGCGCTATATTTGGGGCTCATTATTATGCAATTATCATTTGTTATTCCGGTTTACAACGAAGCCGAAAACGTCGCAGGCCTTCACAAGGAAATCGTAGATGTGTGTAAACAACACAACTACGAGTACGAAATCATTTTCATAGACGACTGTTCTAGTGATGATACTTCCAAGCTAATCAAGCAGTTGAATCCTGTTGTATTGGTTCAGTTACGGCGAAACTTTGGCCAAACAGCGGCCATGGATGCGGGCATCAAGCAAGCAAAATATCCATACATCATAACAATGGACGGCGATCGACAAAATGATCCTGTCGACATTCCTAAATTGATTGAACACCTAGAAGCGAACAATTTGGACATCGTTTCGGGTTGGAGAAAGGATCGAAAAGATTCTTTCATGAAAAATTTCGTGTCTAGAGGAGCCAATTTATTGCGTAAGCTTTTCATCAACGATGGCATCCACGATAGTGGGTGTTCGTTGAAGATTTACCGCAAAGATTGCTTTGAAACTGTGAATTTGTACGGAGAGATGCACCGATACATACCAGCCATCCTAAAAATCAAAGGTTACAAATTGGGCGAAGTTGTGGTAAATCACCGAGCACGTGAAGCTGGAGTGACTAAGTACAATTGGACAAGAACCGTGAAAGGCTTCATTGATTTGATCTCTGTTTGGTTTTGGAACAAGTTTGCCGCTCGCCCACTGCATTTATTGGGAGGAATGGGTTTTATCTTAATGATCCTTGCTTTTGTCTCTGGTGTGATCACGATTTTTTCCTATTTCAGTGGCGAACAGATGTCTGATACAGCATGGCCTGTTCTCACAGCTTTCTTGGCCTTAGGAGGACTACAGCTTTTTGTCTCTGGATTGTTGGCCGATGTAATGGTCAAGAACTATTTCGAAACCACAAAAGATACCTCTTACAGTATCAGCGAAGTCTACGACAACAGCCCTAAGAGCAAAGTTCCTGAAATGGCCTAAGCTAGAGTCTTACGAACAGTTCAGAATAGCCTCAAAGCCTTTGTACGTACCAACTCCATTGATTAAGAATACAAAGGTTAGGAAAGAAATATTCCTTTCTAAGAGTAGATCAATCTATTTTTGCCAGCCAAGCACTTGAAAGTGAAAGCCGAATCATCCAAATTATTTCCATTCGCTCTGCTGCCTGCCGCTATGACTTACTTGTCATTGTTGGTATTGGGCAGTCCTGTTTTGGCCATTGATTGGAACCTGAATTTCATATTTGCAGGCTTTTGTGTAGTACCTTTTTTGGCGCAGCGCATATTTCGCAATCAATCAGAAAAAGCCGAAAAAACAGCATTAGGCGTATTCCTCTTGCTTTTGATCGTCAACCTGGGCATAACGGCCTTTTATCCAGAGATCAGACACAACTTTTCCGGTAGAGCCGTTTTTTTGGGACTATTGGCAGCTTCCTCGGTCTTCTTTCTAGCGTTTGGTAGGCAAGGTCGTCCAGCAGTTTCAGAAAGCAAGGCATCGAAGGCGTTGTTCTATTTAGTAGCACTAGGAACACTGGGGCTCGCTTTCTTTCTCCGTTTGTACGATTTGGAAGCGGTTGATTCCTTTCGTGACGAAGATCACCACATTTACGGAGCGAAGACGCTAGTAGAGAGTAACTACTTGCTGTACCAAAGGGCTAAGCTAGTGACCTATTCCACTGCTTTCGCTGCAAAATACATGGGAGCTGTTTCGTTCCACGAGTATCTTTACGCAGGTCGAATACCAGGAGCAATAATGGGTGCAATAGCAACCATTCCTATTTTCCTTATCGCACGAAGAATCAGCCTCTTAACCGGCTGCACAGCAGCACTACTATGGGCAGTCTCTCCATGGGCCATTGGCGTTTCCAATAACATACGAGAACACACCTACTACGTGGTGTTCATCTCCTTTGGAATTTTGGTATTCTGGCATTTGATCCGACACTTCCTAGAAGAACGAAAGGGCATTACATTTAGAGTCGCAGTAGAAATAGTAGCTCTAGCGGCAATGCTGATCTATGCATTCTTCTTCGACCGATTTTCCACCTTGAAGGTTGGCAGTCCAATTTTTGCTGCCATGACAGTTTCCTACGTGCTTGTTAACCTAGACACGGTCAAAAGAATCCTTTGGCAAAACAAGTCGATTTTGGTTGGAGCAGTTTTGGCGCTCCTATTTTTTGTCGGATTGATCATGCGGGTAAAGCACATCAGTCTGATCCCAAATCCCGACTGGGGTTGGCCAGATACTTTTTTACATGCGGCGGCAACCATTCCGATGAATTGGTGGCAGGGTGACGATCAAGATCCCTACCTCGTCTATTGTTTAATATTAATGGGCTGGACAGGCATTGTGTATTATCGAGAAAAAGCTCCGGCGTTTTTCTTCTGGTCATTCATGGGCGTATTAATTGCCTATTTCTTATTCTTCAACCGATATTACTTCCCTCGGTACATTTTCTACATACTACCACTATTCACCATTTTCATAGCCAGTTGCTTGTACTACATATGGAGAATTTGGGGTGAAACACAAGTACTTCTAAAATGGGTCGGAAGAATTGCCTGTCTTGGTTTTATCCTTTTAATTTTCAAGTATCAAAATACCGTTGCTGCAATTGGGCATCCTGGAGAAACTGAAATTTTCGCCCTTCGAAGCACAGGAGAATTTCACCACAACAAAGAAATTGCATTGGATTATGTGGGCAATAGATTCATCAAAACGCCAATTGATTCGATTCCCATTGTAAGTTCAATTTACGACTACCTCATTTACCACGAATACGATCCAGCTTGTGTTGTGAAATATCAATACAAAAAAGACAATCGGATTTCTGCTTTAAAAAAGCTAGCCAGTGAAAATGAGCAGGGAATTGTACTACTTGATATGCACCGAAACCAAATTTGGAAAACCGGTTTACCAGTCGACCAAGGAAATCGTCCTTTCCAATTTGAAGGCCGAGAAATGCAAATGATGGTCAATAAAGACCGCTGTCAAATTTACGAATGGCGCCCCATGCCGACACCACCGGATTTAACAACGGTATCAAAAAGCACCGATGGAATCATCAATATTGATCAGCGACAAAGTCTCTCGTTTTGGATCAATCCCGAGACCATAGAAAATGGAACTTTACTTTATTTATCCAAGGGTGGCAACGAGCAAGCGATGATTGAGATTCAGGCCAAAAATCTCAACTCCGGCCGGATGCGTATTAGCTTTAAATACGACCGCTACGACGAGACCAGCGATGTTTACATCGATGTTCCAATCAATGAAAAATGGCAACATTTAGTTTGGTATCAGTATGGAGGACTGGAAGGTTCACCCCAAGGATTTTACTTAAACGGTTTCAAAATCAAGGAATCAAAATCACCATTTACCATCAAAGGTTACGGCCGTCTTTTTATTGCGAACAAAAATCAAGAATCCATCAAAGACATTCGCATTTACGAAGGCATTTTAGCTGAAAGCGATGTTGTTCCTATTTATAGAGTTGGCAATAACTTACCAGTGGCTGACTTCCAAAAAGCAGAAAAGGAGTATCAAAATGTAAAGGAAGAAAGAATAGAATAATTCTACAAGCTGCAAGACCACTCGCTAACTCTTAGCGACTACATCCGAAGGGCCCACAATTCCGCCCATTTCCAGTAATTCTTTCAGTTTTGCTTTTATCCAAACCTTGCCAGGCAGGACTTTCGTCTCATCTACCTTTTGTTCTAACTTCTGCACGTCTTTGATCCACTGCTTACGTGGTGTAAATGCAAAGTCAATCTTCAATTTATACAACCGCCCCGTCAACCGAAAGTGATCGCTGTAGCGCTTAATTTTGGTTTTATTGAGCAATTTATTTCGGGTTAAATATTGCTTAAAAGAATCCATTAGAGAACGTAACGGCTCACCTTCACCTAGCTCATAATAAGCTCTTAGTAATAAGACCTTACATCCCAAAAAGTAAACCAAATTAGTATATTCAATGGAATTCAATAAAACCAAAGCTTCATCGTATTGGCGAGATTCTACGTAGTAGCGTGATAAATTGTAATTAAATGCATTCTCACTATTGGCAGCCGAAAGTTGATTTTTATATTCATGAATGAAATTTTCTGCCCAATCAAATTCCTTTACTTTCATGGCCACAGTAGCAATATTTCCGTAGTGCGATTCCGACAAAAAACCATTCTCCAAAATCAATTGATCTTTTAAAATCTGCTTGTAAATTTTAAATACCTCTTTCCAAAACTCAACTCGTCCGCTATTTCCTCTACGAATGCAATAATTTAAGGCATAATTAAAAAGGCCCAATCGTTCTGTCTCTGGAAATTTGTGGCGGTGATCCTGTAGCAAATCCATCAACTTGTAATAATGCTTATCTTCTTCTGTATTTCTCAGAGTTTGATAAACCTGGTAATAGATTTGTATCGAAGGAGTATTTGCCCACCACTCCGGTCTTGCCTCCAAGTAGCTGATCATCTCTTGCTCCATGTTGAAATCATACTGATGATCGAGAAAACGCTTTCGATTGAGCATTTCACATATACTCCTCAACTTTTCCGACAAGTAGAATCGATCCAAGGAATCAACCTTATTCTGTAAGTTTTCGTCTCTTTTATAGGCTTCCTTATCAGTAAAGTATTTGTCAGCCTCTGAAATCAAAGTATACATGCGAGAGTGGTGGCTGAAGTTTCTAATTTGCTCTTTATTGATCTCACTTTTGGTTTGAGCAAGAATCTTTTCAAATCGCTTGTTTAGATTCCTATTTCTGAGGTCACGCAAAAGGAAAAGCTTCAAATCGCTGTCAACTTTCATAAACTCTTGATGTGACAGAAATTGCTCTAGCAGTCGCAAAGTATAGGAAAAGACATGTTTCAATTTGGGCTCATCGAATGCTTCTTTCGGAAACATTTTCGCGTAGATAGCCAGTCGGTCAGTCTTTTTCTTAGTAAAATTGGGATAGATCTTATTCAAAAAATGGACAAGACGCTTGACATCTTTGTGTTTGTTAAAGAATGGAGAATCAACAAACTCGACGAATCGAGTCATCTCTTTTCTATTCAAATGGGTCAAAAATTGGATGAGGGTTGTCTTAAACATAGAGAAATCAATATCAAATTACACGACTAAATATATTCCTAAATATCTTAATAACAGGACATTACAGTATTTTTCGGTAAAAAAAATGTCGATTTTAATACCAATTAGTTATTTCGCAGTTGCAATTCTTTCAGGAAATTTGACATCAAAGGGTCATAGAATGCCTCTAACCGCATCAACAACATGAAGAAAGTATCCACATACATATTATTGATTGCATCATTCTTGATGATGGGTCAATTTCTTGCGGCGCAAGAGTTGGAAGTTGATATAGCTTGTAGCACTGAAGCAGCGAGTTGCAATGGCACTGGCCCCAACAATGGTCTCTTCGCCTTCGAGATCTCCGTCGTTGGGGGAAGTGGCACAGCAGCTCAACTCAGTCTTTACGAGATTTCGGGAACAGACACTGTGAGCACTGTGGAATTAGATTTCACTGGTAGCGTTACCACACAGGAGTACAGCGAAGGCAACAACAACTATAGCATCGTTGTTACTTACGATGGACAGGAACTCATGCAGAACCAGATCATCATTGAGTGCACTGGAGCTGCCATCCCTACTGGAACAGCAGGCATGGACGATTTTCCCGACGGGGCCATCCAAGAGGTCTGTTACGGCGATGACGTAGTAGTAGAAGCTGCTTGCATATATGTACCGAACAACAACTACTCTACCGCTTCATATGTACTTTTCCCATCCGGCGGAGTATTGCCGGAAGACGCCATTGCATGGAGCAATGACGGGCAATTTCCTTTTACTGCGGTGGAAGAAGCAGGTTTGGTTGGTGAAGCATTGCTTGTATCTGGAGTAATTGGTTGGAATACTGGGGCCCTTACCAATGGAGATCAACCCGAAGGCATAATAGAATACGAAGGTGTTGTTGCTGTCGTGGTAATGGGACAAGCACTCACCATACTCAACAATGGCATCAACGAACTTTTCAGTTGTGGGGAAGAAGTACTACTCTATCCCCCTCCAGGATCGGAAGTGATTGAATGGAGTACCGGAGCTACTTCCGACAGTATTTCAGTAACTGGAGTAACAGGATGGAACAGCTACAGCATTTCAGTCATGGGCGATGATGGATGCACAATGATCGACAGTGTACAGGTATACTTCGATGATTCATGTGTGTGGCCGGGCGATGCGAACTACGACGGAGTTGCCGACAATTACGATGTTTTGGCTTTAGGGCTCGCTTTCAATCAATCAGGTACAGAAAGAGACGACGCAAGCATTGACTACGAAGCACAACCTTCAGCCGATTGGCCGCAGAGTTTTGACGATGGAACCAACTTCAAGCATGCAGATTGCAACGGTGATGGCCAAGTCAATGCAAACGACCTCGGAGCCATATTGGCCAATTACAGCCAACTTCATGAACGAAGTGGCACTAGCGGAACCAGCGGAGACGACGATCCTCCACTGGTACTTCAATTACCAGAATCGGCACTTTCTGCAGGAACGCTTATCGAATTTCCGATCCTATTGGGAATGGAAGACCTTCCCGCAATTGACATCTACGGATTGGCATTTAGCATTGAGTTCGACAATACTTTGATTCAAGAAGAATCTGTTGAAATTATCTTTACCGAATCTTGGTTGTTTGACAATGAGCCAGAAGAATTACTGTCTATTTCAAGAGAGCAATTCGATGACGGAATCGTTTCAGCAGCCGTTACCCGAACCGATCAGATGAACAAATCTGGTTTTGGGGTTATCGGAATCATTCGCGGAGTTCTCATCGAAAATATTGAATTTAAGTCAGAAGTGGAGATAGACATCAGCATGAACATCACAGAGGTAAACCTCATCTCCACTGAGAGTGAATTCCTACCTGTTTTCACCATGGATCAAATATTTACAGTAACAGCAGTTGAAACTGGATTGACAGAAAACACTTCCGACAACAGCTTATCAGTTTATCCCGTACCAGCCAATGATGCATTATTTTTCGAATTGAAATCAGGCATTCAAGTAGAAGAGATTGAGTTGATTGCATTAGACGGAAGCGTGGTAAAAAACTACCGAAATCCTACAACATCGATTGATCTATCGGAGGTTCAATCAGGCTTGTATTTCGTTTTGATACACAGCTCGGAAGGTCTTCTGAGTAGAAAGATTCAAGTAACGAGATAATATCAAATTAGACAAACGGCAATAGCCGGTTGAGAACAGTGCTTCTGTCTGTACTTTGGTATAGATATGATGGCTCGGGTTTGGGTGTAGGACGCCGGACCCGAGCCTTTTTTGATTCCTCAACTTCCTCCTCTGTCAGCTTATAGCAGTGTTCATTATTTTATTGGGTATTTTTTTCGATCTACGTACTTTTACAGTTCATAGAATAGTCTTTATTCGACGAATCATCACAGCCAAGCATGACGAGAGAATTGAATCGCCTTAAAACCCTGTTCACAGTTCTAGGCATTGTCCTAGTGAGCAATTTTGTAAATGCCCAAGTAGTCATCAACGAAGTCTTTCTAGGCGATGGAGGTGCTAATCTTGTGAATTGTACGAACCCAGCTTCAGGAACTGGTTGGATCGAATTGTACAATCCCAGTCCCTGTGCGAACCTCGATTTAAGCTGCCACCAAATTTCCTCCACCTCAGGAGCCAACAATTTGGGCAGCTTTCAATTTCCCAATGGAACCAGCATTCCTCCACTTGGTTTTCTGCTTATCGGAGGAGCCGAAGTCAATGGGGTGGACATCAATCTGACCGACTACTGTGGAACCTCGCAACTCTGCGGAAGTGCGCAATGGCATTTGAACAGTCCTTATGGTTGGCTGGCGCTTTACGATGAAACTGGAAACCTAAGCGATGCCCTTTTCTGGACATCAGAAGTCATGGAGTCGGGGCTACCTTTTGCAGGCCCACCACTGGATGAAGATTACAGCTTTCCGGTATGTGGCCCTACCAATTGCAACCCGGGAATGGCTTACCTCAGCGCCTCTCAAATGAACGTGGGTCAAAGTCAAATCGAATTTGCCGGAATCGCAGCTGCCAGCACACAAAGCCTAGCCCGCGACGTAGACGCAGGAGACTGGATACTGGAAGACATTCCAACACCGGGAAATTGCAATGCCGACTGCAGCACTATTCCTTCCACAATCACTTCAAGCATCACAAACGTACAAGACGCAGGATGCGAAGGAACCAGCGGAAGTGCTTTGGTCAACATCGACAATGGTGTTTTGCCACTCGACATACAATGGAGCAACGGGCAAAGCAGTGCTCAAGCCAGCGGCTTAGCTTCGGGAGTGTATACGGTACAAATCGTAGATGCTTTGGGATGCACAACAAGCAATGATGTTCTCATCACCCAATCCTCTTCCATCACACCCGTAGTTGACAATACAAACCCTACCTGCAATGGAGGAAACGATGGCTCGCTCACAGTGAGTAATGTAATCGGAGGGTCAGGCAACTACAGCTACAGTTGGAATTCATCGGCCGACAATACGCCCAATATCGACAATCTTAACTCTGGCAGTTACCAGCTCACAGTTACCGATTTGGACAACGTAGGAGGAACTACGATTGTCTACGAAGAAAACTTCTCAGGTGGCTCATCATGGAACATAGATGAAGTTTCTGGAGCGAATGGAGCCGACGCCAACTCATGGGTAGAGTCGGCTGGCGAACAGGGTCAAGTACCTCCCGCCTGCGAAGACGCAGTGGCCACAGGAGATGCAACCCTACATGTATCAAGTGTATTCTCCGATGTTTTCCCAGGCGCTGATTATGCGGCGGGTATGCTCGATGTAGCAACCAGCAAGAGGTGCTACTCTCCAACAATTGTAACGACTGGCTTTACAGACATGATTCTACAGTTCGATTACATTGCCAATGGCGAGGGTGCCGATGATTTCTGCGAGGTAGTATACAGCACCGACGATGGCATCACTTGGGCTGTTATTGAAGCCAACCTAAAGTCGCCACTTTGTGCACTGGGCGGAGAATGGGCCACAGCGACGTATGCATTACCAGCAAATATAGAAAACGAGTTCGACTTCCGAATCGGCTTCAATTGGATCAACGACAACGACAATGTGGGGTCAGATCCATCAGTAGCAATCAACAACCTTTCGATTTTTGTGATGGACAACGTGACTTGCCCATCGGTAAATACCATCACATTAGAGGATCCTTTAGAAATGACTTTAGCTGTCAATTCAAGCGCTTCTGAATGTGGAGTATCAACGGGCTCAATTACCGCAACTGCCCTGGAAGGAGACGGAAACTACACCTTCACATTGCAACCGATGGGAACCAGCAATGCAACTGGCCAATTCGAAAACCTAGGAAGTGGTTCCTACACCATCGAAGTTATTGATGGGGTAGGCTGTTCGGCCACCCCCATTGCAATTGAAGTAGGTGAAGTATCAGCGATGAATTGCGACGACGACAATTGTGGGACCATCGACACATGGAATCCGGCTACTTGCGCTTGTGAAACAACTCCCATTCCACCAGATGTTTGCAACGACAACGATTGCAGCACCGACGACAGCTGGGACGCTGCTACTTGTCAGTGTGCTTTCGCAACAACAGTTCCCAACACTTGCGATGATGGAGACATCTGTACCACCGATAGTCTCGACCCAGCGACTTGCCTTTGCGTTTTCACACCCATCGTTCCTTTGGATTGTGATGATTTGCTTTGCGAAAACGGAGTAGAGAGTTGGGACGTTGCAAGCTGTGCTTGCATAAGTACAGATGTACCAGTAGAACCAGAAACTCCTCAAATTAGTGGAGCTACTGCTATTTGCGGAGATGAAACGGTGATCTATTCCATTGACAATGCAGATCCAACAGTTACTTACACATGGTCGGTGGATGCAGCCATTCCATTCATTATCGATGGTAATTCCATTACGGTAGATTGGTCGACGGTCGCCCCTAGTTTTGCCGGCGGCGATATCTGTTTGAGTATGACACACAACTGCTTCACCATCGATGATTTTTGCATCAGCATCACATTAGGATCAAACATTCCAATTCCAGCAGTCAGTTGTCTTGACAACGAAAATGGCGGGATTGTCTTTGGCTGGGATGACATTCTTTCTGCTCAAGATTATGCAATAGAATATCAAATCAATGGAGAAAATACCCTGTCTGAAATCACCACAGACATCACCTACGAAATCACCGGCCTTTCAATGGGCGACACGGTGAGCTTAACCGTAGCTGGCCAATCGGAGGGAGACTGTGGAGATGGTTCATTTGGACCAATCATTGATTGCGTTGTAGAATCAGACTTTGTCATCCCCAATGACCTTTGGATACAGATTCCCGATGCCTTTTCTCCGAATGGAGACGGAGTCAATGACAACTTCCATGCTTTCGGAAATTTCATTGATATTGAAATGAAAGTCTACAATCGCTATGGAGAATTGGTCTATGCTGGAAGCGGTTTGGATGCATCTTGGGACGGAACACAAAAAGGAGAGCCGGTAAAAATTGCTACTTTTCCTTATCTAATGTTGGTGACTTGGCCAGGAATAGAGGAGCCGGAAGAACACTCAGGCAACATCATCATAATTCGCTGATTCGATAAACTAAAAAGGAGCCTCTCCCCCGCTGCCAACAGTTGGGGCAACCCTTGTGGTTGCCCTTGTGAATCGGAGCACTAATATTCATTCCCCTTAGGTTTGATTTTGCAAACCGAATTCTTACCTTAAAGCAAAGGATCCACCTTCGCCACAGCCAATTGGCTGGGCTTATTCGCACACACAGTAGTAAATGAACACGAACTTTTCGTTGATGTTCCTCTGCTACTTCAATAAAGAAACACTATGAAACAGTCGCTTCTGATCATGTTTATTGGTCTGATGTTTTTTCAGTTCATGCAAGCCCATGATGACGCAGATTTATCAGGACCAGTTCTCCCATTTATCGAAAACAAAGGCCAGCTTCCCGAGCAAGTGCTTTATCAAGTTCCCTTAGGTGCCGGAGCGCTGTATTTAGAGCAAGATCGCTGGGTTTATCAAATAGTAACACGCCCGCATACTCACGGACAAAAACGAAAAGCCAATTGGAAAGATGAAGTAAAGGCGCACGTTTTCAATATGTGGTTTGAGGGTGCCAATATGAGTGCACCAGTTTCTGCCAGCTACCCACGACCAGATTACATCAATTACTTCCGCGGCAATGATCCTTCGAAGTGGGTGAGTCATGTGCAACAGTACGCTATGGTAGAGTATGGTGACATCTATTCCTGCATCGATCTTTCCGTTTACAGCAAAAACCACCACCTCAAGTACGACTTGATTGTGCGCCCGGGCGGTGACCCTTCCGAAATTTCACTAAAGTTTGAAGGCATGGATCAATTGCAGTTACTGGAAGGAGATCTGGTCATAGACTTGGCCACGGGACAATTGCGTGAGCTAGCTCCCTATACCTATCAACTCATAGATGGAAAAGAAATAGAAGTACCCTCTCATTTCGTTCTCGATGGTGATCGGGTAACTTTTGCATTTCCAGAAGGATACGATCAAAACCAGGAGCTCATCATCGATCCCACATTGGTCTTTTCTTCTTTTGTAGGTTCTACGGCAGATTCTTGGGGCTTTACGGCCACCTATGATGTAGATGGACATCTCTATGGGGGAAGTCTTGTATTCGGGAACGGCTATCCCACGAATGTGGGAGCATTCACACCTTACGATGACTCTTTCAATTTTGGGGATACAGATATGGGAATCACTAAATTCACACCCGATGGCAGCAGCTTGGTATATTCGACCTACATCGGAGGGTCGGGTACTGATGTGCCGCAATCGCTAGTAGTCAACAATAAAGGCGAGTTGGTCATTTTCGGAAGCACGGGCTCGAATGACTATCCGATCACTGCTAATGCGCCCGGTACTTTCTTCAATGGCGGGCCTAGTGTTGATGGATCTCTTGGTACATTCCCGAACGGAAGTGATATTGCGATCACCGTTCTGGCACAAGATGGAGGTAGCCTTGTCGGTTCAACTTTTTTCGGTGGTTCAGACACTGATGGCTTAAATCAACCAAGTAATGAAAATACGCTGGAGTTCAATTATGGAGACGTTGCTCGAGGAGAAGTTTTTGTTGATGAAAATGACAACATTTACATCGGTAGCTCTACTATTTCTAACGACATTCAAGGTTCTTTTGGTCCCGCATCGTTTCAGTCGAGCAGCCAAGGACAGCAAGATGGACTGATAGCCAAATTCAATGAAGACCTTTCAAATATTGATTGGTGGTCATACATTGGAGGCAGTGAAGAAGATGCTACTTATTCGGTCAAGGTAAATTCTGCTGGAATCGTTTATGCCTGTGGAGGTACCGAAAGCGATAATTTTCCGGTTGGCTCAGGGTTGAATACTAATTTCCAAGGAGGAAGCACAGATGGATATGTAGTAGCAATTGCCAATGACGGAAGTGCTATTCTTAATGGAACCTACGTGGGGACTAGCGAATACGATCAGGCTTTTATAGTAGAGATTGACCGGGAAGACGAGGACATTTACATCGTTGGCCAATCCCTCGGGGAATACCCAGTAGTCGGAGACGTTTTCAGTAACGTAAATGGCAAACAATTCCTTCACCAACTCACTCCCGATTTAAGCAGCACTGTAGTGTCCACTGTTTTTGGAGCAAACAATGAAATAAATATCTCACCAACGGCCCTCATGGTAGATGAGTGTGGACGGGTGTACGTAAGTGGTTGGGGTGGTGCAACAAATTACCAAGGAAGTACCACAGGGCTACCAGTTACTCCTGATGCTTTTCAAAGCACTACAGATGGAAGCGATTTCTATTTCATCGTGTTTCTACGTGATTTAGAGGATCAGTTTTTCGGCAGTTTCTTCGGTGGCGGTCAAGGAGCTACTGGAGCAGAACATGTGGATGGCGGAACCAGTCGATTTAGTCCAGACGGAACAATTTATCAGGCAGTATGTGCAGGTTGTGGGGGCAATGATTTATTTCCTACTACAGGCGGTGCTTGGTCACAAAACAACCAGTCAATCAATTGCAATCTCGGAGTCATTAAATACGATATTGAACCTCCTCTTATCGAAATCGACTTAAACAATGTCAATGGCGGCTGCAGTAATAATGAAACCTTCCTCAATGTAGCCCAAGAAGCCGATGCATATTTTTGGGATTTGGGAGACAACAATACCGCAACTGGAAATCCTGTCAATCACATTTACAGCCAACCAGGTATCTATAATGTCACCGTTATCGCCATTGATTCGGCCACCTGTAACATCTCCGATACTACAACTGCTCAAGTAACGGTCCTTGGATCGGATTTACTCGATTTTGAGGTCTTCCCCCCAGAAAGTTGTTCCAATAAAGAAGTCGTGATTGTCAATAATTCACTGGCAAATATCGGAGCCGACATCGATCAATACCAATTCCAATGGAATATGGGCAATGGTACCATTATTCCTTTCGCCCCTTATGCAGACCAATTTATTTTCGACTATGGCGGAGGCGGTACTTACCAAATTACCTTACAAGCTCAGGGCCCATCGGAAGCTTGTTTATCAGATGTGGTATTGGAAGTAACAGTACCAACAGATGAAGGCACAGTTATGATCAGTGCAGTTTACAACTGCGCCCCCAACACTGCAGTAGCTACAATAATTTACAGTGTATCGGGAGGCTTGCCAGAATTAAATCCTCAAAATGAATTTTATGTTTTAACAGGAGATGTCACAGACGATCAATATCCTTACGATCCGAATGGAGTTTTCCTCATTGAAGTTGCCGACAACTCCAGCTACAGCCTTACAGCCACCGATGCTGCGGGTTGTACTGATTCCGTATCAGGAAACCCGGCGCCTTGTACAAAAACAGCCATCGAATTGTTGAATTTTGAGGGAGAGAAAAAGAATTGGGGGAATTTAATTTCTTGGTCAACGGCATCGGAGTTCGAAAATGATCATTTCATTCTAGAAGTTTCAACAAATGGAACGGATTTCCAAGAACTAGCCAAAGTAGAGGCCGTAGGAAATAGCAATACAGAAATTTATTACCAGTATCGAGACACAGAATTGAGAACTAAGGCCTATTACCGTTTGATTGCTATCGACATTCACAACAATTCAGAAAAGAGCCAGGTGATTTTCATAAGTCGAACGGAGAATCAGAACTTTGAAATAGCAACAGGACCCAATCCATTTGTTGATTACATCGATGTTTCTATTGTGGGTAATACCGATAAATTGG
>Ga0114956_1001629_pt1 | contig 17716 bp, 10 predicted proteins | sample MaitaG_FD_87304 | JGI IMG/M metagenome (GOLD analysis project Ga0114956, IMG submission 87304) | Marine algal microbial communities from Maine, USA - Maine_Asex2 metaG | ecosystem: Host-associated > Algae > Red algae > Unclassified | place: Maine, USA | collected 2015-01-05 | reverse complement strand
TTTGTGTTTGCGGTTGCGGCTCAGTCTCAGGCGCTACCATATCAACGCTGATAGTTGCGGCGTTGTTCCTGCCATCTCTATCAGTCTGATCAGCACTGGCTGATGCCATGACCGTGAAGGGAGCGGAATCGTCGGTGATTGAAAATGACAATGACATTGTCTGACTCGTACCAGAGGGTATTTCCGGGAAGCTGCATACCAAGTCATCAGGATCGATAATGCACTGATCTGCAGATACAACCGTCAGACGCTGCAACGGAAGACTCAATCGGACAACAGGCTGAGTCGCCGCCATACTGTTATCAGCATTGCTCACACTCAAATTCAGCGTAAAGGGCTCGTCAACGACCAGCATCTGCTTGTCACTGCTCATCATCAGCTCAAGATCAACGTCCGTGGGAACTGAATCAACAGGCTCCTGATCGCTGTCTGTGTCCTTCATTTCCAACGTGGTCCAGCGACCTCGCGCAAAAGCGGTGCCATCACCTTCGGGAATTTTGCCGTTCGTGTTGGCCAGTGATTCCACCGCAATCACAGCGCCTGCGGGTACGTTGATATTCGGGAAAGAATGGCGGACTACGGTGTAGTCAAATTCTACTTCGGGGTTAGTCGCCGTTCCAACAACGACGCCGTTAACCAGCAATTGGTAGTCGGCTTCGCCATCGAGTTCCGCCAGTGCTACCAATGTAAAGTCGTGAACACCTTCAGTACCGTCGTACACCACGGTTGCACGGGCGAATACATCGCGATAGCTCTCAATGGCGGCGTTGATGGCCAGTGATGGGCGCCCGGGTGCTTCGGAGTAATAGGGAACAACGCCCGCATCGAGTACCGGAAAGTCTGTGGTTGCCTGGTAGGTTCGCGTATCAGCAATTGACCCGGAAGACCAGCTGCCCGCAAGACATGACAAGAGAATCATCAGACGGATACAAATGGTTCGTGCAAGCATGGCGTTGTGGTGTCCTGAATTAGCGCGAGCAGCTCACACGGACAACGTGTGGCTGATCGCTTGGATTCAATTACAGGAGCAATGCGGGTGCCAACAGGTTACAGCCAATACAGTAGCTACGACTTTGGCTTGAGGTTCTCCGGATCGTACAGCGGCTTGTAACCAACAGACTCTACGATGACAGGGTAGGTTTCGCCAAAGTACTCGATCTGTAGTTCAGTGCCTTCTTTACAGTAAGCATTGGGCAGATACCCCAATGCGATGTTCTTGCCCACGGTAGGCCCATACGCAAAACTTGTGGTGTAAGAGCGCCGGCCTTTGTCATCAACCAGCGTCTCGCCGGTAGCTGGATCCATGATAGGACAGATACCTACCGGGTAACGCGCAACACCGTCGCTGTCCGTGTTGTTTAACATGGTCAATGTGCAAAGGTAAGCTACCTGTTCAGGTAACTCGCGCTGTGCAACGTAGGCCTCCTTGCCGTGAAAGTCTGCCGCCTTGACCAGCGGCCGTGCAAGGTCAGCCTCCAGCAGGTTGTACTCGGTGAGCAGGTCAGCGTTCTGTAAGCGCAAGCTCTTCTCCAGACGTCTGCTGTTGGCGTAGGTTTCAACGCCAATAGGTGTGACGCCTTCCCCCGCAAGTGCATCCCATACGCTCAGGCCGTCTTCATATTTGAAGTGAAGCTCCCAGCCTTGTTCGCCCACATAGGAAATACGAAACGCTGCGACATTCACGCTGTTGATGGTGATGTTTTTCACCGTCATGAACGGATGGTTGTCATGCGTGATGGCATCGGCATCATCCACAATCTTCTGCAGCGTGGTTCTGGCGTTCGGGCCCCACACACCCAGACAGGCAAAATCGGTAGTACGATCTTCGACTACGGCATTCAACGCACGATCATCTTTCATGCGTTGCAGCCATACCAGATCGCGTGCACCTGAATCTCCACCATCCATGACACGGAAGTGATTTTCGGCCATGCGTATAACCGTCAGATCAGCTCTGACACCGCCGGTGTGATCGAGGAAGTGTGTATAGATGCCTTTGCCGATGGCCGTATTGGTGCCTACTTTGGCAACGCACACATACTCCATAAGCTTCTCAGCATCCGGGCCTGTGACATCGATAATGGCGAAGTGAGACAGGTTGACCATGCCCACGTCTTCGGAGATCTGCAAGTGCTCTGCATTGGACACACGCCAGAAGTGGCGGTTATCCCATTCAGCTTCCCGCACGGGCACTCGCTCATCGAATTTTTCCAGTAGGTGTTCATTGCTGGCGTAGCCATGCGCACGTTCCCAGCCGGCTGCTTCCATGAAGTAGCCACCTAATGCTGTTTCACGTTCATAGAAAGGGCTGCGCCTTAATCCACGGCCTTTGGAATAGGGTTCACGGTTATGCACGGCCGGGTTATAGATCTTGAACGCTGTTTCATAACAGCGATCGTGAATGTATTGCTCTTCCTGCTGAAAGGGATAGTAGCGCGCGACATCAATGCCGCTATGGTCCAGTTCTGTGCGGCCATCAGTCATCCAGTCCGCGATCAGCTTTCCGGTGCCCGGGCCGTCTTTAACCCAGACCGATACGGCATACCACAGTCCACGCACTTTGCTGGACTCACCCACTGAGGGGCCACCATCGGCGGTGACTTGCAATAGGCCATTGAACGAACGTTTTTCGTCGAAACCCAGTTCACCCAAAATAGGTGTGAGTTCCATGGCGCGTTCCAGAGGCTCCATGATCTGTTCCATGTCCAGATCACGTTGCGACGGTGACAGCCTGGCGTCTTCTTTTTCCAGCAAATCTCTGGGGTGACACAACCGCGGTTCCTTCTCTTCGTAATAGCCCCATTCGATCATGCCGCCTTCACTGGTTGTCGGGTCGCCCGTGTCGCGCAGGTAGGCCGAGTTGCCTTGATCGCGCAACAATGGGTAGCCGATATCCTTGCCGGTACCGGCAAATTCTTCATAAGGGCCAAACCAGAGGAGAGGATGATCCACCGGCATGACGGGCAAGTCTTCACCGGCCATCTGGGCAATGAGACGTCCCCATAATCCAGCGCAGACAACGACATGGTCTGCCTTGATATAACCGCGCGTGGTTTCCACACCCACAATGCGGCCATCCTTGATATCCAGTCCGGTGGCTGAGGTGTTGGCGAAGACAGACAGCTTGCCGGTTTTCTCGCACGCCTCAACCATTTCCCCGGTGACCACTTGTGAGCGAGGTACCACAAGACCCGCATCAGGGTCCCACAACGCACCTTGAATAACGTCCTCTTCCAGAAGCGGCATTTTCTCTTTGGCCTCGGCAGCGCTGATCATCCGCGCATTGGTGCCAAAAGCTTTACCCGAAGCCACCTTTCGCTTCAGCTCTCCCATGCGATCGTCATCACCCACCCGGGCCACTTCGAGCCCCCCCACCTTGGCGTAGCGGCCGAGCTTTTCGAAGAAATCGATACTGTACTTCGTGGTGTAGCACGTCATGTTGTCGTGCGCGGTGGCGTAGCAGAAGTCTGAGGCATGGGCGGTGGAGCCGATGTCTGTGGGTACGGCAGACTTGTCTATGCCGACAATGTTGTCCCAGCCACGTTCAATCAGGTGGTGGGCAACCGAGGCGCCGGTGATGCCGCCTTGCCCGATGATGACGACTTTCGCGCTGGAGGGGAATTTTGCCATTACTCTAAACTCTGTCCGGAACCACTGCCTGTGCCAGTCTGTTCATGTGTTCAACCCTGTCTCCTGTGGAGAACAAGAGCATCTATCCAATGATCAGGCCAAGGGTGTTCATAAAGGCAAAACTATAGCGCGGAAGCCGATTGATATTTGCCACCGGAGAACCCGTCAGCGTCATTCGGTTTTCATGCTGCGACAGTGAGCAGGCTGACAGGCTTTTTCAGCAGCACCAGCGGCTGATCATGAGGTTCACAGGCTCTGGCGTGGCGAACAGCACGTTGTGTCCGCTGTCGAACACTGACAGTTCCGCTGCTGGCATGCGCTTATGCATGGCTTCTGATCGATCCAGTGGCGCCTGAAGGTCGAATCTGCCGGCGATGACCAGTGTTTCTGTCGATACGGCTGCAAGCCGATCCCAGCAATCGTGCTGTGCCCGCGTGGCTAGCAGGCGAGGATAGCCCTCAGCATTGTGTGAATGTTGCAGGAATTTGGCATCATTTTCCATGCGCAGCGCTATCCTGTCCTCTGCCGCTTTAGCGTCCTCGTCCATTAACGCTGTAAACCTTGCGTCTTGAATGCTCAGGCTTTTGATGACCCTCTTGCGAGCCTCGCTGATACTCAACAGCTCGTGAATGGGATACGAGGACCCTCCCTGTCCACCGGGTGCGCCGGCAGCCAGTCCCAGCTTCACGATTCTGTGTGGTGCCAGTATGGCAAGCTCCATCGCCACCATGGCGCCGAAGCTCTCGCCCAGTACATACGCTGCAGGCCACTCCAGAGCGTCCATCAAGTCAATGGCATCGCGGGCATAATGGCTCATGCTCCAGTCGCCGTTGGGAATATCGCTGTTACCCAGTCCGCGGGGATCTGCAGCGGCAATGGTAAACCGCTGTGTTAATGCTGAGTCGAACACGGGTGCCCGAACTGCCAGATCGAAGTTGGAGCCGCCGAGGAACAACAAAGGCAGGCCTTCACCTTGTACTCGGGTATTCAGTGCCAGCCCGGCGGTGGGTATGAGGCGTGGTGTTGTCATTCGTTAGCGACCAGACCTCAGCAGGCGGATCAACGGCAGGCTCAACATACCGATAGCCGCCAGAGCCAGGACTGTGGCAATAGGGTGTTCTGTGAAAAAGGCACTGAAGCTTCCGTCGGTAAGAATGAGCCCTTGCCGCAAACTGATCTCCAGTGTGGGCCCAAGCACCATACCGATTACCAGCGGCGGCATGGGGAAGCCCTGTCGACGCAACAGGAATCCGACCACACCGGCACCCACCATAATCAGCAAATCGAAAGGATTGCCGCGAACAAAGTAGACGCCGACAACACACAGGATAACGATAGCGGCCAGCATGAAACTTTCGCGCATCTGTAGCAGTGGCGCTGCAATTTTCGAGACCAGCATGCCCAGCGGCAGCAGCATGATGTTGATAATGAAGAAGCCGACGAAGATAGCGGCAATCAGCGTCGGGTTGTCTGCCATGAGGCGCACGCCAGGCGATACACCGTGCAACGTGAGTGTGGCGAGCATGACCGCTGTTACCGCATCACCCGGAATCCCTAACGCCATGGTGGGAATCAGTGCACCACCGGTTACCGCATTGTTGGCACCCTCGGATGCAATCAACCCGTCTGGCTCACCTTTGCCGAAGTTTGTCGATCGGGGAGATGATCGTCGAGCTTCTGCATAGGATATGAAGGCGGCCGTTGCAGCACCGGTTCCAGGCAACACGCCAATGCCACAACCGATAGCGACTGATTTCAACAGACCGCCTACACGACCTTTCCACTCAGCCAGCTTAGGCAACACGATACCGCTGAAACTGACCAGTGATTTTGCTGTATCGAGTTTTTCAGAAACACGCGTCAGTACTTCACTCAACGCAAAAACACCGATGACTACAGCCAGCAAATTAAAACCTGAGATCAATGGGAAGTAACCAAAGGTAAAGCGTGCTTCACCGGTGATGGGGTCACCGCCAACACAGGCCAGAAAAAGTCCGATCATGCCGGCGAGCAGTCCTTTTATCAAAGAGCCTTCTGATACAGAAACAATGCAAGTCAGGCCCAAAAGCACTAGTGCGAATGTCTCTATTGGTCCGAAGTTCAATGCAAAAGCTGCTAGTTGCGGCGCTGCGAAAATGAGCAACAAGGCAGAAGCCAGCCCTCCGGCAACTGAGGCAATAGTGGCCCAGCCAAGCGCTTTGCCAGCCTCGCCACGTTGTGCCATGGGATAGCCATCCAGACACGTTGCAGCAGACTGAGGTGTGCCGGGAGTATTGATGAGTATGGCCGAGACAGAACCGCCATACACCGAACCTGCATAGATGGCGATCAGTAACAGAATAGCGGGAGCCTGACTCATGGTGAGTGTGAACGGTAGAATCATGGCTACGGCTACAGTAGAGCCTATACCGGGCAACGCGCCCATGATGATGCCCAGCAAGGTGCCCAGAATCAGAACGGATAAACCTTGCAGAGTGAATAGCAACGCGAGCGCGTCTGGTATTGCATCAAGCATCAGATCCACCAGTACCAGGTTGATACAGGCAGGGGCATGGTCAGCACATGGTTAAACAGAACTACCAGCGCACCAGGGACGAACAGTGAGAATAATACAATATCAAGCACCTTCCGCTGGCCACTCGCAACAAGGGCTGTGACGGAAAACAATGCTGAGCTTGCGAAGAAACCGAGGTACTCCAGTAGTGCAATGTAGCCGGCTATAGCAATCATGAAAATCAACACCACCCACCACTGCGTGATGGTTGCAATTGAACCTGTAACCGCACGTGCCTTAACGACATCCGCTATCAGTGACAGTATGGCCAGTACTATCCAGCCAGACAAGATGATACGCGGAAAAAAAACGGGGCTGAACGCACTACCCAGATCAGCAAAGCCCAGCGTATAGGTATGCAGAAACAAGCCAACACCTACAAGCAAAAGTGTAAGAGACAGGCTGGTGCGCTCAGTCATCATGTCGTTAGCGATCGTTGGCCAATACTACAAGCCTGCCGCATCTATGATCGATGAGTTGGACTCGTACTGCGCACGATAAAAGGCATCAAAATCAGAGCCGTTCATGTAGTTGATGACCGTGTTGGTTTTGGTCGCAAAATCCTGAAACCCGTCAGACATCACCGCTGTTTCACACGCGGCACTCAGCTTGTCAGCAACGGCCTGTTCAACACCTGCCGGTGCAAAAAGACCACCCCACAGATACAGTTCGTCCAGTGGTGCCGCTATGCCTGATTCAGCAGCGGTTGGTACATCTGGAAACGACTCGAGTCTGGAGTCGTTGAATACCATCAGCGGCTTGAAGTCGCCTTTGGTCATGAGAATCTCAGTGTCTCCAAAGAACTGAATGGTGCCGGCAGCCATCGCCTGCAGCGCAGGTCCTGATCCCTGAAAGGGCAAGTGCTTGAGTTTGTCGAGAATGCCCAGGCCTGAAAATGCCGCCACGGTCGTCAGGTGTGTCATCGCGCCAGGGCCGGAGGATCCGAAAACGAGTTTGCCAGGTTCGTCATTGGCTGCTGTGACCACGTCTTCAACCGAGTTGAACGGGCTGTCGGCGTTAACAAATAAGAGAGTAGGTGAGGCCGCAACTGCACAGATCGGCGTCCAGCTATCCAGACCATACGGTACATCCTTGATTTGTGGCTGGATGGTGGAGACCGTGATCGACCAGTAGCCGAGCTGATAGCCGTCGGGCTTCTGCTGGGCGAGGGCGGCAGCGCCGACCGTGCCGGAACCGCCAGCCATGTTCGACACGTAGGTATCGCCGCCGATGGCTTCAGCGAAATGAGGTGCAAGACCGCGCAGCAACAAGTCCGTGCCGCCGCCGGCATTAAAGGGGGCGACCAGATTGATGGGGCGCTTCGGGAAATCTTCGGCAGCTGTTGCAACGGTCAGGCAGGATACTGCACTCAGGGCGATCAGGGTGGTGGTGAGAAATTTCACGGACTCGTGCTCCTTGGCTGTGGTTATAGGTGGTCTTATGCGGTCTCATAGCAAACCGCAAATTGACAGCGCTGTCAATTTGAATTTGATACGCTTGCACGGCCCATGAGAAATTTCGCCAGACCCACACTGAAGGATGTTGCCCAATTGTGCGGGGTTAGCGAGATCACCGTCTCGCGGGTGATGCGTGGTGCGCCCAATATTTCAGAAAAAATGCGTGTCAGAGTTCTGCAGGCAGTAGAGCAGCTCAACTATGCACCCAACAGGCTTGCCGGGGCCTTGGCGTCAAGAACAAGTGACTTGTTGGCGGTGATTGTGCCGTCGATGACTCACTCGGTGTTTCCAGAAGTGCTGGATGGCATCGACTCGGTCCTGAGCCAGACCCGCTACCGGACGGTACTGGGCATTTCACATTATGATCTGGATCGCGAAGCGGCGCTGGTGGATGATTTGTTGTCGTGGAACCCGGCGGCTATTGCCGTGGCAGGCTTCGAGCACACAGACGGTGCGCTGCGATCACTGCGGGAGTTCACCAATCCGGTGTTGGAGCTTATGGATGCAGATGGTGAGCCAATCGATTTATCGCTGGGCGTTTCACATACGCAGGCAGGGCGGATGATGGCTGATCACCTGATGGAGCGCGGTTACCGCAACATCGGATACATTGGTGCCTGGAATGAACGCCCTTCCAGATCCGTCAAGCGACGTGTAGCGTTTGAACAGCGCCTGCAGGATCTAGGCAGACCCCTGTGTTGCAGCCTAATTAAAGAGGAAGATTCCTCGATGCTGTTGGGACGACAAGCCTGTGAGCAAGTATTGAAGAATTATCCTGCAGTGGACGCACTGTTCTTTGCCAACGACGATCTGGTCGCCGGAGCGCTTTTATATTGTCTGTCTCAGGGGATATCAGTTCCCGATCAGATTGCATTGGCGGGCTTCAATGGATTGCCTTTGACTGAGGCGATGCCCATGAAGGTGACCACCATCAAGACACCTCGATACGAGATGGGCGTTGCAGCCGCCGAGCTGTTTCTCACACGGGTTGCTGAAAATCCTGACAATGCCGTGCATAGCCGCAGGATCTGTATGCCGCTGACACTCGTGCAGGGTGAGACGACGTGACGACAAATCCGGATCAGGCACCACGGGTGCTGAGCAAGAAAAGTACCGGATTGGCTTTTGTAGCGCTGTTGCTGCTAATCATTATTGTGTTCATCGTGTTCCCACCGTCTGACTGGATCCCGGCGGCACAGTGGGGGGCGTGGCTTGAGTCGAAAGGGCTCGCCGGTATCGTCGCCTTTGCCGTAACCGGTGTTCTGGCGACCTCAATGGGGTTCCCTCGGCAGATGGTCGCCTTTATAGCTGGCGTGGCCTATGGCGTCTGGACGGGGTTGTTCCTATCGCTGGTCGCGGCAACGGTTGGCTGCCTTCTCACCGTTCTGATGTCGCGCCGTTTTCTGGCTGGCTGGGTAACCGGTCGCTATCCGGCGTTTATAGAGCGTTTGCAGTCTTTACTGGTTAACGATACGTTTCTCAAGATTCTGGTTCTGCGCCTGCAGCCTCTCGGAACCAATTTGTTGACCAATACCTGTGTCGGTTTAACGACGTTGCCGCTACGTGTATTCCTGATGGCGTCTGCCGTGGGCTATGTGCCTCAGATGCTGGTGTTTACGTTATTGGGGTCGGGTGTGCGTGTCGAGTCGCGCTCCCGGTTGTTGCTCAGTGGTGTGATGCTCCTCGCCTCGATGCTGCTGGGTTGGCTGCTGTTCAAAAAGCATCAGAGTCAGCAGACCGACTGAAAACTGGCATGAGGTTTCGGCAAGAGTGTTTCACTTGACATATAAATGCGTCAAATCAGGTTGACACTATGGTGCTAAGAGACTTTAATGGTTTTGCAGTTTTGTGACTTATATCACACTGCAACCTCCTCCAAGTGGTATTTGCAGGCAGGAAGCCTTGACTCTGGCCATGGACGGCCGCCTTTTTTATCGGGTCGCGCAGGAAATCAACGTTGATAGAGCGATGCAAGGCTTGGATCTTGCTGAGCAGGTTACTTGGTTGATTACCGAGTGTTACTTTGCGACGATTCCCCGCACTTCTGCCTACCATCAGACGCTGGTGTTTTTTCCTTGTCTGTTTGTCGTCGTTGATGTTTCCGGCGCAGGCTGCCGACGTGTTTATCTATTCGTCTCAGTCATCCATTCGCGGCATTGACCTGACACAGGGCACCGACCGCTTACTGACCAATTCGCCATTTTCGTTAGGGGTCAACGCGCTAGCGTACAACCTGCAGGCTGGAATTGTGTACTACGGTGCCGGCACTAGTGTGTACCGCTGGAATCCGTCCATGGGCAGTTCGGCTTCTGCTCATACGCTGATGAACGATTTCAGTGTGGGTCCTGTAACAGCGCCTATCACTAATATAAACAGCACGGCAGGTTCCTACCTTAACGGCAAGTATTACGTGGGTTCAGAGAGTACGGCCGGGTATATCCAGGACATGTACGAGGTGACCATGTCCAACGACGGCACGCAGGTGGTGTCAGTCAGAGCATTGAATTTACTGGCAGCCTGCAACTGTACTGAAGTGCAGTTGGGAGGCTTTGGTGATGTGGCTGCCATCGCCGAAGGCGGAAGCGTCTATCTGTACGGATCGTCCGCCGATCTGTCGGGTCAGAGTCTGGGCACCTCGGCAGGACGCTGGAAGTTCGGTCTGCAAAACGGCACTTTCCAGTTGCTCAGCGGTGGATCAGGCGGGCAGATGAGCGCGGGGCCTGATGGCGCCCTGTACTCCAATGTAGGCAATTCGGTTCGTGAAGTGGACAAGAGTACCGGGGCGATCAGTGGCAACTCTCTGTTCACAACCTCAGCCCCGATCTATGACTTTACTGGCGGCTTCTCGCTGGATTACGGTGATGCGCCTGACAGCTACGGGTCGGCCTTTCACCGTTTAAGCCAGTCGACGGGTGTACGCATAGGTGCGCTGGGACCCGACAATGAGGCGGGGTCACTGAATTCAGTGACAGGGCTCACCAACGGCTCGGGAGATGATGACGATGGTACTGATGATGAAGATGCCGTCACCGGCACCGTCAGCGTTTCGGCACTGGTCTCAGAGTTTTCTTTGAACGTGCAGTGTTCAACGGGCGCTCGTGTTGCTGGCTGGATTGACAGCAATATCAATGGTGTCTTTGATAACGACGAGCGAAATTTCAATCATCCGGTAACCTGTTCAGCGGGGCAGGCGGAGCTTCGCTGGTCTGGCATGTTGAGTGCCGCAGCAGGCAACACGTATATGAGATTGCGTGCATCCGCCAATGCTGCGGCGGTGTCCCAAGCCGTTGGCATTGCCTCTGATGGTGAAGTGGAAGATCATCCTGTCACTATCACCGGTGCAACAGCGAGCTCGGGTAGTTGTCCGGCCAATGCTACCAGTCTTGTATTTGACGCCATAGACATTCCCAAAGTTATAGGGCCGAACGCTAACACGACGAGCACGTCAACGATCACGGTGAGTGACAACGGCACCCTGGTAGACGTTAACGTTCTGGCTTTGGCTGGCACGCACACGTACATTAATGATCTGTTCTTTGATCTGAGTCATGCTGGCACTAGCAGGCGGCTCTATGGTCCCAGCTGTGGTCGCCAGAATAATTTCTCTTTTGGCTTTGACGACAGTGCAGGTGGAACGCCGCCATGCCCACCGATCGATGGCAGTGCATACCCACCGGTGCAGTCCCTGAGCAGTTTTAATGGTCAGGATGCATCCGGTGCCTGGCAGCTGCGTATCACCGATCGCTACAATGGCGATGGCGGCTCCTTGACGAACTGGCAACTTGAGTTGTGCGTGGCGGGCAGTACTGTCGCTGAAGTGCCAGATCTGGTTCTTGGCAAGCAAGCGGTAGTTGATGGACAGCAAGTGAGGTTGCAGTTTGCGTTGCGCAATACCGGCAACGTGCAGCTGACAGAGGTATCCATCGAAGATGATCTGGATGGCGTTTTCGGGGTTGGCAATTATTCAGTACTCGGGTCTCCACTCATTGTTTCCGGTCCAGCTTCTGCCGGTGCCAATGCAGCGTTCAATGGCAGTACAGAGACTCAGCTACTCGCATCCTCTGTTGTTCTGGATGTTGGCGAACAACTGACCGTTGAGGTTGTCGTGCAAGTAGACGTGATTACGGGTGGCACTGATCCCGGTCTTTACTTCAATCAGGCAACTGGCTCTGCGCTCAGCCCGACGGGTGTGACGACTAATGATTTGTCTGGTGCAGGCCTTGATACCAATAGCGACACCGATGATCCTGTCAGTTTTCAACTTGATGCCAGCGCCAGGCTTGAAGGTTTCGTCTTTCTGGATACGTCAGCTGATCCTGCCAGCGCTCATGATGGTGTCAGAAACACGACAGAGGCAGGAGTGGGTGGGCGTCTTGTACAGATTCTTGACAGCAACAATAACGCTGTGTCCAGCACCACAACGGATGCCGCCGGATACTGGCAAGTATCGGTGGCGGCCATGCACCTTGACCAGGTGTTGCAAGTGGTCGTACAGGACACAACGAATACCGTCTTCATCAGCGAGGCCGCAGCTTTTAGTACGGGGCCGGTAACAGATGGGACACTACAGCTCAATGCAACTTACGCTGACACTGTCGGTGACATCGATATCGGTGTGGTACTCAACCCCCTGTTGCAGCAGGATCGCAATATCACCGTAAATCCCGGCTCAACTGTGAGTCATGCCCACAGGTTGACAGCTTCAACACACGGTGTGGCAAGCTTTACGCTCGATCATAATCCGGTACCGACTGATACAGACTGGGTGGCTACCGTGTGGCTGGATAACAACTGCAACGAGGAGCTGGACTCGCTGGATACTGTAATGACAGCGCCTGTGAGTATGGTCACGGATGAAACGCTGTGTCTGCTATCGGTTCAAGAGGTACCGCTCAATACCATCAATGGTGCTGTGGCAACCACCCGGCTGACGGCTCAGTTCACGCTCGCCGACGAGTCCTTGACAGGGCATGGTGTTCAGCTTGTTATCGAGAACACCGATACCACGAATGTTGTTCGCGTTGGATCTGGAAGGCTGGAGCTTGAAAAAACAGTGCGCAACATGAGCGCTGGCGGTATGGCGCAATCCAGTAACGCCGCAACTCCCGGCCAGATTCTGGAATACAGCATTGTGTATCAAAATACTGGCGACGGCACACTGGACGGACTGATTGTTCAGGATTCAACGCCTCCCTTTACGACGATACAGCCGGGAACAGCGGTCTGTAATGCAACTCCTGCCTCATTGATCTGCTCACCTGCAATCAATGGTGATTCACTCAGCTGGACGTTCAGTGGCACGCTGGCATCAGGTGAAAGCGGGCAAGTTAGTTACCGGGTAGTCGTTGATTAGCCAATATTGTGTATTGGCATGCCAGATGTGAAGCGATAGCTACACACGAGTCATTGATGACTCTTCCATTTTGTTAACTGGTGCACGTTTAGCCTTTCATACAAGGCATTTTCAGGCTCACTCTCTGCAATGTAACAGTTACCCGGCGGGTTATTCAGCGCCGGACTAACCCCCTACAGTCAGGAGAGTACGATGCGTTACCCCCGTTTAATCATCTTTCTATTGTTTGCGTTCTCATTGACAGGTCTGGCTTTCGCCAAGGGTCCTGTGACCGGTGAGATTCAGGCGTTCATCGTGTCAGTGACTGATGACGGTGAAGAAGTTGTTACCAAAGCCGTCGAGGCCGAACCCGGCCACGTGATGGAATTCCGAATTGTCTTCACGAATAGCGGTGATGAAGATGTTAGCGGTATTCAGGTTGTAGATCCTATCCCGCAGAACACCCGCTTCATACCTGATTCTCATCAGTCTGACGTGCCCGCTGCGTTTGAAGTGAGTATTGACGGTGGCGAATCATTTGAAAACGAACCGGTTGTGCGTATTGAGACGCAGACTAACGGCCGCCAGAAAGAGGTGATTGTTCCACCTGAGCAATACACACATGTGCGTTGGCTGGCAGAGCCGACGCTAGCGTCAAATGGCGGCAAGCATCAATTCACCTATCGCGTCACAGTAGATTAATCGGATACCCCTGATGAAAACAAGGAACATAAAAGGCTTTGCGGTCAATCCGCTGGCACAGGCATGTGCACTGGCACTGCTGGGCAGTACCCTGATAGTGTCAGCCACTGCATTGCACGCTGCCACATCCGCTGGCACACAGATAAAAAACCTGGCAACAGTCACTTACGAGGATGCTGCCGGTAACGTTTATTCAGCGCAGTCCAATGAGGCTATTATCACGGTTGCCCAAGTCTATTCAGCGTCTGTTGGCGTTGATATAGATGCAACTGCCGCGGCAGGCCAGACGGTTTATCTACCGTATATCCTGACCAACACGGGTAATGGTGAAGATGTCTTTGACGTCAGTGCGGTCAACGATATATCCATTGCCGATGCGCTGGATGCTGGCAGTATTGAAGTGTTTCAGGATACTAATGGCAACGGTGAACCTGATGCGGGTGAGCCAACCGTGTCATCGTTGACATTGCAGGCTGGCGATAGTGTTGACCTTGTTGTAGCAGTGACAGTACCGGCTACTGCTATTGGTGGCGACACTCTGGGCGTGACGCTTAATGCCACAGCACAGAATGGAACGGGTGCCGCTGTTTCGGGTAGTGTCTCTGATCTTACAGCCGGTGGTGGACGTGACGGTCAGGACGGTACAAATGAATCCCTGATAACCGTGACAAACGATGCTGTGTTGGTCACAACCAAAACAGCAGTACCGGACTTTGCTAACAATCAGGTCAGTTACACGCTGACTGTGCGTAACAATGGCAGTATCCCCGCAAAGAACGTGGTCATCTATGATGGACTTCCTGCCAATACCACTCTGGTATCTTCAGGTGTGTCAGGGTTGCTGGCCGCCAACGGTGATACGACCGATACGCCAGCCGTTATTTCTGAAGTGGGTCTTGGTTTTGATCTTAACGCGGATGGTGCAGCTGACGACACGGATGAATTGTCGTTAGGTATTGATCTGAACAATGACGGTGATACTGGCGATGCGAATCTTCCTGGTGTTTATGCGGTAGACAGTGAGTTGCCAGCTGGTGCCAGTGTATCAATGACGTTTACTGTGCAGTACGATCCGGGCGTGCTCGGTGGTGGATACGTTATCAGAAACCAGGGTCATGCCGCTGGTGATACAGACACGATACCGGGTATCGATTCTCTGGTTTCCTCAAACATTGTGCAGACAACAATATCTGCAGGCTATGGCGTGGATATCCGTGACACGGGTGTGGGTGCTGACCCGACAGTCAATGACGGTGGAGACGATGATGAAGAGCTGAACAATGATCAGTTCGTCGTCAGTGCCGCAGCTGGAGGTACGGTTCTTTTCAACAGCATCGTGACCAACAACGGAAATGCGTCAGACATCTTTGAACTGACTGTGGCGTCGGGCAGCTTCCCGACTGGTACGGTATTTACACTGTATGATCAATCCGGTGTTGTCCAGTTGTCTGATTCTAACGGATCGGGTGTTGATACAGGTCCACTTGGCAGCGGCGCCAGTGTCAATATTGTTATCAAGGCAACGTTACCGGCATCGGCTGCAGGTGCGGGTCCATTTCAGGCAACGGTGGTGGCCACATCAGCCTACGATCCTGCCTCTTCACCGGTCACTGATTCTTCTACAGTGACTCTGGGCCAGATTGTTGTAGCCACTGCAGATTTGCACAACTCGGCCAATGGTACGCTGGGCACTAACGAAGATGAGCTGACTACGCCTTATGCTGCTGTTACAACCTTTGATGGCGTAACCGGCACCACGGTCGATATTCCGTTGTACATCGACAATGAAAGTGGTGGTAGTGATTCGTATGCACTGAGTGCAGGCGCAGTGTTTGACGGTACTGCCTTGACAGGCTTGTTGCCAGGTTGGTCTGTACAGTTTTTTGATACAGACGCCGCGGGCAATGCAACAGGTCCGGCAGTGTCCAATACACCGGTCATTCCCAGTGGCACACTGGACTACAAGATGATCGCTGTTATCACGATTCCGTCAGATGCTACTCAGGCAGTTGATGATCTGACATTCGACAATAACGGTGATGGCACAGCCACTAAGTTGCTGGGTAACGCCGATGCCGATGGAGATTACCCGATCTTCTTTCAGATAGCGTCGTTGAATACCGGTGCGTCAGATATAAAGCTGGATGCGATTGATGTGGGTGCTGATCGACTTCTTTCACTGGTCACACCCGGTAGCAATCAGGTAGAGCCCGGTGGCAGCGTGACTTATGGCCATACTCTGGCCAATAATGGCAATGTCAATGAAGTGGTAGAAGTGACATCCACCAATAGCCAGACAGGTTGGTCACACACTATCAATATCGACACTGACAATGATGGAATTGCCGACACTGCTCTGGCAAGCCTGACTCCCGGTACCATTCAGGTGCTGCAGGCTAATGGTGTAACAGTGGATGTCACAGTGACCGATACTGACGGCGACGGTAACCCGGAATTGAGTCTGGCTCCCGGCTTCTCGCTACCGTTGGCAGCCACGGTATTTGCACCTGCCAATTCAGCACCGGGGCAGGTTGATACATTGACCATCACGGCAACCAACCAGGAGACAGGTGGTCCTGATGTGACAGTCACTGATCAAACCACTGTTATCAATGGTCAGGTACGTCTGGTCAAGACAGTCGGTGTTGATGCAGATTGTGACGGTACGGTGGACAGCGGTTTTGCTCAAGTACAGGGTGCAGGTGTTGCACCGGGTGAGTGCGCCATCTGGCGAGTGGTTGCCGAGAACCAGGGTGCTGCCGATGCGCAGAATGTGACCATCACAGATGCGGTGACAGCGTTCAGTACTTATCAGGCTGGTACGTTGTCTTACTGTCTGGGAAGTGCCTGTTCACCAGCACCGGTCAGCGACGCTGCTGATACTGATGAAGGTGACATTACCGCTAGTACCATCGTGTTCTATGTAGGACCGGGTGCAACACCAGCTTCCGGGCTGGGTGGTGTACTTATCCCGGGGCAATCTGCTACCGCACAGTTCAGCGTGAAAGTGGACTAGCTTGAACTAGGTAACAGCAAGTCGGATCGTGTCGTTGGCTGGATGCTCACTCAACAGGTGTGTATCCAGCCAACTGACGCACTTGCAATAAGGACTTGAATCAAGACAAGACCGGCAAAGGGAGGTGGCCGGCACCCTCAATCAACCTACAGGACTTTGACTCAGCTACTTATGACTGTTACGCGCGCTTTTCATGTTTTGTCCGGCGTGCTCCTGTGGTTTTGTCTTTCCGTGGCAAATGCCGCCACGATGCCAGGCTTTGAAATACTCAACAAGGCTTTTCTGTCATACATTGACGGCTATACCGGTGAACGTGTAGATGTTGAATCCAACACCTCGCGAATCAAGGTATCCGAGCTTTACCAGTTCAGCCTCACGGCAGATCAGGAACGTAGTGCGGCTCCGCTCAAGGCACTGATATTTGCGCATACGCTGACCAACACCGGTAACCTGAAGGATGAGTACTTTCCTGAGCTCAGTAATGAAGCGGATGACCAGGAAGATCTGACCAATCTTCAGCTGACAATCGACACGAACGGTAATGGTCAGATAGACGAAGACGAACCCGTAGCAGGCTCTTCAGTGTCGCTGGAGGCCGGGGAGTCTGTGATGTTTCTGGTCAGTGGAACCACGCCGGGTTCGACGCAGTCTGGCGATGTCATCAATGTCGCCATCCGGGTGAGCTCGGCACAGAAGACTCTGGACGCGCAGACCAACACGGATACGATTTATACGCAGGAACCGGCGCAGTTCAGCCTGACCCTGTCACAGACACCTGAGTGCAGTGTTGCACTGGCTGCTGATGATGTCATCAGCTACCAGCTGGATATCAACAACTCCAGCCAGCCGCTGCCCATTGAACGACAGATACTGGTTGACGGTTCTCTACGCTCGGGAGTGTTGTTGCAGATTCCTGTGCCAGAAGGTCTGATGTTGCTCGAAGAATCAGCGTTCGACACGTTAGGCTATGAGTCCCTGGCGGTGGTTCAGCAAAGTTCTGAAACGGATGATGCGTGGATCAGCTA
>Ga0114956_1001628_pt1 | contig 17723 bp, 19 predicted proteins | sample MaitaG_FD_87304 | JGI IMG/M metagenome (GOLD analysis project Ga0114956, IMG submission 87304) | Marine algal microbial communities from Maine, USA - Maine_Asex2 metaG | ecosystem: Host-associated > Algae > Red algae > Unclassified | place: Maine, USA | collected 2015-01-05 | reverse complement strand
TCTTTTTGTTCAACTTCTTCGATATTTTTATTTTCAGGTTGTTGGGCTACCAGAATCAAAATAGTTAAGCCAATGAAACCAGCTAATGTGGCAACAAAAAATACGGAGTCAAATGCTCCAGGGGTCAGGCTTAAGAGTGTAAATGCGGCTAATGGCCCAAGAAGGGCGCCTAATGTATCTAAGCTTCTATGCACTCCGAAAGCAGTGGCTAGGTTACCTTTTTCAACACTTAGTGAGATCAATGCGTCTCTTGGTGCAACTCGGATTCCTTTTCCGACTCTGTCAATTAATAAAAATACAATTGCAAGTGAACCGGTGATAAATGTTGATATGAACAATCCAAGTCTGGTTAGTGCTGATATGCCGTAGCCTGCTATTGCTATTTTTTTGTGTCTGTATTTTTTGTCAGAAATGGTTCCGCCCCAAAGCCTGAACCAAGCTCCACTTATTTGGTAGGCGCCTTCGTAGAGTCCAAAAGCGATGACGCTGAAGCCTAGTGATTCTGTTAGGAACAGAGGAATGGTTGCGATGACCATTTCGGATGATATGTCAGTAAACAGGCTTACAAAGCCCAAAGCGAATACATTTTTTGATCCGTTACTTTTTAAGAACCCTCCGGACGCACTTTTGTTGCGATTCTTAGGCGAAAGGTTTTTGTATACATCTTGTAAGTACACCTAGGCCTATCGGCTTTAGTTGTAGAAAATTCAGCTTTTTAGGCTGTATAAAGTCAGCCAGCTTTATCTAATTTGGATTCTAAATCTAGATGCGGAGTTATATCTATTGTTTCTGCAAGCTCAATTATTTCAAATAAACCAATTCCGGCTTTATTTGTTATTTTGAAGCCGTATGTTCGAGCGATATCTTTTGAATCAATATCTATATTTTCGAGCTCTCTTACTAGATTTGGTCCCATGCCTTGTTCAGATAAAAGTCTTCTAATGCGTCGAGGGTTTGTTACTGATTCGAGAACAAGTCCTCTCAAAAATGTTTTATAAGAGTTATCGTCTACCTCAATATTTGGTGCATTATTGATTTTTAGATCATGATCTTTTATCGCTTGTAAAAGTTTTAATCGATATTTTTTGGATGGAACCTTGAATAGGATTTCGATGAGTTGAGGATCATTACAAATTTTACTTAGTTGCGTTCTATCAAGCTTTTCAGGTGAGATTACATACCTTGCAGGCATTAACCCAATTGTTCTAAAACCCAGTTCAGTTACTGTTTTATATATTGGATCTGAAATTGGATCTGTCAACCCAGTTAGAACACTCCAGTAACCGTCACCATCTTCTGATGCGTGGTGTCTGGCGTGGCTTTCTGGGCTGACAAATATTTCTGATTTTTGGGCAGCCTTGATGATCGGTTTAAATAGTTTAGGAATTTTGTGTGGGCTATGGGAGTATGTGTGGGCAATATTATTTAATGGCAATAGACCTATAAACGTTCCGACTGTTGCTTTTATGTTCATATTGACTTTGGGATGCGCCAATAGCATCATTGGGGTTGCCGCTTTGGTTCCTAATATTGTTAGCAACTCAATAACTGAGTGGTTTTCATAGCCGTTTGTATCTATGTGGTGGGCTCTGAAGCCGGTAGAAGTTTTGCCTAGTATTTTGTAATCGTCTAGCGATGCGTGCATCGGTCCTGAGGCTATAGCTGTTGAGACTAAGCCAGCCGCTAACGATAGCGCTAACTTTTTTCTACCGCCAGGTTTTGCAAAAGCTGCGATTAGTTGCAGTGTAAGAACACTTGTTGCAGCTACATGGCTTGTGGCGAAGCTTTTTCGTACGGGCCCAGGGTCAGCTGCTGGTTGTGCGAGAACTTTTCGAATCGTGGGTTGAATCTCTTCTCCTGCTGACATTGCGGCTAGCAGCAGGATAACTGGATCTTCACCCGGGCTGGCTTTGATTTTTCTGTGTATTTGGTCTTTTGTAGGTATTAGTTCAGCAGAGTTTGCCATCGGGTCCTATTGTTATAGAGAGTTTTGATTCTAGTTTGAATTAATGATAAATGTCATTTTAGTTTCACTAATTGTTCTAATCGTTTAACCAAGGCAAATGTAAGCTATTTGGTTAAGATGAGGCTTGATTCGAGGAGTTTGTATGTCTTTAGTTACTGATGAGAAGCTGAAAGATTCGGTTTGGCCTTCTGAGATTTCTAATGAAGCGGCTAAAAAGGCTATTGCTCAGAAGCTTGTTTCTAATTTGAAGGACGGTGATTTGGTTGGTGTTGGGTCTGGCTCTACCGCTTTTGTTACTCTTCTCGAACTGGTGGATGCAGCAAATAATCAGGGAATTAGTTTTTCGATAGTTGGTACTTCCGTTGAAATTGAACGTGCAGCTATGTCTTTGGGAGTTACAGTTGTTGGCCTTGGCCAATCACAGGTTGCTTGGAGCTTTGATGGTGCTGACGAGGTTGATCCTGCTGGCCGTCTTATTAAAGGCCGTGGTGGGGCTATGTTTCGTGAAAAACTTTTAATGGCTTCTAGCTCAAAAGCATTTATTTTGGCTGACAAATCAAAGAATGTCGGCAAGCTTGGCGAGAAGTTTGCTGTGCCTGTTGAAGTTCTGCCGGTTGCTATTGATTTGGCGAGAGCGTCTTTAGAATCTTTGGGTGCGACAGAGGCTCCGATGCGTGCTGCTGGGGGTAAAGATGGACCAGTTGTCACAGAATATGGCGGAGTTATTTTGGATGTTAAATTTTCTGGTGATGTACCGAGTGAAAAAGATATTGAATCTATCCCTGGGGTAACATCTACCGGTTTATTCGACAGATGGTCTTACGAATTAATTGACGACTAAATTATTCTCGATGTCATTCCCGGCTGGATAGCTGTCATTCCCGGCTGGATAGCTGTCATTCCCGGCTGGATAGCTGTCATTCCCGGCTCGATAGCTGTCATTCCCGGCTGGATAGCTGTCATTCCCGGCTCGATAGCTGTCATTCCCGGCTCGATAGCTGTCATTCCCGGCTCGATCGGGAATCTACTTCGTCTAGTCTTCAGAATTTCTAAGCACAAGTAGCCAAATCAAGATAGCTGATACAGCTATTAAAATGATTGAAAGCAAACCTGTGCGTGCGTCAAAACCTTCACCTGATGCCAAGAAAATATCTGTTGCTAATGTAAAGAAACCTGTTGGCGCAAGTTTAAGTGTTGCTGGTAGTTCTTTAACGGTGGCTAACATAACTAAACCAACTCCGGAAAGTACGCCAGGTTTCATGAGTGGTAAATGAATTTTTATCCAACGGTCAATGTTGGAGCTGTTTAGTAGCCGTGCTGATTCTTTTAATGAGTCGGGTACAGCTTTGAGTGCTGTTTCTGCGGAGCCTAATCCAACTGAGCCGAAGTGAATTACATAAGCAAATAATAACATCAAGTAGCTTTGGTATAGCCATCCGAAGCCAGGGATCTTAAGGTTCCAAAATACAATGGCTAAGGCTATTACTACTCCGGGGGTTGCATAGCCAGCAAGCACCGAGACTCGGGTGAACCTGGCGGAGATCTTTTTTGAGTGCAGTGTTACTTGTGCTACGGGAACTATTACGAACATTGTTATCACTCCGGCGAGTGAACCGGTCAGTATAGTTGCAGTTGTCAACCAGAGTGTTTCTGAAATATCAATATTTGCTTGGGCTATACCACGCCATGTCCAGTACACAAATGTTGAGAGTGGTACAACAAGTGAGGTTATAATTATTAGGCCGAGTGATCCGTACGCTAATATTTTTAGTTTGCCTAGCGTGTTCAGTTTTTCGTGTTGAAATTCTATTTTCTCTTCATTTTTTTGTTGGATGCCCCGTCTGCGTTCTACAGCGATTACGGCGATAGCAACGATTGCTAATATTATTGACCCTGATGATGAGACAAATGTATTGGTCAAGAATGATGTGTAGATAACTCGGGTGAGTGTGTCGTAGCCCAAAAGCGATACAGCACCGTATTCGCTTAAACAATATAAGAACACAAGTAGTGATCCGGATATGATCGCTGGGTAAAGCTGCGGCAATGTGATTTTAAAGAACACTCTTGTCGCTGTTGATCCGAGTAGTCTGCCAGATTCTTCTAGTGAGTGGCGCATCCGTGCCAGTCTTGCTCGCACGATCATAAACACGTACGGATATGTGAACATTGTTAAAACAAACCACGCTGGCCAAAACCCTCTTAGTCTGGTCGAAATATCTAAACCTATGAGTTCCGCTGCATTACTGATTATTCCACCGTTTGGGTTTAATGATCCGATGTAGGCTAATGCTCCTACATATGTTGGGATTGCTAACGGGAGTATTAGAAGTGCAGACAATAGTCGTTTGTATTTAATATCGGTTCGGCTAATTATCCATGCTGTGTATGTTCCGATTATTGCAGAGCCGACTGAGACTGCTGTTGCAAGAAGAATTGTATTTATTGTTGGTTTAAATATCTCTTCGCTAAATCTTTCTAGGTTTTGATTTGTTTCGAGCCAAGAATTTCCAGCTCGGTAAAGTAAATAGAAAAGAGGTAGCGAAAACATGATGCCTACAAATGCGCTATACGTGTTTAAATATTTGAGTTTGTTCGTAAACATTAAGTTCTTCAGTTTATCTTTTGGTTGAATAGATCGTTGTTTGGTTATTTGCTTTAGTAGATTGTTTAGTTAAGTAATTAGATCTTTTGGTTATTGCCAAGCGCATGTGTTGTAGATACTTTTGATGGTAATCCATTGAGCATCTGTTGCCGTTCTATATTTACGTCCAACATTTATTGGAATATTATTTTGGTCATGAACTACTTTTTGTAGGACACTGTCACAACATAACCTTGTAACAGCTTCTGGTGGAAGTTCAGTCCCCATATTTGTTTGATGTACAGAATCATCGTGATAGCCGGTTGCTAGAGTTTGTTGATCTACAATTACAGTGATGTGAGGCAACCTTTGTTGAGTGTTCCGACTCGATGTTGCTAGTTCAAATAGGGCACTTAATGCAAGGTTAGGGTTTTTTACAGTTGGGTTTTCACTTGTTTTCGCAAGAGTAGAGGTGTGCGCATCTATAGCGGCTGTAAATGCTTCGTATCGAACTGGATCTAGTTGCCCACAGAATTTACCCATTCCTGTTTTGTTGTCATACCAGTGTTTAAATTCTGATGCTTCTCGCATCTGGATAAGATCTTTAAGGCCATGGTCGTTGCGACTTTTATCTACGATTCGTTTCATGTGTCTATTGAAAGTGTCAACTGGCATTTTTGTCGCCGCTGAAGATATTTCTTTTTGATCTAGTTGAGTTCTTTGTTCATCAGAAAGTTTATTAATGTGTCGACTTACAGAATCTACATGGCTAGAGCTTGAATCGCCCGAGACGACGGCTTCGAGTAAACCAGGTACAAGTGCTACAGTCTCTGCACGCTTTGCTTCAGCCCTAGCTTGATTTCCTGATACTTGCCCAAGATCGAGCGAAATATCAAACCCCGAAGCTGAGTTGCCTTCAAGTGCCAGCTGATCAGCTCGACCAACTATTTTCATTGCTAAACCGTCTAAACATCTTTGAGCTGTGCGCACGGCACGTAACAAATCACGTAAACAAATATCGTCTGAAACCTGAGAGACATTAATACCTGAAACCAGATAGGGCAGGTCGGCGACTACTGCGGGTATTTGAAACAAATTGTTGTTCAATTTAGTATTCACCGTCTGCTCCTACCTGGGTTCAATTAAGACTATATACAGAACATTTGTTCGTGTCAACAAAAACGTATTAAAATATTTAAAATGATTTAAACGTAAATAACATCCTTAATGTGGTGGGGTAGTCGGCCCCCGTTATTCTCGCAAACCAGCGTCTGAGATCATTTGTTGAGTGGTGGCAAGGTCGTCTCCGAGTGCCTGGTAGTCGATGTCTGAAACGTCTGAAAATTGTGCATCGGGAATATTTGCAGCGGGGGCCACGCCGTTTGCTAAGGGGTATTCAAATGTTTCATCTGCAAAGTATCTTTGTGCGTCTTCGCCCAGTAGCCATTTGATTAGTTCATCAGCAGCGTCTGTATTATCGGTTGCCTTTAGTTTGGTTGCTGCGCTGATCATTAAGAAACTGCCAGGGTCAGAGGCTGGGAATTGGTGGTTGGCGCCTTTGTGTTCTGGGTTTTCTTCTAGTTCTCTAAAGTTGTAATAGTGGTTTACTAGTCCTACTTCAACTTCGCCGATGCCAACTGCGTCTATTATCGGTCCATTTTTTGGATAAGTTTCTGGTTCATTTGCTGCGATACCGGCTAGCCATTCAGCTGTTTTTTCTTCACCGATGCTGGTTCGCATTGCTGTTACGAAATCTCTGAACGATCCGTTATTTGGGGCTAAACCTAGTTTGCCTTTCCATTCTGGTTCTGTGAGTTCAAATATGGTTTCTGGTAGTTCATCTACTGTTAGTAAATCTGTGTTGTAGACGAGTACTCTTTGGCGTCCAGATATTCCAACCCAAAGGCCTTCTTTGTCTTTGACTGTTTCTTCAACGAGGCTCAATGTGTTTTCAGAGATTTCCGTGAGGTGATCGTTCTGTTCTAATACTCCAATAGCTCCTGGAGTTTTTGATAAAAACACATCTGCTGGAGTTTTATCGCCCTCTTCGTTTAAGAGCGCTACTAGTTCTCCGTCATCGCCATAGCGGACTTCTACCTTGTTGCCAGTTTCTGTTTCATACTGATCAATTATTGGCTGGATTAAATCTTTTGATCGTTCTGAATATAGTGTTACTGGCTCAGAGTTGTTTGACGCAGCACTTTCTGTATCAGAGCATGCGCTAGATAGTATGCAGAAGCCGGTTAATGCTATCAGGGTTGATTTTATTGGTCTGAATTTTGTTTCTTTGTTAATCACGTTAGCTAGTATATCGGTCGCTATACAAAAAATGTTAAGCATGCTTAATAAATTTGTATTTTGTATGTAGATTTCGAAATTAGAGCACTAGTTGATATAATGGACCGAGCGGTTTCTATGGTGAAAAATATGGCGGATACAAAAACCAAAGCAATGTTGATAGAGCTCGAACAATTATTCGCTGATGCAATAGCCGACTTAAGAACTCAGAATCGTAATATTTCAGATAAAGTTTTACCAACAATAAAAGTTAGCAGGGCCTAGCGATGATCACAGAGGAAGAAATGCTGCCGTTGCTCTCTGAGGTTTCGCCGGGTTTTGAAGCCGGCTTTTTGGCAGCCAGCTCAAAATTAGGTTCTGAACAGCCCGTCTATCCGGCACTTGGCCAGCTTGCTAGATACATGAAAGTTCTTTTAGATAATAAAGACAGTATTGCCCTGCTCGATATATTTTTTGTTATCGAATGCTGGTGTCGTGAGGGTGACGACTATGTCAAAGAAGCAGCCACAGTAGGCTTAATCGAGAACCTGCAAAATATTAATGTCGTTGGCTCTATCGGGGTTAAGAAGTTTTATACGTATCTATTGCCAGAGTCAAAAAAGGTGTGGCACAAAGTAGCCCGATTCTGGACCCACGGCGAAATTATAAAATAAGGTTTATATGGCAGAATCACACTTAATAGAGTTCCCAAATTCTGATATCTTAGATCGGGCTTTTAAGAGTTTAAAAAAAGGTAGTAGAGAAACACAAACTAAACAAAATCGATTAGTTGAGATTTTAAGAAATCGAATAGAATCTATTGATCTAAATTACGATCTTCAGCCTTCTGTGTTTCAAGTCGCTGATTTCATTCTGCTTGTAGCTATTAATAATCATTTGATTATTTCTCAAGGAACTACATATCAAAGTTCAAAACTCGAAGAACAGGTTCTGAAGCATATATTTGGACCTCGGGAGCAAGTTTACATAGCTATTACTGCTGCAAAGATGAGCGAAGGAGATTTTGTAGGTACTTTTGATGGTCTGTTAGGAAGAGGCGTTGCTGGTAAAGAGCCCCTGCTGCCCATGTCTAGAGGAACTACTTCTCGGCTCAAACCGGTTGATTCAGGAATGGGTTCAAAGCGAAAAAAACCTGTTCCCCCAGAGCCGACACCTCATGAACATTCACCAAACCCACAACAAGGTTAACTTGCACCTCCCCAGGAGACAAAACATCCAAAGCAAGAACCACCGAAAAGATCTTCTATACAAGAAATTGTAAGGAAGTATCCAATTTCTGAAGGTCCAAAGACTCCGGAAAGTTTTCAAGCTCATAGTGACGAAGGTGTGTACGCAGCATTCGAAAAATACTTTTCAGATGTTCATGAATACTATTCTCAGTTGAATGGTAAACAAAAAATAGCATTAATATCAGTTGCAAATTTTATTCTTGATAAAAAACCTGTTCAAACTAGTGTGAGCGGGTTTGTTATTCTGAATGTTGTCTGGAAAGCTATAAATTCATTAAATAAAGTAATTATTGCTTCAGATCCGAGATTGGTAGATATCAAAAAGAAGATTAATGAGAGTTTTAGGGGCGTGACTCCAAGGGAAGTTCAAGTGAAAATATTAGCCACATCAATTAAAGAATTGCAATTGGTATTAGATGGGGCTTTGGATGCAACGGGGCTTAATCAGAGATCAGAACCAAACCAGACTCCTCAATCTCCACAGAGACGCGAACCTGGAGGGGCTGCTCCTAGCGTCTGATTAGTTTATAGGTTGAGTTTGAGTGTCTTATCATTTGCTAGAAATCACCTGGAACCTTCTTATCTAAAGAATTTATTAGGATAGGGCGGTCTTGATCGGGTCTGCATCATTAAACCAGAATTTTTTGCAAAGAAAGTCATATGTTTTGGCTATCTAGCAGTACTCGGGTAGAGTAGGCTGCCGTGTCGGACTTTTTCCGGGAATATCTCCTCGTATTTTTCTTCATAGTATTAGGTGTAGCTGCCGTAGGCGGTCTTATTGGCGTTGCCTCTATTCTGCGCCCTAGCCGTCCAAGCGCTGGCAAGGTTATGAACTACGAAAGCGGCGTTGATCCAACCGGTACGGGCTGGTCACAAAGTCAAATTCGTTACTACATATTTGCTTTGCTTTTCGTAATGTTTGATGTTGAAGCTGTATTTATATTTCCGTGGGCGGTAGCCCTAGAGCAGCTTGGCGTTTTTGGCTTGGTCGAAATGGTAATATTCATATTTATCCTCGCACTTGGGTTAGCTTATGCTTGGCGGAAAGGCGTTCTTAAATGGGCTTAGTCGAATCCGGAAAGCTTCCAAAAGGTTTAACAAAACTTCTGAACACCAGCCGAAAGTACTCTTTATGGGTTTACCAATGGGGCCTAGCTTGCTGCGCTATTGAAATGGCTGCAACACTGGCTTCACCCCGTTACGACGTGATGCGTCTCGGCGTTATTCCTTTACCTGCTAGCCCCCGTCAGGCAGACTTAGTAATAGTCTCTGGAACAGTTACAGACAAAATGGCTCCCGCAGTTCGTCGTCTGTACGAGCAAATGCCAGAACCTAAATATGTTATCTCAATGGGATCATGCGCAAACTGTGGCGGCCCATATTGGGACAGCTACTCAGTAACAAAAGGTGTTGACCAAATAATCCCTGTGGACGTTTATGTTCCAGGTTGCCCGCCTCGTCCAGAAGCTTTATTAGAAGGCATCGTATTACTTCAAGAAATCATCCAAAACGAAGATATGGCTGAGAAGTGGAAGGGTGATCCTCTTGCCATCGTCTGAAACTGAAGAAACAACAGAACCAGTAATAGACGAACTCAGACAGGGTTTGATAGACGAACTTCGCAAAGACTTAGGTGAAGCATTAATAGCTGATCACCTAATTCCTGGAAAAGACCTTTGGGTCAGAATCGATTCAAAATACTGGGCAGCATTCGCAGGCCTAATGAAAGAACGTAAAGGTTTTGGCTTCTTCGACTGGTTATCTGCCATTGACTGGCTAGATTCGCCATTTGGTAGAAGTCTAGATTCAGATGTAGACACAAGATTAAACCCAGACACTGAACCTGTAGAACAAAAAGAAATGACTTTTGGCTACACCGGAGGTGCAACAAGATTTCAAGCTATAGCTCGGCTATATTCGTTAGATAGAAAAGTTGGTATCACAGTAAAAGCAGACATTGATGATTCAATGACATTGCAGACCTGGACCGAATACTTTGCTGGTGCAGCCTGGCATGAACGTGAAGCTTTCGAAATGTTCGGCATCAACTTCAAAGGCCACGAAAACTTACGGAAAATATATTTGCCAACAGGCTTCGAAGGTAACCCTCTAAGAAAAGACTTCCCACTAGTAGCTAGGTTAGTTAAACCATGGCCCGGCATCGTAGATGTAGAACCAATGCCAGAAACAGAATCAGCTGAAAAGTCAGTAACCACACCAGGTGGCGCATCAACAACTAACCCAGGTTTGGAAGGTAGCCAATGACCGCTAAAACAGACGCTCAAAAACTTTCATACATTGCAGCCCAAGCAGCTGACGCCCGAGTAAATGTCGAGCTTGAAGCTGAAGGTATGACCCTAAACATTGGGCCTCAGCACCCGGCAACACACGGAACCTTGCGAATAATAGTTCGCCTAGATGGTGAGCAAGTAACTAAAGTAGATCCAGTTCTAGGCTACATGCACAGAGGCTACGAAAAATTAGCTGAAGTAAGAACTTACCCACAAGTAACAACTTTAATAAACCGCATCGACTGGGTAGGCAGCTTCGCAAACGAAGTGCCATTTGTATTAGCCGCAGAACAATTAATGGGTATTGAAGCCCCAGACCGGGCTCAGTGGATTCGAACAATTCTTTTCGAAATGGGCCGCATCGCAAACATCGTATTGTTCCTAGGCGACATGGGCGTGCAACTAGGTGCTGTTACCCCAATGTTTTATGCTCTACGTGACCGTGAACTTATTTTAAACCAAATAGAATCTGCAACCGGAGGAAGGTTCCATCCAAACTTTAATCGCATCGGTGGGGTTAAAGACGACTTGCCAGCAGGTTGGATAGAAGACACAAAAGTTGCTTTAGATAAAATTATGAGTTTCTGTGATGACGCAGAAGGCTTAATAGTTGGTAACGAAATATTTGAAGAACGAACCCGAGGAGTTGGCATTATCCCAGCCGATATCGGCCTCGAATACGGTTTAACAGGGGCAAATATTAGAGCCTCAGGGGTTGACTGGGACTTACGTCGAGATTCAGACATAGGTTTACCATACGACAAAGTTGACTGGAAAGTTTGGACCCACCCAGACGGCGATTCTTTCGCCAGATATTGGGTGCGTTTACAAGAAGTAAGAGAGTCTTGCAAAATAGTTGAACAGCTTTTAGATTCTTTACCATCGGGCGCAATCATGGCTAAAGTGCCACGAATTATTAAAGTCCCAGAAGGCGAAGCATGCATTGCCACAGAAAACCCATTAGGGCAGATGAGCTACTACGTAGTTTCAAAAGGCGGTTTAGAACCATTTCGAGTAAAAATTCGCACTGCAAGTTTTTCTAACATGTCGATAACACCATGGCTGCTAAAAGGTGCTTACGTTCCAGATGTAATTACCATATTGGCGTCTCTATACTTTATTCTTGGAGACCTGGATAGATAATGTTGTTACTAGAACTCGCATATTGGCAAGAATCAATTCTTAAACTGCTTTTAGGTTTTATAGTTGTACTTGTTCCTGCCGGTGTAACCGTTTACCTGTACTTATTTAAAATGGTTTCGTTTATGCAAAGCCGTCTGGGTCCTATGGAAGCTGGTCCTTATGGTTCTTTGCAACTTCTGGCTGAGCTCGGAAAATCTGCCCAAAAAGAAGATATATTCCCAGACAAAGCAGACAGAATAGTATATGCGGCCGCACCATATGTTGTAATAGTCAGCTCTTTCTTACTTGTTCTGGTTGTGCCATTTGGTCCAGACGCATACTTCGTTAACTTTGACACAGGCATATTCTTTGCTTTAGCTGTTTCATCACTTTCTGTTATCGGTATTTTGATGGCTGGCTGGGCAAGCGCCAGTAAATATTCTTTAATGGGTGGGCTTCGTGCGGCCGGTCAGCTTATTGCTTATGAACTGCCTTTGATTTTGGCAGTTGTTGGTGTTGTCATTCAGGCAGGCACTTTAAATATGCAAGGCATAGTTGATGCACAAATTAATGGTGAAATATTTGGCTGGGGTGGCTTAGGTAACCCATTTATCCTGACCCAATTTATAGCATTCTTCATATTCATGGTTGCGGTTCAAGCAGAGTTAACTCAAACACCGTTTGATATGCCAGTAGCAGAATCTGAATTAGTAACCGGTTACATGACCGAATATTCTGGTTTCAGGTTCTTAATGTTCTTTATCGGCGAATTCGCCACCGCAAACATTTTTGCGTTCCTAGGAGCAACCTTGTTCTTAGGTGGTTGGTCAGTACCTCCGTTTGTAACAGACATGCTTGGTCTAGACCCATACTCTGCTTGGTTTAATTTAATTGGCCCAATTGTGATGCTCACAAAAATGCTTCTAATCACATTTGTGATTTACTGGGTTCGTTTCACATATCCAAGGTTCAGAGAAGATCAGCTGCAAGCCTTCGCCTGGAAATTTTTAATTCCGTTATCTCTAGTAAATATCGCCATAACTGGCGTAGCGAAAGTTGTCTTCTGATGCTCAAAATTTTTAACGCTAATCAGGAAGGTGCTTTCTGATGCCTAAAGTCCCAGGATTAATAAAAGGCCTTTCAATTACCTTAAAAGAGGTAGTTAAAACTATGGTTAAAGGTGCTGAAACTGTTCAGTACCCCCACGAAAAAGAAGCTTTAGCGCCACGCTCACGTGGAGTCATAGCATTACACGAAGATAACTGTACCTCTTGCATGCTCTGCGCTAGGGAATGCCCAGATTGGTGCATCTATATAGAAGGTCACAAAGACTTAGCGCCACCTCGTCGTGCTGGTGGTAGCCCTCGTTCTGTAAACAAGCTAGACCGTTTCGATATTGACTACAGCTTGTGCATGTACTGCGGTATTTGTGTTGAAGTCTGCCCATTTGAAGCACTTTTTTGGACTCCAGAATACGAATATTCAGAGCCAAGAATAGCCGACCTTCTTCACGACAAAACTCGTTTAGGTCAGTGGATGGAAACTGTTCCAGAATTTGAGTCTTACGAGGCTGGTTCTGTAGCCAAAGTAAAGAAGGTGCCCCGTCCATGATGGCCCTTTTTAGTGATCACTTTTTAGTACAGCAATCACAGCAGCTATCCGAAACAGGTGAGTGGATAGCTAACGGATTTTTCTACATAATAGCAACAGTTGCTGTTTTGGCTGCACTAAAAATGGTGACAACCAAAAATGTTGTACACGCTGCTTTGTATCTGTTGGTAGTGCTTGGCTGTGTAGCTGCGACGTACATTATCTTGGGAGCAGAGTTTGCTGCCGCAACCCAAATAATGGTTTACCTTGGAGCAATTATGGTATTGCTTCTATTCGGAGTGATGCTTACTCGAGCTAAAATTGGTAACGATACAGAGCTTGATTATGACCAGCGTTGGATAGGCGCACTTGTTAGCGTCTCAATGCTTGCGGTTTTATCGTATTCTTTATTTGAATATTTTGAAGGTGCAACAATGCCTAAAAATCAGAAACCACAAAGAACCGAAGAGATTGCACTCGAAATATTTAGTACATACATTGTTCCATTCGAAGCGTTATCAGTTCTGCTTTTAGCAGCGTTGATTGGTGCTGTAGTTGTGGCAAGAAAGGATTAAGGCAGTGTTTTTAAATCAATTCTTATTTTTTGCAGCAATACTTTTTTCAATCGGAGTTTATGGTGTTCTAACTCGTAAAAACGGTGTATTAGTCTTAATGTCTGTTGAGCTAATACTTAATGCTGTCAACATTAACTTGGTAGCATTTGGAGCTTATAAAAGTGACTTATCCGGCCAAATTTTTGCACTGTTCACCATTGCTGTTGCAGCAGCTGAAGTTGGTGTTGGCTTGGCCATCGTCTTATTAATTTACCGTAATCGACGCAGCATCGATATTTCCGACTCGAATATGTTGAAGGGGTAGGCGATTATGTATTTACTAGCAGAAGCTACATCTATCCCATGGATACTTTCTAACGTCTGGTTAATCCCGGCCATCCCAGCAATTTCTTTCTTAATCATTTTAGGATTCGGAAAAAAACTGCCTTATAAAGGTGCAGAAGTTGGTCTAACTTCTATTGTCTTAATTTTTGGTTTGTCCTTACTTGCATTGTTTGCTTGGATCGGCGAAACCGAGTCATCACACAGCGAAGAAGCAGTCGGCGTAATCGCTGAGGTTACTGCTAGTGATTCCCAACTCGATAGCCGTCTTTCTCAACTTAGCCCTCGTCTTTCCCAAGTTAGCCCTCGTCTTTCCCAAGTTAGCCCTCGTCTTTCCCAAGTTAGCCCTCGTCATTCCCAAGTTAGCCCTCGTCATTCCCAAGTTAGCCCTCGTCATTCCCAACTCGATTGGGAATCTAGATCCTCAATCGAGTTGAGGATGACGGAGAACGAGTTGAGGATGACGGAGAACGAGTTGAGGATGACGGAGAACGAGTTGAGGATGACAGAAGAAAGGGAATCTACATTAGATTGCCGATCGGAGTCGGCAATGACGTGTGGTGGCGAAAGCGTAATACTTACAGCTGGTGAAGAAGAAGTAAGAGGAGCCCCAGTTATACGTGAATGGGAATGGTTCTCTATCGGAGGTTCAGATCACAGCGAAACTGTAGGCAGCCAAAGCGAATCTGAAGATGATTCTCATGATGCAGTTGAATCTCCAGATATTTCAATTGGTACTTGGGTAGATGGCCAATCAGTGATGATGTTATTTGTTGTTACCTTTATCTCTGGTTTAGTTCATTTATATTCAACCGAATATGTTAAAGATGACCGACGTTACACACACTATTTTGCATTTTTGAGCTTGTTCACAGCTTCAATGCTCTTCATGGTTTTATCAACTAGTACTATTCAACTTATAGTTGGCTGGGAATTAGTTGGTGTCTGTTCTTTTGCTCTGATTGGGCATTGGTGGGAAGAAAAACCAAACTCAGATGCTGCGCTTAAAGCTTTCTTAACTAACCGTGTTGGCGACATGGGCTTGTTAATCGGAATGATTGTTTTGTATTTTGCTGCTGGTAAATCTTTCAGTATCCAAAAAATAAATTCAATGGCTGTTCTTTCTGGCCAAGACGGCGGCATTGAACAATCGGTTCTGATGGTCGCAGCGCTTTGTTTAATGGCAGCGGTTATGAGTAAGTCAGGCCAGTTCATTCTTCATACTTGGCTGCCCGATGCTATGGCAGGGCCAACACCGGTATCTGCATTAATTCACGCAGCAACAATGGTGGTCGCCGGTGTCTACATGATTGGCCGCCTCTACCCAGTCTTTTGGGAAGGTCTTTCTATCTACGGATCAAACATTAATGCAATGGCATTTATTGGTGGTCTCACAACGGTCGGCGGTGGCTTGCTAGCCTTTGTGCAGAGAGACATCAAGAAGGTTCTTGCCTATTCAACAGTTTCACAGCTTGGCTACATGGTTCTGGCTTTGGGTGTTGGCGCATACACCGCAGGCATGTTCCACTTATTTACTCACGCCTTCTTCAAGGCTTGTTTGTTCTTGGGTGCGGGTTCTTTAAGTCATGCTTGTCATCACAGCTTTGATATGAAATCTGATATGGGTGGCCTTCGCAAGAAGATGCCAAAAACTTTTGCAACATTTGTGATTGGCTCACTTGCACTTGCCGGTATTCCTCCATTGGCGGGGTTCTGGAGTAAGGACGAAATTCTGACTGGGGCTGGCGTTTGGCCTGGGACCGGTGGAAACGGAACGTACTACATTCCGTTTATCTTCGGAATTATAACCGCAGCGTTAACCGCCGCTTACATGACTAGAGTTATTTGGTTAACATTCTTTGGCGAGTACAGAGGCCACGAAGATCCACACGAATCTGGTTCAAGAATTACAGTCCCATTGATAATTCTTGCAACAATGGCTTCGCTTGTTGGTTTCTTGAATATGCCTTCAGGGGTAGTTAAATTCTTTGGTCTGCCAGAAAGCTGGGCCCACAAGTTTGAAACCTGGGTAGAGCCCGAAGGTATCTCAACGTTTGTTAGTAAAGCAAACAATAACTTCACACACGCTAAACCAAGTCTGACACTAGCAATTTTTGCCACTTCGTGTGCTGTATTTGCAGCTCTTGGAGTTTGGACCTATTACAAAAAACTTTATGCAAAAGATCCAAAAGCAACAGAATACACTGACGGTTTAGCTTCAAGAGTTCCTTTGTTGGCTAGAGGCCACAAGATTCTGTCAGAGAAATACTATTTAGATCACCTTTATTCTGGAATCATTACTAACTTCACAAAAGGGCCATTGGCAAATGCTGCAAACTGGTTTAATCAGAATGTTTTAGATCGCTTTGTTGATTTGGTTGGCAAAACTTCGGCAGCAGTTGGTGGTTTTGTTTACCATAAGATAGATCAAGGTGTAATTGATAAAGCAGTTGATACCTCAGGTTTGGCTATGTCTGAAGGCGGCGAATCTTTAAGAAAATTACAGTCCGGTCAAATCCGTCACTATGCATCATTAATGTTTGGTGCAGCTGTATTAATTGCAATAGTATTTTTTATTGGGGTAGGAGAGCGATGATAAGTCTTGGATCAGAATTTATAATTGGAATAAAATTTAGGAAGCTAAAATGACAGATTTTTTAAACACGTGGGGAATCCCGGCCTTGGTTTTCTTGCCTCTTATCGGGGCTTTGATAATGATGCTTATCCCGAAAGAGTCAGAAGAAACTCATAAACTAGTTGCTTTAGCTTCTACACTGCTAACGGCTTTAGTTGGCGTCCTACTGATAGCTAATTTTGACTTTGACAATTCACAGGCCTTACAGTTTGTGGTTGATAAATCTTGGATTGATGTGATCAATGCACGCTTTACTGTTGGTATGGACGGTATATCGTTGCCGCTTATTGCTTTAACTTTGTTAGTAGTTCCGCTGGTAATCATTTATTCTTGGAATCATATTCCGCATCCTGGGAATCCAAAAACTTTCTTAATTCTTATTTTGATTCTGCATTCTGGAATGCTCGGAACATTCGTCGCCAGTGATCTTGTATTGTTCTTCGTGTTCTTCGAAGTTGTACTGTTGCCAATGTATTTTATGATTGGTGTTTGGGGAGGCGAAAAGCGTCTTTATGCTTCTATCAAGTTCTTCCTTTACACACTTTTTGGTTCAGCTTTAATGCTTGTCAGCTTTTTAGCTTTGTACTGGTTAACCGGTGGAACAACATTCAATATCGAAGAACTTGCAAAACTAGTCGCAGATAAAGAAATCGTTATTGGAACTCAAATTCTAATATTTGGTGGCATGTTCATGGGCTTTGGTATTAAGGTGCCAATGTTCCCATTTCATACTTGGTTGCCAGACGCTCACACTCAGGCGCCGACCCAGGGTTCTGTTATTCTTGCAGCAGTATTGTTGAAGCTCGGAACTTACGGGTTCATCAGAATTGCTCTTCCAATATTGCCAGAAGCTGCAGTTGAGTGGGCTCCTTGGATTGGGCTTCTTGCCGTAATCGGAATAATCTACGGTGCCCTTGGGTGTCTAGCTCAAACAGATCTGAAACGCTTAATAGCTTTCTCATCGGTAGCCCATATGGGTTATGTGATGTTAGGCATCGCAACTTTGACAGACTTTGGTATCAACGCTGCAATATTTGGGATGGTTGCTCACGGTCTTATAACCGGTATGTTATTTTTCATCGCTGGGTCAGTTAAGGAACGTTATCACACCC
>Ga0114956_1001627_pt1 | contig 17727 bp, 14 predicted proteins | sample MaitaG_FD_87304 | JGI IMG/M metagenome (GOLD analysis project Ga0114956, IMG submission 87304) | Marine algal microbial communities from Maine, USA - Maine_Asex2 metaG | ecosystem: Host-associated > Algae > Red algae > Unclassified | place: Maine, USA | collected 2015-01-05 | reverse complement strand
TTCTCGCTTTTCCCAACAGTTACAACAACTTATCAATTGATAGGTACGGACAACTTCGGTTGTATTGATACCATTGAAGTTGAAGTGGGGGTTTTCGAACCAGCAGTTATTGCACCGATGGACAGTTTGATCATCGGCATTTGTGAAGACGTCACTTTGATGCCATCAGTTTCAGGTGGTACGGGAGCCATGACTTATTCCTGGAGCCCAATAGATGGCCTTTCAGCGACCGATGAATTGAACCCAATAGCTCATCCAGAAACGACTACAACTTACACGCTCATTTTGACGGATGAAAAAGGTTGCTCTGCTGAAGCGGAAGTAACTGTAGAAGTGATCGGATTGCCAGAGTTCACTATTTCAGCCAATGAAATAGAACTGTGTTTTGGTGGATCAACTCGTTTGTCAGTCGATAATCCTGCGGATGATGTGGTATACACATGGGCGCCAGCCAATCTATTGACAATGGCCAATGCGCAAGGAACCGAAGTAATCTTGGAAGCTTTGGATGGCGACACAGAGTTTACAGCAACAGCTACAGATACTTTTGGCTGTACTTTCGAAGCTTCATATACAGTAGCTGTGCGAGATGAGTTGATCATCGAAGGTACATTGAGTAATGACGCTGTTTGTACTTCAGGAGATAGTATTGTATTGACAGCAAACGGAGCGGATGTTTACGAACTGATTCCGATGGATGGAGCAAGTGCAATTAATGGAAACAGTTATTCAGTTTTCCCGGCAAGCACTACCATTTATCAATTGATAGGAACGGATTCTTTTGGATGTATCGATACCATTGAAGTGGAGGTGGAAGTTTTTGAACCTGCCGAGATTGCTCCAATGGATATCATAACAATTGGAATTTGTGAAGAAGTCACATTGATGCCTTACGTATCGGGTGGTACTGGCTTGATGACTTATGAGTGGAGTCCAGCTACTGGCCTTTCTGCTGATAATGTACTCAATCCAATTGCTGATCCAGAAACGACAACAACTTACAATCTTATCTTGACGGATGAAAAGGGTTGCTCAACGGAAGGCGAAGTAACGGTGGAAGTGATTGACTTACCAGTTATCACCATTGCCCAAGGAAGTGACATTCACCTTTGCCCAGGAAGCACAACGGTATTGGTAGCTCAAGGTGGCGATAGCTATTCTTGGAGTGGAGATGGAATCATCAGTCAAGACAACGACGAAGTAACCATCAGTTTGATGAACTCAGCGATCTTAGAAGTAATTGGAACCGATGAGTATGGATGTAGTTCTACTGCTTCGGTAAATGTAGAAGTATCAAACAACTTGACCGCATCTGTTTCAATGGATCAAGTCATTTGCTTTGGAGAGTCTGTACAATTGTTTGCAGGCGGCGGTGGTAATTTCGACTGGTTTGAAGGAGCCGGTTTAGACGACGATTCGATTTTCAACCCTACAGCTACTCCAAATGAAACAACCACTTACAAGGTAGTTGTTTGGGAAGGCGTTGGTTGTATTGATACAGCTGAAGTAACGGTAACCGTATTGCCTCTTCCTATCCTAGAAGTAGGGCAGGGTGGTACCATCTGTGAAGGTGAAGTTTTCCAGATCGCTGGTAGCCAAGCCGAAAATTATGACAAGATTTTCTGGCAGAGCTCAGGTACAGGAGTATTTTCTGTGGTTGAAAGCTTGAATCCAATTTATACTCCATCTGTTGATGATGAAGGAGAGATTACTCTCGAGTTTACATTGGAAAGTCAGTGTGGGACTCTAGTAAAATATGTGGACATCTTCGTTGATCGCCCTTCTTTGGAGGTGGAGCTGACGCAAGACGTTTTCCAAATCTGTGAAGGAGAGAGCATTGATCTCGAAGCTTTCCAGAACGAAAGCTCTACGACGAGTTGGACAGGTGGAACGGGTACTTTCAGTCAGCCTACTTCTATGCAGACGAGCTTTACACCGACCACAACCGGAGTGCATGAATTGTACTTCAATGCGGTTCAGAATTGTGAGGCGGTTCAGATTCCCGTGCTATTGGATGTACTTCCAGTGTACGAGTTAACAGCTAGCGAAACGCAGAACATCGTTTTTGGAGAAGAAGTACAGTTGAATGTATTTGGTGATCCGAACGAAAGTTATTTGTGGTCACCTTCTGAAGGACTGAGTTGTGATGATTGTCCAAGCCCGATGGCTAGCCCTGAGGGGAACACGATCTATACGGTGAGCTCAACCACATCTTGTACAGTAGAAGCCTCGGTTAATGTATTTGTAAATACCGATGTAAAATTCCTCGTTCCAACAGCATTCAGCCCGAATGGTGATGGAGTGAACGATGTTCTGAAGGTATTTGGAGGAGCTTGGGAACTAGAAACGTTCTCTGTGTTCAATAGATATGGACAAGCTGTTTTCCAGAGTAAAGATAATTCTGGTTGGGATGGTACCTTCAAGGGTGAAATGCAGGAAGCCGGCGTTTACGTTGTAGTTGCTCAATACATTTCTCGAATTGATGGTCGACCTTCTATCTACAAAGGAAATGTAACGCTGATTCATTAAGTCTTACGTCATAAGTTATATTAAGTCATAATCGGCCTCTCATCCTTACAATGACGAGTTGCATTTGCTGCTGAAGTGTTTTCGGCACAAAATGTGAGTCATCTATCATGCATTCGTTAATTCAGACCGACGGAATTTCCCGTAGCGGTGATTATGAATGTTACGATCCCTATTTTTACAGCTTATATGTACGCGATCATAGATATTGAGTCTACCGGAGGCGGATTCAAAGGTGAACGGATGATTGAAATCGCCGCATACATCTTTGATGGGAAAAAGATCGTGGACGAATTCCACACTTTAGTCAATCCAGGAATCAGAATTCCGAGTTTTATTACTGGCCTTACGGGCATCAGTGACAGCATGGTAAAAGATGCTCCTTCTTTCCACGACATTGCTGCTGAGCTGGAAGAAAAAACACGTGACTGTATTTTCGTAGCCCACAACGTTTTGTTTGATTATGGATTTGTCAAACAAGAATTCAGGCGAACGGGACGCGAGTTTGAGCGTCAAAAAATTTGCACCGTAAAATTGGCCCAAGAACTCTTACCGGGCCACGACTCTTACAGCTTAGGCAATTTATGCAAAGACTTGAAGATTCGCATAAAAGATAGACACCGAGCGACGGGAGATGCTTTGGCAACAGTCAAGCTTTTCAAAATCCTTCTGGAAAACGACAACAATAGTTTAATTCTCAATATGGCTCGTTATGGCCATCATGAATTTGCATTTGGTCCGAACGTCGATTGGCGTGAGTTGATGAAGCTGCCTGAAACAACAGGCGTTTTTTATTTCCACGACAAGGAAGGGAAGGTCATTTTTGTTGGTAAGAGTACTGACATTAGAGCGCGGGTTTTGATGTACTTGAACCACAAGCCAGTCAACAGCAAGAAACAAAAAATGTATCGCGATACGCATAGCGTTTCTTTTGAGGAAACCGGAAGTGAATTGGTGGCTGCGCTTTGCGAATTTGTCGAAATAAGAGAACTAAATCCCATCTTCAACAAGGGCCACTACATCCGTGGATTTAAGTACGGAATGGTGAGCAACATTGATAAAGAAGGTTACGCTAGAATTTCTGTAAAAAAGTTGGAGCGTGGAGATAAGCCCGTAGCCGTTTTTGAAAAGGAAGACCTGGCCAAGGAAGACTTGGGTAGAAGAATAGCAGCCTTGCGTCTTTGTCCACATCTCTGTGGCATCGGTCGGAGGCGAAATCCTTGTTACCACTACCAAACGGGAAACTGTGATGGTGCGTGCGAAGGAGAGGAGAAGCAGAGTTACTACAATGCCAAAGTTCAGGAGGCCTTAACTATGTCTCAGTACAAAAAGCGAAATTTCTTAATTGTTGGTGAAGGTCGCGAAATGGAAGAGCGCACAGTGATTGCCATTCGAAGTGGATCGTTTCACGGTTTGGGGTATTTTGATGTTTCTGAATTAAATGGAGACATGAATGCCATTGCTGATTCGATTTTGAAAATCAAGTCAAGCAGAGAAATCAACAAAATTGTTTTGGCTCACCTTAGAAAAAACAGATTGACGGACATTGTGAATCTCGAGTCTTAGGGTCGCATTTACTTTTTATTACAAACAGACCTTTTTCTGTTTGTGAGTAATGGAAGAAGTGCATATGCTCCAATTGAAATCTTGCATTTGCCAATCGGCGAAATCAGACCAATCTAAATAAATACGGAAGCATTCTTGTTCAGCTGTTTTTGAGTGCAGCGTACTATATGATCTCGATGATCTCAGCGAGGTCGTTCTGAATTTGCGAATGTGAAAATAAGTTTGCTTAAGGGTCGATAATCAATAAGTTTCCAATTTTGAACAAGGAGATTTTTAAAAGTACGAGCGGTGCCTCGTTGCTTGTAATTTTTCAACTGTCAGAGTTGAAAACGAAGTGTTATTTTTTTTCGACCCCTTAGAAACAGAAAATCTTCAAAGCGAAAAATTGCGAGCCTAGTTTCTGAAATTTAGCGTAGAGCGAAGGTTCTACTTTTTCACAAAGTCTTTGTAAGAGCGGAGAACAGGAGCATACATTCGATGCTGAATAATGGCCCAATCTCGTCCTCCATTGAATTCCATAAAGTATCGATCCAAATCGTACTTCATTTTATTCCCTGCCCGATCTTCTTGGGTTTTACTACGCTCTGTTAACGGCATTGGGAAAATAGTCAACTTACTCTCTTTGCCATCTTTCGATTCAATTTCGATGACAGTTGATGCCGGGGTCTTTGACAAGCTGTCTCGGCGCGGGTAAAAGTTTTCGTAGGCTTCCACAGGTAGTTTCGCAAATTCGTCCAGATAGCTACTGATTGCCCTCTGCGAGAATTCTGGCTGAGGTGTTTCGACAGTTTCTTGCCCCAAAGTTGCGAGGGGTTTTAAATCCCATTGGCCGCCCTCCATTGCCGTAATTTCAAAAGAGCTCTTATTGTCATTTGGATAGCTCACACGAAGACGTTTGATGTCTGCTTTCGGGGAGTTGATGGCAATACGTGTTCGCCAATCTTGCACATCGACAAAGAAGCGCGACTCCATGAATCCTTCAAACCCTGGAATGTGAACGACAAAAATATCCTCCGTTCCATCAATCATCATATAGGTGCCTTTCGTAGCTCCCTGAGGTGAGCCACCCATGATAATCGTCTTGAGGTGTTCTCCTTTGGAATAGAGTTTCACAGTCCGAGGACTTTCCTTCATTTTACGCATCACATTTTCACGAGCCGCTTTGGCCGCAGGGAAATTGATCCGCATTTTTCGAAGGGTTTCCAAGAGCGTCTTGACTGCATCGGGGCGAGCGACAAAGCGTTTGTCCACCGTCCACTTTTCGCTGTCTTCCCATCGATCCAAAACTACTGTTCGGCCGTAGGGCCCGGTGATTTCCACCCTATCTAAAATGCTGGGATCGGCAATGGAAAATGCCGAAGATTTAGATTCAAAAGTGCTAGATCCACTTTTAGAATAGAAATAAGTACCAACAACAAGTAAGAGGCCCAGTAGAATGAGCCATTTAAGCAATTTTTTCACAGCGCTAAGGTAAGATATTGAGGCTGCTTTTACGGTCGATAAGTCACAATTTGATCCTGTGATGACAAATCTAAAATCATTGGCGTGAAATAGTTGATTGATTTCTAATGGCTTGAAAAAGAGCTGCTTAGCGGAAAAGCATCTATCTTTGTACAGAGGAAGCTCTGGGAGCTTGAAACCATACAATTGTTAAAGGATGTATAATGGAATGATGAGATATATCAATAGTCGTACATGCAAGAATCCTCTGTGGAGATTGCTTTTGTTATGCTTCATGATGCTTTTCACGGGATTGGCTGGAAGCGATTTGAAAGGTCAAAAAAAGAAAGCGGAGGAAGAAAAACCGAACATCATCCTAGTGGTGGCCGATGACATGGGTTGGGGAGATCTTGGCATTCATAATGAAGGCGTTCACACTCCTCATTTAAATGCGTTTTTTAAGGAGTCTGTGGAGTTGGAGAGTTTCTACACAGCCCCAAGTTGCACACCTACTCGGATGGGTTTGTTGACTGGGAAGTATCCTGATCGAATGGGTTTTGGGTTCAATACTGGAGTCATTCATGCCAATACCAGAGGTGGGATTCCTTCTGAAGAAACCACATTGCCAGAGGTGCTTGGAGAAAACGGCTACGAGAAAAGAGCCTGCATCGGAAAGTGGCACTTAGGGCACAGCAATGTGCAGTACCATCCATTGAACAACGGCTTTACGGAATTCTATGGCAGTTACGGTGGCCAAGTAGATTACTTCGATCGCACCAAACGCAACCAGTTAGATTGGCACAGTGACTTCGACGCGAGTTACGATGTAGGTTACACCACCGATTTGATTGGAAACGCCGCATGCGGGTTTCTTCGAGAAGTGGGCCAGGAAAAATCGGAAGATCCATTCTTTATGTATGTAGCATTTACTGCACCTCACGAGCCACTGATGGCGAAAAGGGAGGATTTGATTCAAGCCGGATTCGACGACCAGGAACCTCTTTACGCTTTGCCCAATGACAGTTTACGGAGCGAACGCGGACGAACGCGCGGACGGGGCAACAACAAGCGGCAAACCTACAAGGCAATGCTTACCTCTATGGACGAATCGATTGGAAACCTCTTAATCACTTTGCAACAAGAAGGCTTGGCCGAGAATACCATTGTATTGTTCATGAGTGACAATGGCGGAGCGGAAAAGAAGGGCGGATACAACAAGCCACTTCGGGCCGGAAAAGGTAGTTTCTATGAAGGAGGAATTCATGTTCCTGCGGCTATTCGTTGGCCGGCTGGAGGATTCACCAGCGGAAAATCGACAGGTTTAGTCTCATTTGTAGATGTATTGCCCACACTTTGTGATCTAGTGGGAGTAAAGCTGAAGAAGCTGGAAGGTAAGCTTGATGGATTTTCGGCTCGTAGAATCATTGAGAATGATGGCAAAGGCTTTGAAGATCGCATATTCTACATTGGCTTGAATTCACTGATTCAAGGCCATTGGAAATTGGCTTACGGCGAATTGTACAATTTGGCCGAAGATCCGAATGAGAGAGTGAAGCTTAATGAAAAGAACCCAGAGAAGTTGAAGGAATTGCAACGGCTGGAAGCGATTTTGAGCAAGCAAATTCATCAGAAAGTAAATCGACCACATGATTTTACTGTGGAACATGAGTGGAAAATGCCCACCAATTGATGTGCAGTACAATCTTTGCTCAAAATCATATCTCTTCCAGAGCTCAATAAGTCATCACTCATCAGTAAAAAACTCAACGACTCACGACTCAACGACTCATCAAATTATCGCAGTCAAAAATTATCGCAGTCAAAAATTATCGCATGATGTCGCGGCATCATTTATCTTGTCTTTCAAAATAGTCCAATATGATTTTCCCGGTGGGCGATGACCAAGTACAAGGAGGCCACAAGCCACTTTTTGCCTATGGTTTTCTGTTGTTAAACATTTTGGTTTTCTTTTATGAAATCAGTTTGGGTTTCGGCAGTCAAGCTTTCGTCACTGAATATGGAGCACTTCCAGGTGAAATTACAGCTGGTCAAGACTACTTTACGCTGTTCACATCTATGTTTCTACATGGCGGATGGATGCATTTGATCGGCAACATGTTTTTCTTGTGGGTATTCGCTGACAACATTGAGGCGACCATCGGCAGTGTACCATTTGTGTTGTTCTATTTGATCGGTGGGCTCGCCGCTCACGCCGCCCACATCTATTCAGATCCAGCTTCTATGATACCAACGGTTGGAGCCAGCGGAGCCATTTCGGCGGTTCTAGGAGCCTACATAGTTATGTTCCCTACCTCACGAATCAAGATCTTGGTCTTTCTCTTTTATAGCACTTATCTGTCCGCCTTCATTTTCTTGGGCCTTTGGATTGTCATGCAGGTTTTCAGTGGATTCTCTGCCATGAGCGAGGTTCCATCAGATGGTGGAGGAACGGCATGGTGGGCGCACATTGGCGGATTTGCATTTGGAATTGTTGCTGGCATTCTCTTTCGAAAAATGTATCATCCCGTTCGCCTCAGCGCCGCGGAAGTCGCCTAGCTAGCTTGTCTCGATGAAACAAAGCTTGCTTGCCCTGTCTACGGTCTCTTTTTTTATCTAACTCAATCTAAGCCTGTCTAACCGAAGGCCACCGAACTTTATCTCAAGGATTACCATACATAGACCAGCGACTGTTTGTACTATTGATGGGTACTGTTTCAAGGGAATGAGTGCCTATGAAAAGGGCATTGGCAATTCCGACAGGCAGCTGAGTTAAGGCAGAATTGGCGGAGACAATAGGCTTCAACAAAAAAGAAAAAATCAGGATTACACCAACTGAAAACTGCAGCTGAATTTTTCCGAATCCAACTTCCTTTTATCGATAGCAGCTCTTTTACGCGGTCAACAAACATTCCTGCCAACTTCATGTAGGCATAGCAAATCGTTGGTATCTGAATAGGTTAAACCCACTAGCGGCCAACGCCATTCTTTACTAATCCGTGGCCACGTTTTATTTGCCCTTTTATACCCAGTATGCTCTACTTCACAACCCGTCTTTTGGGATGCTTGATCTCATACTTGAACTGGCGTTCTTCTGTTGAACCGGCAGCAATTTTCAGCTCCCAAATCAATGCTCCGATGTCTTCAAATAAGCTGGCTCCTGATTTCTCCTGCAACTCCACTTCGATGGCCTTGTCTTGGGAAACCGGAATTTGGTCCTCAATAAAAAGGTCGATGTCTTTTGTTTTGTTGTTTCGAACTTTGATGGTCCAGGCTTTGGTGATTTTCTTCTTACCACCGAGCCATTGTTTTTTCGATTGATCCTTGACTTTGGTTCTCTCAACTGTAACACGATCGTCTCTTCCCAATGAAATGACAACCGTGTCTTCTACCGCTTGCACATCAATAAATGTTTTGCCGATGAAGGTTCGATCGAAATAGATGTTCGCCTTCCCAGCCATCAATTCGTACTCATTCCAATTGGGAATACTGGCTACCAAGAAAACTCCGGGATCTAATTTGGGTACGCAGTGGTACTGATAATCCACCGGAATTTTCTCTTCTTCCAATTGAACATCGTAGCGTTTTCCAGTACTAGCAATCGAGTACTTTTGAGTGATTTTGAATTCCTTGTTCAAGACCATATCGCCACTTTCGACATCTGGAGGGAGTTGCAGTTCTAAGTTTTCGTATTGGACAGCTGCCTCTCCGGAACTAATGCTACTCTTGGACGAAGTAACGACCACCTCAGATAACATCACGTTGTCATCAGGCATTACTACATTCATCGTATAGGCAGAAATATTAGCGGTGATCGATTGAAAGCCAACGTAGCTATAGGCCAACTGAGTGAATCCTCCTGGCGGAATTTGCAATTCGTACCGACCATCCATATCAGTTTGAGCACCGACGTTAGCTCCTATTACCAAGACTGTGGCAAAAGGCAAACCTACACCATCCTCGTCGGTTACAATGCCTTGAACAGTTCGCACGGAGGCATTGTAAGGTCGATTTAAATGTGGATTTTGAGCCATCGAACTTTTACTGTAGCTGGATTTTCGCTCGCCGTAATTGCTCCGAAAACTTAAATACCAAGGCTCTAAAATGGGCTTGCTTTGCTGCGTTCGCGGATTACCACTGGATAAGGTGAGATCGACCTCGTTCCAGTCGCGTCCGGTGGTTTGAAAAATTCGACCATAGGTGGTCAGCGATAAATCTTGATCAATATCGGTAACACGTACATCATAGGTAGGTTCCCAACCAGCATAGGCCGAGAAATAGTTGAGTTTGAATTTGGCTTGAGTGGAGTTTTTGGCCTGTATTTGCAAAACTACCTCACTGAATCGCTCACCCGACTTGCCTCCGAGTTCTTGGATTTGTAGAGCAGTTTTTGAGCTCTCTTTTTTCAGTGTACGAGTTTCTAGTTCGAGCTCGAAAAGTCGTTTCGAGATATCACCCAAACGGTTGCGCCAGAAATCTGCCGCTGCCGCAAGCTCGGTAATTTTCACCCCGTTATCTTCACCACCGATTAGTTGATTGGCGAGGATCATGGTCTTTTCTTGATTGAGCACTTCCTTTGCATTGGTGTTTTGCAGCATTAGATCTTGCAGTCGGACTTGTTCGTTTTGGAGGTTTTCTAGTGCTTCTGGTTGGCTGTCATTTTGCTCGTAAGCGAATCGGTGGGAGACCGAGAGCAGGCGAATGGCTTTGTCTGCGGTTACCTGTAAACTTGCCGGATCAATGTTGGCGCTTAAGCCAGTTATGACCAGCTCCGTTTTACCTAAAGCTAGTTGAGCGCTGGCAGTTCGTTGAATTTGAGCACCTTCTTGGTAAACCGTAACGGCAACGATTTTAGAGCTTGTTCTTTTTTCGATGCTCTGTTCTTGGGCTAAAAGAGAACCACAAAGAAACAAGAACAAAAGGATGGGTAAATTTTTCATTTTTACAGGAGTTTGGTTCAAAAACTGCATATTGTTGCTGTCAAAACTACTATTTAGACCGAAAGCTGTATCAGATCGTTGTCATATTTGAGTAGATAGGCATTTTTTCTTTTGGATATGAGATGTGAGTTAGAAGGAACTATGAAGATTAAAGATAGAATTGCGGAAAGCATTGCATTGAAGCAAGAAGTATTGGACAATTCTCTGTTGATTGCCGAAGTAGAAAAGGCGGTCAATCAAATTGTTAAATGTTTGAAGAATGGTTTCAAGATTTTATTGTGTGGAAATGGGGGAAGCGCTGCCGATGCACAACATTTGGCTTGCGAACTTTCTGGCCGTTTTTATATGGAGAGAAAGGCGCTAAATGCGGAGGCTTTGCAAATGAATACTGCTTTTTTAACAGCGGTTGCCAACGACTACAGTTATTCTCACGTGTTTGTACGAGCCTTGGAGGCGAAGGCTGTCGCTGGAGATCTTCTTTGGGCTTTTTCTACCTCCGGCAATTCTCCCAATGTGGTAAATGCCGCAAAATACGCCAAAACAAATAATTTGCATTTAATTACGATGACGGGAAAAAGTGGAGGTGAGCTGGAACCATTATCCGATATTTCCATTCACATTTCTAATGATGACACGGCCAGAATTCAGGAAGTACACATGATGCTGGGACACATTATTTGTGAGGAAGTTGAAAAGGCATTTCTAGTCACGTAAAAGATCAAAATAGCAATCAGGTTTATTGCAAAACTATTTTAGCGTTTATCAAATCAATTTATTATGAGAGTAAATGTTTCATCTGGGAATCCTTACGAAGATAAAAATGCTTATAGTAGAGCCGTGCGGATTGGTCCTTTAATAGAAGTTGCAGGAACCGTAGCCTCCGACAAAGATGGAAAGGCAGTGGGTGATAATTTATTCGATCAGTGCTGTTTTATTTTTGAGGAAAAGATACTTCCGGCCTTAAAAGAATTAAATGCCGACTTCACTGATGTGGTTCGTACGCGCATTTTTGTAACGAATATTGATGATGCAGATCAAGCTGGAAAGGCTCATCACAAATACTTTTCGACCACTCGCCCTGCTTGTACTTTAATGGAAATTAGTCGCTTGGTTCCTGGAGGATTTTTGGTAGAAATAGAAGTAACAGCTTATACCCAAGCCAAATGGCCCGATGAATTCGCATAGCCTTGTGCTGTTAAGTGTTTTGCTTGACGGCAGCAAGGTCACAGTAGGTTAGATATTGGATAGAAAAAACAAATTCGACCTCAGAGAGGTTGCTCATTTCTGCCTCTAGATTCTAAGGTCAGCAGAGATTATTATCGAGTAGAGCATTTCACATTGAGCCTTCACGCACGGTTGTCGTTAAATAAAACCAGCGCAAGCAACTCAGTCACTCAAGTTTCTGTGCTTGCTTTATCTAGATCCGCTGTTTCTGAATAGACATTTTTACAGATAGAGCTTTAAACTTAAGGTGCTTGAATCATCGATGCATCGTGCACGGATTGTTCTTTTTTCTTGAAAAAAAAGAACCAAAAATTCAAGACTCACAAGAAATCACGCTGGATTGAAATCCATTAAAGCTTAAATGCTGAAACTCACATAAAGCATTGACAGGTAGCCTAATAAATACTAGACACATGGCTTTATGCTCAAACACTGGTTCCCGACGAGTCCTCATTTCTTAACGCTTAATGGCTTCCAATCCTAGCTATTTCTTGAAGGCCGTTTTCTGAACTATCCGAAGGATAGTAAAAATTCAAAAATTCAAAAAATAGTATCGGACTATTTAATATTGAACATTACCAAGAACCAGAAGGCAAACGTTGTTTGATCTTTACTAGGAAAATATATTATTCTTTGTCTACGAGTATTAACTTGCTGATATTCAATCAATTAATTCCACAATTAAACTGCCGAAACTTGAGTCAGTAACTCACTAATTCAGTAACTGTCAATTCGCCAATTCGCCAATTGAAAAATTCGCCAATTCAAAGTCGCCAGCCACCGGCCACTTCAATATTTTGTCCTGTGATGTAACTATTCTTTTCATCAATCAGAAAATTCAAGACTTCTTGTATTTCCGATAATTTGCCAAGACGATTGATTGGAATTTCTTCAATGGGTTTACTGACGCTGGTTTCCAAAACACCCGGAGAAATCATATTCACCCGAATGCTTTTAGCCGCCAATTCTTTGGCCAAAGATTTGGTCAGCAGCAGTAATCCTGTTTTTGCAATGTAGTACGGAGTAATTTCTGGTTCGGCTCGAAAAGAACCCAAGGAGGCAAAACCCAGAAAGACAATGTTGGAATTATTTCCGTGGCTTTTCATTAAATCGATGGCCAATTTTGCACATTGAAAACTACAATTTAGATTGGAGTCAATCATGTGCTTCCATTCTTCAAAAGAAGTTTCAAGAATATTTTTCTTGAGGTAATTTCCTACATTTTGTACCAGCAAGGTGCAGTTAGGGAGGTTTTGGTGTTTAATTTCTTCGAAGAATGCATCGGTCTGATTAGGATCCGTTAAATCAGCTTGCAGTAAAATCGAGTCGGCTTGAAATTGAGAAACCGCTTGCAAGGTTTCGAGGCCTTCTTCTTCTGATTGGTGATAATGACAGACAAGGGTATAGCCAGCTTTTGCCAGTTGAATGGCAAGATGCCGGCCCAAGCCTTGGGCGCTGCCTGTAACAATAGCGGTTCCTCTAGACATTTTTAATTAGAAAATCGACTAAAATTTTTGTAGGTCGATTAAGGTCCATAGTGATGGCCGAAGCCGGTTTTGCCCAACAAAAGCCCTGTGCTTCTTCATTCAAAATGACCGTAGTAGCATTTGTTCTACAGCTGTAATTAAGCAGAATCATGTGGCTGCGTTTGTAGAATTCCTCTTCGTAGATGCTATCTATGACAGTGAGAAATTTAACATCGAAAATTCGGAGGGAAGTTTCTTCCTTGATTTCACGGATGAGTGCTTCTTCACCTGTTTCCCCTAAATCGATTTTTCCGCCGGGTACTGACCACTTGTTCGACCACTTGTGAGAGCGCACGAAAAGCATCGCACCAATGGAATTATAAATGGCGGCTCCTACCGTGGTAATGGGATAGACCTGTTCGATGACGCTCCGCTCGTCTTCTTTTGCGGGAATTATGTGGGCTGGCTTGGACACTTTCTTTTAGATTGCCACGAAGATAAACGAAAATGATCGCTGCATAAAGGGCTAAAAGCGTTTGTTGACAAAGAGCGACTGCACTGCGACAACAAAGGGGGATGATTTGCTGAAAACAACCGAGCTCAGAACATTAAAGCTCCAAACTTTCGATCATCAAGCGAACCTTTAAGGAGATGTAATCCCGCACCAGCAGATACTCCTTTTCCGACAATTCTTTGGGATCTGGGATGAGCCAATCTTCTCGGTGTTTAGCGGGAATGTAGGGGCAATCCTCGCCACAACCCATGGAAATGACGTACTCGAATTCCATCCCTTCAACGGTGTCTAATGGGAGCGATTGGTGCTCGTTCAAGTCGTAGTCCAATTTCGCCATGGCGGAGATGGCCATGGGATTGACTTTGCCACTAGGGCGGGAACCGGCGCTATAAGCATCCACGATTCCCGCTCCATGTATTTTGGCAAATGCTTCCGCCATTTGGCTCCTGTTGGAGTTTTCTACACAGACGAAAAGCAACTTTTTCACAGTATTCTGGGTATTCATGCGGGCTTTTGACCGAAGATAGTGATGGAATAAACGGCACTCACGGTTTCACGAGCTTTCTCCAAAACATCTGCCGGAATGTGCTGCTGAAGTATCTCATCCGGAATATCGAGGACACGCTTTTTCTGGATCTCTACGTTCTCAAAACCGACTTCCTGTATGGTTTTGAAGTAGGCATTGATGTCGGTCGCGCCGCTCACGCAACCCGCGTAGAGTTCGGCTTGCAATCGGAGCTCGTCGGGCATCTCGCCTTCCGTTACGATGTCGGAGATACTGAAATGTCCACCGGGCTTAAGGATGCGGAAAGCCTCGGAGTAAGCCTTGTGCTTGTCTGGTACCAGGTTCATCACGCAGTTGCTCACCACCACATCGGCCACGGCTTCGTCCAGCGGAATGTTTTCGATGTCGCCTTGTAGGAACTCCACATTCGAGTAGCCCAGTTTACTGGCGTTCTTTCGAGCTTTATCGTTCATTTCTGTGGTGAAATCGATCCCAATCACTTTCCCTGCATCGCCCACTTCCTGACGGGCGATGAAGGCATCATTTCCGGCTCCTGAGCCCAAGTCTACCACCGTTTGACCTTTCTGAATTTTGGCCAGTTCTGTTGGTAAGCCACAACCCAAGTTGAGATCCGCATCTTTGGAGTAGCCTCCGAGTTTGCTGGCGTCCAGGGAAACATTGGCAATTTCACCATTGTTGGTATCGGCACTGCAGCAGGTTTCGATTTCGCCCCTTGCAATTTTGGCGTACTTTTCACGGACGGCCTCCTTCAAGCTCTCTGGATTGTCGGCTATTTTTTTCGGATCTGTTTTGCTATCCGTTCCACCACAACAAGTTGGTGCACAACAAGAAGTTACTTCCGAAATGATTTGTTTGATTTTCTCTTTCATCTTCCAATATTCTATAACGTAACATCGCAATATTGCGATAAATTTATGCAAAAAAATAGAGATCGTTTGTGATCCATTTTCCACGGCAAGACGCAAAATCTTGCGTCTCTATTCATAGCCGTATTATTTACAGCAACCGCCCGTGAAGGCGTTCATCAATCCGCAAACCACGTTTTTGGCGCGCTGCCAAACTTCGTCGTTGATGCAATAGCAAATGCGAGGCGATTCGATGTTGCCTTTTATGAGCCCCGAATTTTTGAGGGCCTTTAAATGCTGACTGATGGTAGCTTGTGACAGGGGAAGTTTCTCGACCAGGTCGTTACAGATGCAGCTTTCTTGTTTCAAGATTTCCTGCACGATCGCAATGCGCGCAGGATGCCCGAGCGCCTTGGCGAAATTGGCCAATTCGTTTTGCTCTAAGCTGAATCCATCTGTTTTGCTAACTCCCATGTCTCTAATTGTATATTGCAATATTACGATAGATATCTTGAGTCGTCAAGTCAATCATGAAAAAAATCTGAGAATCGAACTCAGGTAATTTCGAATTGGGAGCAACGCGAACCTTGTTGCGAAAGAGTAAACCCATCTCATCGTCCGGCTGAGCAGTGAAATCTTTCACGCGATTTTTACAAGCTATTTGGTGCGATTCCTAAGGCAACTAATAAACAGGTTTCTAGAATTTCCAGAAACTACGTTATTGCACTTTCCCTGAGTTTTAGGCGCGATCTTTCCCTACAAATAGTAATTCCAAATTCCTGCAGTTCTTACACTCAACATCGGGCTACGATGGATTGGCATCCATCGCTGACAAATACCGTCTCGCTGGGCCCGCTAGGACTGGGAGCTCCAAAACTCCACGAGTCCTGGAAGGACGGATTAAATCAGCGATGGGTGATAACCCATCGTGCCGTCGGAATCGCGCGGAATCGTAGGAAGTTCCCTATTCAACAACTCGCGTTTTAAACTCAAAAGTCTGCTTTTCAAAGCTGTACTTGGGATTCTTGTTTACCGCTTCCACTACATCAATGCTGTCTTGTAAGAAGAAAGCCTTCTTTTGTTCAGGGCGAAGTGTCTTGCTATTTTCTCGAGCGTGTTTCTTTTTCCGAAGGAGCGTCTCTATGTACCGCTTGTTTTCCCGCTCCACAAAATCTGCTGAAGTTTCGCGGTAGAAAACGGAGACTTCATGTCTTTTCGTTGAATCTGTGACAGTCAACAAATGCGATTCTCGAATACCCGCCTCAATCGATCGAACATTCAATTGGTGCTCGCCAACACCCAACATCAATTCGGACTTTACCGGTCGACCCGATTTCAGCAATGTATCTACCCGCTGATTGCCATCCACCGAAAGGGTGATATCTAATGAACGACGTTCTTCACTGGAGTTGACGATATTGAAAACGGTATTAGTAGTGGTGCTCTTCGATTTCGTCCAATTAGGAATAGATATTCGACCAGCCATGACCTCCGTTAGCACATACATGCTGCCGATAAGGGCAATTAAACCAATGGCCGGCCCAAGAAATGATTTCGGTCGATGTCGACGATGATCTGTTACTGGCATTTTGCTAAAGTAAGCAGCAATTGAATATCAACTTTGTCAACTGCGCCGTAAGTTTGCGAATTGTTCGTGCCTTTTCTGATCCTCCTATGTCAACTAAGCCCAAAAGTCTGAAAGAACGCATCGACAGAGACATGGTTTCTGTGCCGGGAGGCAAGGCCCACATTCGTGGAACCGATTTCGATTTCGATCCATATCATATCTCCAAATATTTGGTGACTCAAGAGTTGTGGACAGAAGTAATGGGAGAGCCTTGGCCACATGGCGAATTTAGGGGATCCCGTCGACCCGTCGACAATGTAAGTTGGGATGACATTTGTCATGAGATCAAGGACGGGCAAACCGACGAGGATAAGAGAGCATTTCTCAGCCGATTGAATGAGCTGACAGACGGAAATTACTGTTTGCCCTCCGAGTCGCAATGGGAGTTTGCTGCTCGAGGTGGCAAAGTAGGTATGCGTGTTCCCAAAGGAGAAGAGAAGCCTTGGCAATTCGCTAGTAGCACCAGCTTGGAAGAAGTGGGTTGGTTCAGAAACAATAGCAATCAAGAAAGCAAGCCTGTGGGTTTGCTGCTGCCAAATGAGCTGGGTTTGTACGACATAAGTGGCAATCTTTTAGAATGGTGCGCTGATTCTTGGGATGGAGATTGGGGATTGCACAAATCATTTCCAGAGTTGATAGATCCGACTGGCAAGCCATTTGAAGAAGGAAAAAAGGGCATCCGCGTGGTTCGTGGCGGTTCTTGGGGCGACTGCGATAACTACTGTTCGGTCTCCTATCGCAACCACTTCCCTCGAGGCTACCGAGGCAGCACCATCGGTGTCCGGCTTGCCTCGGTACTTACCCTTTAGAACTTTTACTCTTTTACCCTTTTCGGTGCTTTGAGTCAACATCGCGCGATAGCGCGATCGATTTTAGCCAAGCGCCCGTCATTCGTCCCAGTTCATAATTTTCAAAAGCTAAAATCGAATACTAGCGACTAGTGGGAGCGTGGCCTTTGGCCGCGCGGAAGCACTGGCTAGGGAGCTTTGCTCCAATACTTCACTTACTGAATTATCAGAAATGGCATGAAGCTAATACTCGAAGAAGTTTATTTTT
>Ga0114956_1001625_pt1 | contig 17733 bp, 18 predicted proteins | sample MaitaG_FD_87304 | JGI IMG/M metagenome (GOLD analysis project Ga0114956, IMG submission 87304) | Marine algal microbial communities from Maine, USA - Maine_Asex2 metaG | ecosystem: Host-associated > Algae > Red algae > Unclassified | place: Maine, USA | collected 2015-01-05 | reverse complement strand
GCGTCATTCCGACTAAAAAGTCAGAATTCCTGTTTTCGGAGCTTTTCTTCATCTATTCTTCGCCTTGATGGTTCAATTCTCTGAATTGATTTAAAGGACTTTTACTTTTATTAAGTTTTAGTTTCTCCATAACTATTTTATTGTTGCTAACTGCAAACTATTTCAATCCACCAATTCTATCATCTTTTAGAATGGCTTCGGTTTCTTGTTGTACTTTTTTAAGTAATGTTTCTAAATCTCCATTTATATTAATTGCTTTATCTGCAATCATATTTAAAATAGCTTTGTCTTGCGCTCTTCCTTTTTTCATGGCCTCACTATATGGAATTTCTTCTTTAAAAGTTACCATAGAATATTTAGAAAAATATACGTCTGGAAATTGCTTTTCTAAAGCCATTTCTAAGATACGCTTTTCTTTAAATATTGGGTTTGCAACATGATCGCGCATTTCGTAATAATTATCTATTGCTAAATCTGCTATTGCATCTGTATCTACTTTACGTGTTTTTTCGTATTTTTTAAAAATAGTTTCCCAGTCGCCTTCATGTTGTTCTAAGATAGCATCAAACACTGTAACATCTTCGAAAGAGGCATTCATTCCTTGTCCGTAAAAAGGAACAATAGCATGAGAAGAATCTCCCAATAAAACATTTTTATTTTGGTAATGCCAAGGTGAACATTTTATAGTGCCTAAAGGTCCTGTTGGGTTGTTAAAAAACTCTTCGGCAATATTAGGAATTAATGCTAAAGCATCTGGAAACTGTGTTTTAAAGAATGCTTTTATTGATTTTTCTGTAGTTAAATTATTAAAATTGTATTCCCCTTCATCGTAACTTAAAAACAGAGTAACAGTAAAACTACCGTCTAAATTAGGTAACGCAATAACCATGTACTCTCCTCTTGGCCAAATGTGTAAATAGTCTTTACTAATTAAATGTGTACCTTCTTTTGATGCTGGAATTTCCAGCTCCTTATAACCATGTGTTAGATAGTTTTGCGAAAAGCTGAATAAGAATTTACGTTCTAAATAGTAGCTTTTACGCAACGACGAGCCTGCTCCATCTGTTCCAAAAAGCACATCTCCTTTAATTTTAAATTCGGTTTTGGTTTTATAATCGTGTAATGTTACAGTGTTGTTTTCAATATCTATATGATTACATTTTTTATTAAAGTGAATGGTTAAATTATCATATTTATCTGCTTCGGTAAGTAACAAGCCATTTAATTCTCCTCTTGATATAGAGTTAATAAACTCTCCATCTCGACCAGAATAATTTGATGGAAATGTATTGCCTTCCACATCGTGTACTAAACGACCATACATTGGTATGCAAAGTGGTTTTACTTTGTCTTCTATACCTGCTAAACGCATGGCTTTTAAGCCACGATCTGATAGTGCTAAATTTATTGATCGTCCAGCAGAAATATCTGTAGTTCTTAAATCTGGTCTGCTTTCGTATACGTTTATTGTATATCCTCTTTGTGCTAAACGCAATGCAAGTAGCGAGCCACAGAGTCCAGCTCCTATAATTAATATGTTATCTTTATTATTACTCATATCTGTTATTTCTGCTAAAGCAGGAATTTAATTTTAGTTCCCATTTGTAATGGGTTCCTAACTTTTAAAGGAATGATAAGTTAATTTAATATTTCTTTTAATTTATTTACCATTCTATACACATCTTCAAATGTGTTATAAAGTGGAACAGGAGCACAGCGAATTACATCTGGTTCTCTCCAATCTGTAATAATGTGCGCATCTGTTAGTTTTTTGTGCAAATTTTTATCTGCATCTTTTACTTGAATAGATAATTGGCAACCACGTTCTTTTGGGTTGGATGGTGTAATTATTTTTATCTTATAGTTATTTAGTTCATTAATTAAAAACTCAAAATAACCAGTTAGTTTTATAGATTTTTCGCGAAGTGCATCCATTCCAACTTCGTTAAACATATCTAAAGAAGCCCTTATTGCTGCCATAGATAATATTGGAGGATTACTTAATTGCCAACCTTCTGCTCCAGGAATAACATCTAATGGTTGTCTCATATTAAATCTGGTGGCTTTGTTATGGCTCCACCAACCGGCAAAACGATTTAAGTCTTTATTATGTGCATGCTTTTCATGTACAAAAAGACCTCCTAAACTTCCTGGTCCAGAATTTAAATATTTATATGTACACCAAGCAGCAAAGTCAACTCCAGAATCATGAAAATCTGGTTTAATATTTCCAACTCCATGTGCTAAATCTATACCAACCATACAGTTTTTTGCATGACCAAGTGTTGCTATTTTTTTTATATCTAAATATTGCCCTGTGTAATAATTTACACCACCAATTAGTAATAATGCGATTTCATCTCCTTGTTCTTCTAGGATGGTTTCAAGATCTTTAATGTTTAAAAGTTCTTCTCCATCTCTTGGTTTCCATTCTATTATGCCATCATTTGCGTTAAAACCATGAAACTCTAATTGTGTTTGTACTGCATATTTATCGCTAGGGAAGGCATCACTCTCTATTACAATTTTGTATTTAGTTTTTGTAGGTTGGTAAAAGCTTACCATTAACAAATGTAGATTAGTAGTTAAGGTATTCATTATAACTACTTCTATTGGTTTTGCGCCAACAATTTTAGCCATAGATTCTGTTAAAAATTCATGGTAAGCCATCCAAGGGTTCTTGGCTTCAAAATGACCTTCTACACCCAAATTTGCCCAATCTTCTAATTCTTGTAAAATGTATTTTTGTGTTGTTTTTGGTTGTAAACCCAAAGAGTTTCCTGTAAAGTATAACCAATCGTTTCCATCTTTATCTTTTGGAATATGAAATTGTTCTCTGTAATGTGCTATTTTGTCTTCTTTGTCTAATTGCTTTGCAAAGTCGAGTCCTGTTTTGAAGTTTGACACCTGTTTGGGTTTTTAATTTTCTGTAATTACTTTAATATTAGTGAAATTAAGATTCCAACTGCCTTCAGCTTTTTTATGATCTTGAGCAATAATAATTCCGTTTAAATCTTTATAATTTTCAAAAGTATTAGACATAGATGGTTCTTTTGCATTAGCTTCTCTAAATATCCACTCTTGAATTTCAAAATTGTTATTGTAAAAAATATCGTAAGCATCGCCAGGTGTATAACCTCCTTTTGCAGGATAAGTTAATGTGGTCTTGTTAAGTTGCTTTTTACTAATTGGAGCTTCGGCTTTTATAGGTGAAGTTAAGGTTGTGCTTTTATCCCAAACTAATTGAAATGGGAATAATGCCCAATATTTATCGTTAATAAAAGCGCGATCTGCTTTTATACTTTCTTGTTCTATTTTAATAGTTTTGTAAGTAATAGTGTCTTTTTTGGTTAACATTGTTACTTCGTTTGCTTTTGGTTTCCATATCCACGAACGACCAAAACTAGTGCTATCTGTATCTACATTAAAAGTAAAATGAAATTCTTTAACAGTGTGCCATTTTTCTATACCGTGAGCATTTGCAATTTTTTGCGCAAGTGTAGGCTCTTTTTGAGGTTTTTCTTCTTTACAGGAGTAAAGAACAAGCAAGAAAACAATAAGTAATCTATACATGGTTATTGGTTTTCTTTCAAAGCTAAGAAATAATAATTAGTTTTGGTGAAATACTAACGCAGATATGAGTGTACATTCTGAATATTTTAAAGCAAATAAAGCCACATGGAATGATAAAGTAAAAGTACACGCCAAAAGTGATATGTATGCTTTAGAAGATTTCAAGGAAGGAAAAACGTCTTTAATGCCATACGAACTTGACGCTTTAGGTGATGTGTACGGAAAGTCCTTATTGCATTTGCAATGTCATTTTGGGCAAGACACTTTAAGTTGGAGTAGGTTAGGTGCTAAATGTGTTGGAGTAGATTTAAGTGACGAAGGCATAAAACTCGCTAAAAATTTAAACATTGAATTAAACTTAGATGCAGAATTTGTTTGTTGCAACGTTCTTGATACAACTAAGCATGTTAAAGGCGAATTTGATATTGTTTTTACAAGTTATGGTGTTATAGGTTGGTTGCCAGATTTAAAGCCTTGGGGAAAAATGATAGCCCAAAAACTTAAAAAAGGAGGCGCATTTTATATGGTAGAGTTTCATCCAATAGTTTGGATGTTCGATTATTTAGCAAGTAAACCAATTATGAAATACGGTTATATGCAAGATGCCGTTATTTATGAAGAATATGAAGGTACTTATGCTAATCAAGATTCTAAAATGATAACTAAAGAATATGGTTGGAATCATGGTTTAAGCGAGGTAATAAATGCTTTAATCGAGGCAGGTTTAAAAATTGAATATTTAAATGAACATAATGAAAGCCCTTACAATGTATTACCAGACTTAGTGGAAACCAAATCTGGTAATTTTGTTACTAAGGATAAATTATATCCTCTAATTTTTGAGATTAAAGCTACTAAACTTTAATTTTTAATAATAAGCTTGGAGTTTAGTAATTGTCCATCTCTATAGAAAGCTAGTAAATAAGAACTTGAAGCTAAATCTGATAAATCTTAAGTTGCTTGTTTATTATTTGTCTTAATAGAACACATTTCTTACCCTAATAAATTAAAGACTTTTACCCTAGATATCTCTATATTAGATTACTATTGGATAGTGCTTTTCGTTGGATTAGGAAATAACTTAAAAGTTGCATTTTTAAAAGAATCTATACTTAATGTATTGTCTATTATTTCTACGTTTGTAGTAGATAAATAATTATCGCAAGGTCCAACTTGGTAAGTCACTACATAATTACCAGCCATTGATGCAGAATTATCTATAAAACCTGTAGTGGCATCTATCACTAATCCAGCTGTGCTAGAAAACACACCATTAGAATTACTTGGTATTGTTGGTGTTGGATCAATATCTGTAGTATTATAAGATGCTGACTCGTAATTAAAAATAGCGTAATTGTTATAATGGATATCAATATAATCAACAATAACTGTTGCAAAATCATCTGCAAATGGTACTAAGGTTTGTAGTCTTGTATTAAACATCTCTCCTTTGTAGGTGCCTAAATGCAAGATGATTAATGCTTTTCTTTTAAAACTTGAGGCATTTTAGCTTGAAAGCGTTTTAATCTTGGTATAGAAACATTTCTAATATAGCCATTGTTAGGGTGTAATCTCTCGTAATTTTGATGATAACTTTCACCAATCCAAAATTTTTGAAAAGGATAAACTTCTGCTGCAATAGTTTTACCCAATCTTTTTGCTAAAGCTGCTTTTTTAGCCTCAATTATTTTCTTTTGCACATCGTTTTGGTAAAATATTATAGAGCGGTATTGCGAGCCTCTATCTGGACCTTGACCATTAACTTGTGTTGGGTTTTGGGATGCGAAATAAACATCTACCAGAGTCTCGAAGCTTACAATTTCTGGATTATAAATAATTTCTACAGCTTCAGCATGTCCTGTTCTGCCTGTATTACTTCCTTCGTAAGTTGGGTTTTTTGTATGCCCTCCAGCATAGCCACTTATAGATTCTTCTACGCCTTTTACACTTTCGTAAATAGCTTCAACACACCAAAAACAACCACTTGCAAAATAAGCTTTTGCCATTCCTTTCTCTAAAGGAACTTCAATAGCTTTTGCAGAAATAACATTTTTTTGAGGCGATTTTTCGTTTGTGTTTTGTGCTGTATTTTTACAACTAAAAAACAAATTTATAGCAAGTAAAATTATTATTTTTTTCATATTTATATTTTTATAGTTGGTCGTAAAAATGCTAAAGGTTTTACAGAATAGAAATTAAATTTTTGTTAAATAAAAAAGCCTTCATTATTTTTAATGAAGGCTTTAAATATATACTTTAAAATAAAGTTATAGTTTTTTAAACATTTTTTCCATTTTTGCTTTTTGCTCTTCAGCTAAAACCTCATCTACTAAAATACGTCCAGAATGCTCGTCTGTAATTATTTTTTTACGAGAGCCTATTTCCATTTGTACTTGTGGTGGTATAGTAAAATAAGAACCTCCAGATGCGCCTCTTTCTATTGGTACAACAGCCAAACCGTTTTTAACGTTTGCACGAATACGGTTATAAGCTTTAACTAAACGCTCTTCGATTTTCTTTTTGTAATCTTCAGATTTTTTAATTAACGCTTCTTCCTCTTTTGCAGTTTCGGCTAAAATAGCATCTAATTCACTTTTTTTGTGCTTTAAATGTGTATCTCTTGCCTTAGAGTGTTCTTTGGTTTTATCTATAACTTCTTTTTTTTGCTCTATTTGTGCTTTAAACTCTCTAATGTGTTTTTCGGCAAGCTCAATCTCAAGTTCTTGATATTCTACTTCTTTGGTTAACGAGTTAAATTCTCTGTTATTTCTAACATTTTTTTGTTGCTCGTTATATTTTTTTATTAAAGTTTTTGCTTCTTCAATAAGATTTTTCTTTTCAGATATTTGAGAATCTGTAGAAGCCAAACTATCTTCAAGTTTTTCTAATCTTGCTTTTAAACCAGTAACTTCGTCTTCCAGATCACTAACTTCTAAAGGTAGTTCTCCACGAACGTTTCTAATTTCGTCGATTCTTGAATCGATTAACTGTAAATCGTATAAAGATCTTAAACGTTGCTCTACACTTACTTCTTTACTCTTTGCCATATTTTAAAAATACTTAACAGGATTGGTGTTTGTTTGCGATAAAACGACTGCAAATTTACTAATTTTTTTCGTAAGATGTGCTACTAAAAAGTTTTTTGTGAATTGTTCGCTTTCATAATGTCCAATATCTGCTAAAACGATATTGTTTTCGGCAGAGAAAAAATCATGGTATTTTAAATCTGAAGTCACAAAAACATCTGCTTTTATAGCTTTTGCTGCATTAATAGCAAAACTTCCAGAGCCACCTAAAACAGCAATTTTTTGTATTGGTTTATTTAAAAATTTAGAGTGACGAATGTTACTTGTATTCATCTTTGTTTTTAAATAATTTAAAAAAGCAGTTTCCGACATTGGTTTTTTTAGTTCGCCAACCATTCCCATACCTATGTTCTGGTTTTTGTTTTCTAAGGTTGTAATCTCGTAGGCAACTTCTTCGTAAGGATGGTTTTTAAATAACGTGGCAATAATTTGTGGTTCTAAATGTTTTGCAAAGGTTACAGATATTTTCGTTTCTTTTTCATGGTGTGTTTTTCCTTTTGTGCCAATAACAGGATTAGAATTTTCATTACCATTATAAGTGCCTACGCCTTCAGTATTAAAACTACAATTAGTATAATTACCAATTTGACCTGCACCAACATTAAAAAGCGTTTGCCTTAGCTTTTCTGCTTCTGCTTTTGGGACGTAAGTGGTTAGTTTCTTTATCGTTTGAGATTGTGGTATTAAAATACGTCTATTGGAAAGTTCTAATTGCTCGCAAATTATATTATTTAACCCATTTATATGGTTGTCTAAAGCAGTGTGGATTGCATAAATGGCAATATCGTTTTTTATTGCTTTTTGTACTGTACGTTCTATATAAGTTTTTCCAGTAAGCTTTTTAAGCCCTTTAAATATAATTGGGTGAAAACTTACAATAAGGTTGCAGTTATTTTCTATGGCTTCGTCTACGACAGCTTCTAAGGTGTCTAATGTTACTAATACACCAGTTAAGTTATTGTTTTTGTTACCTACTAGCAGACCAACATTATCGAAATCTTCGGCATAAACTAAAGGAGCAAAGTCTTCTAATTGATTAATAACGTCTTGAATTATCATAAATTTCAGGAATTGATTATTTGAATTACTGTGTAACAAATATAAAATTTTTACTTTCGTTATGTCTAAACTACATTAATGAAATTTATTAGAGTCTTATTATTTCCTATTGTTCCCATATATTACTTTGTAACTTGGTTGCGTAATGCGTTGTATGACTTAGGTTATAAAACGTCTAAATCTTACACATTTCCTACTATATGTGTTGGTAATTTAAGTGCAGGCGGAACAGGTAAAACGCCTATGGTAGAATATTTAATTAGGCTTTTAAAGCAAGATTATAACGTGGCTACACTAAGTAGAGGTTATGGTAGAAATACTAATGGTTTTGTTTTAGCTACTAAAAATGCTACTGCACAAAGTATTGGAGACGAGCCTTTTCAGTTTTATAATAAATTTAAAAATGAAGTAAAAATTGCTGTAGATGAAAACCGAAGAAATGGTATTTTAAAATTAAGAAATCTTGAGAAGCAACCTAATTTAATTATTTTAGATGATGCTTTTCAACATAGAAAAGTTAAGGCTAAACTAAATATTTTATTAACCACATATTCTAATCTTTATACTAATGATATTGTTTTGCCTACAGGTAATTTACGTGAGCCAAAAGCTGGTGCTAAACGTGCCCAAATAATAGTTGTTACAAAATGTCCAAAGGATTTGAGTAACGAAAAAAAGAAAAGTATTGAGGTTAAAATAAAACCAGAAACCTACCAAGCATTATTTTTTAGTAGTATTAAGTATAACGATGAAGTTGTAGGAATAGAAAAAAAAATAGCTCTAAGGGAACTTAAAAAATTTACGCTTGTTACAGGAATTGCAAATGCCGAACCTTTAGTTAATTATTTAAAAAATAAAGGTTTAGACTTTAACCATTTAGAGTATAGCGATCATCATAATTTTTCTACAAAAGAAATTGAAACTGTTTCTAAAAGTGAAATGATAGTTACTACAGAAAAAGATTATGTAAGATTAAATGTTGAAAAAATATTACGTGATAAATTATATTATTTGCCAATAGAAATAGTAGTAGACAAGCCAAAAGTTTTTAATCAATTAGTCAAGAGCACGTTTGCAAATTAAGCATCTTTATTTAGCATTAAAACTTCAAAAAGTTTTTTTTCAAAATCCTCTTGTTTAAACGGTTTAGAAATAATATCTGTAAAACCTGCTTCGTCAAATTCTGCCATTTTATCCTCAATGGTTACAGCTGTAAGTGCAAAAATAGTAAGGTCTTTGTCGAAAGTTCTAATAATTTTTGTTGCTTCGATACCGCTAATTCCTGGCATGTGAATATCCATTAATACAACATCGTATTTTATACTTTTAACCTTTTCTACAGCATCTTCACCATTATCTACAATTTCGCAATAAAGCTTCATCTTGTTTAAGATTTTCTTTGTAATCATTTGGTTAATTTTATTGTCTTCAACAACAAGTATTTTTATGTCGCTTAATTCAACCTGTTCAATATCCTTAAAGTAACTAATTGGCTCTTTTTTTATCGCTTTTTCAGCAAACTTCATTGGTATCTCAAAGAAAAAAGAGGAGCCTTTACCTAATTCACTTTTAAGATAAATTTTTCCTTTTAAAATATCTATTAATCCTTTAACAATAGATAGACCTAACCCTGTTCCACCATACTTTCTATTAATTTGAATAGAGCCTTGAGAAAAACTCTCGAACATGTTCTGTTGTTTCTCTTTACTTATGCCAATACCGTTGTCTTCAACTTCAAATCGAACATAAAAAATACCGTTTTTTTCATTAATTTTTTTAGCTCTAATCCATATATCACCATCTTTTGTAAACTTTATAGAATTACCAATTAAGTTAATTAGAATTTGAGAAATTTTTAATTGGTCTGCACTATAATTATTAGGTAAATCTTTATCGTAATCTAAATGCAATTTTGTATTATTATCATTTGCAGAATTGCTTAAAGCAGAAATAACATTCGTCATTTTTTTCTTTAAATCGAATACTTCATTTTCAATTTCTACTTTATTTGCTTCAATTTTATTAATTTGAAGAATATCATTTATAAAAGTTAAAAGATAATCGCCAGAAAATTTTAAAGATTTTAAATGTGGTATTTGCTCTTCCTTTGGGTCTTCATCTAAAAGCATATTTGTTAATCCTGTAACTGCATATAAAGGTGTTCTTAATTCATGTGTAACAGTAGAAAGAAAGTTAGCTTTAGTTTTAGATGCTAATTCGGCTTTTTGTGTGCTAATTGTTAATTCGCTATTTTTTTTATGCAATACGTTGTTAGATTTTAGTCTAATATTATTGTTTTTGTAAAGCGAAAGCGTAAGTAACGATAGTATTGTAATTAAGGCAATACTTAAAATTGTTGTTAATTGATTAAAAGTACTTGCTCCTTTTTTAACAGATTCTACTTCAGCGTCTCCTACATATTTAAATTTGTTATCTATTAAAAATTGATTTTTCTTTTTTAAAGAAATTAAAGATTTTTTTATTTCATTTAGGGAGTCTGATAATTTTAAATGCGCTCTTAAATGTGTGTTTGCAAGTTTGTAACTTCCATCTGCTTCTTTTAAATTACTTAGAATAAGATGACCAAAACTTAAAACTTCGAGATACTTATTTTCTTTTGCTATTGTAAAGCCTTTATTTGTGTTTTTAATAGCTAAACCTAATGCGCCATTTTTAGCTTGCAACTCGCCTAAATGTATTAAACTACTACTTAGTGTTTTATTTAAATGATAACGGTTGCATAATGTTATACTTTCTTTAAAAGATTTTTCGGCATCTTGAAAATTGTTTAGCGCTACAAAAGCTTGGCCTTTTTTTAGTAAAGATTCTGCTTTTTTATTGTGTAAATCTTCTTGTGCAAAAAATGTTTCGGCAGATTTATAATAGCCTAATGCTTGCTTATGTTTTTTTTTCGTCATATAAACATCGCCAAGCGTTTTGTAAGTTTCGGCTATATTAATATTGTCTTTAATTAAACGTTGTATTTCTATAGCTTTTGTAAGTGCATTTATAGCTTGAGTAGGTTCTTCTAATAAATATTCTATTTTGCCAAGTTTAGAATATATAAGCCCTAAGTTTTTTTTGTTATCTATTATTTTGGCATTTATTAACGCTTTTTTAATATAACTTTCTGCTTGAAAATAATTTAAATCCTCAATGCTTTTTTGAGCTATAGACAAGTCTTGTTCTATACTACTTTTAAGACTATTAATTTGGTTTGGTGTAAGTTCTTGCGCACAGACAGTTACACCAAAGAATAAAAATAGAGTATAAAGTATTTTGTAAAATTTTTGCATATTTTCAAAACAAATATAATTATTTATCCGACAATAGTGCATTTACCTTTGGCAAATTGATGATTAAGTCTATAATACGATTAGAATAGCCGGTTTCATTATCGTACCATCCTATTATTTTAACCATATTTCCTATAACAGATGTCATTTGCGAATCGAAGATACAAGAATGCGAATTTCCAACAATATCTATAGATACAATAGGGTCTTCAGTATATTCTAAAATCCCTTTATATTTAGTTCTTGAAGCCTTTTTAAAAGCAGCATTAATAGTTTCTATTGTAGCTGTTTTCTGTACGTTAAATGTAATATCTGTAAGCGATCCATTTGCAACAGGTACGCGAATGCCACAGCCTCCAATAACATTAGCTAACTCTGGAAAAATTTTGGTTAAAGCTTTTGCAGCTCCAGTTGTTGTTGGTACAATAGATTGTCCTGCCGCTCTTGCACGACGTAAATCGCGATGTGGTTGGTCGTGTAAACTTTGGTCTGTTGTGTAAGAGTGTATTGTTGTAATGTAAGCTTGATTTATACCACAAAGTTCGTTTATAATCGCAATCATTGGTGCTGCGTTATTTGTAGTACAAGAGGCATTACTAATTATAGTTTCAGAGCCATCTAAAGTATTTTCGTTTGTGCCAAAAACAATAGTTTTTATGTCGTCTTCAATAGGTGGTACTGTTAAAATAACACGTTTTGCACCATTTTTTATATGGTTGTTTAAGACTTTAGTAGTTTTAAATTTGCCAGTTGCTTCAATAACAAAATCAATATTAAATGGTTTCCAGTTAATGTTTTTTGGGTGCTTTTCATTTAAAAGAGCAACTTTATTTTTATTAACTATAATGCTGTTTTGAGTATGGGAAATGTCACTTTTAAATACACCATGAATGCTATCATACTTTAGTAAATGACTTAATGTTCTTGCATCTGCCAAATCATTAATAGCAACAACTTTAATGTTTTTGTGCTCTTGTAGTAACCTAAAAACGCGTCGACCTATTCGGCCAAAACCATTAATTGCAACAGAAATCATTTAATTTATATGTTTTTGCGCTTTGTAAGACGAGCGAACCAAAGCACTACTTTCTACATGTCTAAAGCCTAAACTTAAACCTATTTCTTCGTATTCTTTAAATTGTTCTGGTGTAATAAACTCTTTAACAGGTAAGTGTTTTTTACTTGGTTGAAGGTATTGACCAATAGTAACAACATCTACATCGTTAGCGCGCAAATCGTGCAAAGTTTCTATAACTTCTTCACGGGTTTCGCCTAAACCTAACATAATACCAGATTTTGTTCTACGCTGTCCTTGTTGTTTTAAATATTTTAAAACACCTAAACTACGTTCGTATTTAGCTTGTATTCTAACTTCTCGTGTTAATCTTTTAACGGTTTCAATATTATGTGATACAACTTCTGGAGCAACCTCAATAATTCTATCTATGTGTTTTTCGATACCTTGAAAATCTGGGATTAATGTTTCTAATGTGGTTTCAGGATTCATACGCCTAACAGATTTTATTGTTTCTGCCCACATTATACTTCCCATGTCTTTTAAGTCGTCGCGATCTACACTTGTTAAAACAGCATGTTTAATTTTCATTATTTTTATAGAACGTGCTACTTTCTCAGGCTCATCCCAATCTACAGTTTCTGGTCTTCCAGTTTTTACACCACAAAAACCACAAGAACGTGTACAAACATTTCCTAAAATCATGAATGTTGCAGTGCCTTCACCCCAACATTCTCCCATATTTGGGCAGCTTCCAGAAGCACAAATAGTATTTAATTTGTACTTGTCTACTAAACCACGAAGTTCTGTGTATTTCTTACCAGTTGGTAATTTTACACGTAACCATTTTGGTTTTGGTTGCCTTTGTGTTGTTGGTGTTTTTGATGCTGTTTCTGTTATCATATTCTTTTCTTTCGAGAAACAAAGATACAAAGTATTCTATAGAATTATTACTTGCTAATTTAGATTTTAAGTATTGCTTATTTTTTAATAATAGCAGCTAATAGTTTTTTAGCGCGCAATAATTTTACCTTAACATTATTCATAGGTTCATTAAGTTGGTTACTAATTTCTACGTAACTTAATTCTTGAAAATAGCGTAGATTAATTACTTCTTGATAATGTGGTTTTAATTTTTTAATATCACGTAATAATTTTGCTAAATTTTGTTCTGTAATTAATTTATCTTCAGCTGAAGGCGAATCGTCTGCAATCCTGTAAATTTTGTCGTCTTCATTATTTGTTATTTTAGATTGGATAGAGCTTTTTTCTTTTCTAATTAAATCGATATGTATATTTTTAGAAATGGTTATTAGCCATGTTTTAAAAGTATATTTGTCGTTGTATTTATCAATTTTATCAAATGCTTTCGAAAAAGTTTGAATGGTAACATCCTCTGCATCATTTTCGTTTTCAATACGTTTTAACTGAAAACCATAAACATAATCCCAATATTCATCTAATAAAAAATGAAATGCTTTTTGGTTGTTTTCTTTTGCTTTAGCAATTGCTTCTTTTATTTCCAATGGTTAGGTTTTGAAATAAGATTAGTTATAAATATAGTTAATTGAAAGCCAATTAAAAATAATTCTAAAAAAGGAAGTAAAAAAAGGATATCTAATTCATTTAATTTTTTTGCTGAAAAGCCAACAGCTAAAAACTGTATAATAGATCGAATTATAATTAATGCTATTACATACTGCCAATAATATAAAATACATAATAGTGTTATTGAAAGTACCCAGAATAACACTTGAGATAAATAAAATAATGCAAGTAATGCTTTATGCTTAAAACGATAATGATTGGCAGTAGAAACATGACGCCTTTTTTGACGAAACCAATCTCTAAAAGTTGTTTTAGAGTTAGACATTGTAAAACTATTTTTTGAAAAACAAATAGTTGTATTTGTGGCGTTTGCGGCTTCGTTAATAAACAAATCGTCGTCGCCAGAGCGAACGTCTATGTGCTTTATAAAACCATTGGTCTTGTAAAATTCGTCTCTATGGTATGCCAAATTTCGACCAACTCCCATAAAAGGTATGCCAATTTTTGCAAACGAAAAGTATTGCATTGCTGTTAATAACGTTTCGTATCTAATTAATTTATTTAAAAACGAGTTTTTAATTTTATGGTATGCGCCATAACCTAAAACTATGGTATTTTTTTTATTAAAATGGGCGACCATCTCACTTATCCAATTGTTGGATACGGGTTTGCAATCTGCATCTGTAAATAATAAATGGTTGTGTTTTGCCGCTTTAATACCAAGAGTAAGTGCGTATTTTTTATTTCGCCAAAAAGCTTCATTGTTTTTAACATTAACAATTTTTATGTTATTATATTGTAATGCAAACGCTTCCATGACTTCTAAAGTATTGTCATGAGACGCATCGTTAATTAATACGACTTCAAAATTTAAATACTTTTGCGTAAGTATTGATGGTAAAAAATGATTTAAATTTCCAGCTTCATTTTTAGCACAAATTATAATAGAAATTGGTATTTTTTTTAGTTGCTTTTTTTTTGTTTTTACAAAAGCGAAACTACCAAATAGCACGCCGTAGAATAACACTTGAATACATACTACAATTATAAAGCTGTAGAAAATGAAGTCATTCATCAATTTTTATGAATGTTGTGGTTCGTTACAATTTTCGAACTGGTCTGGAGTTTTACCACAAAACCCACAAGATTCTCCTTTGGTATTAATCATAGGGTTTTGGCTTGCGCATGTTCCAGCAAATTCGCCATCTTTTTTTGCCCATAATTTAATAGCAATACCTGCAACTGCAAGACCTAATAATGCTAATGTGAGTAGTAAGAGTTTCACGCTATTTAATGTTTTAAATATAATTTAAGCAAAGATAGTAGTTTTAATTCATTATTAATAATTCTATAATTTTGCTTTTTGTCTAATATTTTAACGTTTTGTCGTTTTTGTTAATAAAGAATTTTATATTTTTATTTTAAAGCTAATAAATGTAATAGCTTGAACGCCATAACTTTAAATTATTTATAATTATGAAAAAACTATTAGCAGAATTTTTTGGAACATTTTGGCTTGTATTTGGAGGTTGTGGTAGTGCTATTTTTGCAGCAGGATACCCAGAATTAGGAATTGGATTTGTTGGTGTCTCATTAGCATTTGGTTTAACAGTGTTAACTATGGCTTATGCAGTAGGTCATGTTTCTGGAGCGCATTTTAATCCAGCGGTATCTATAGGTTTATGGGCTGGCGGAAAATTTCCAGCAAAAGAGTTAGTAGGCTACATTTTAGCTCAAGTTATTGGTGCAATAGCAGCAGCTGGAGCTTTGTATTTAATTATGTCTGGAAAAGACGGTTTTACAGACGTTGGTAGTTTTGCTGCCAATGGTTATGGTGCACTTTCACCAGGTGGTTATTCTATGACCTCTGCTTTAGTAGTAGAATTTTTATTAACTATGTTTTTCCTTTTAATAATATTAGGTAGTACATATCCAAAAGCACCAAAAGGTTTTGCAGGTATAGCAATTGGTTTAGCTTTAACTCTTATACATTTAATAAGTATTCCTATTACTAATACGTCTGTAAATCCAGCAAGATCTACGAGTCAGGCTTTATTTGCAGGTGGAGAGTTTACATCACAATTATGGTTGTTTTGGTTAGCACCAATTGCAGGAGCTATAGTTGCAGGGTTTATCCATAGGGCATTTTTTAATAAAGACTAATTTTTTTATTTTTATTTTGGAGAATTAATCTTCTAAGTTTAATTCTATTTCTGCAACAGGAGTGTCTGTTGTATTATTGGTTGGTTTTACTCCTTTTCGTTCTATAGTAATGCTTAATCCTAATGCATCTTGAGGGTAAGGGATTTTTTGTAAGCGTCTATCTGTAACACTTAATATGCCTAAATTAACTTGTTTATCTTGTAACTCTGCCCAAATTTGGTATTCTTGATTTTTTGGAAGCGTTGGTAAAGAAACAACATCTAATAAAGATGTTTTTTCTTTGGGATTAATATATGCTATTGTTTTTAAGTTTTTTGCACGTACATTTCCTTTTAATATGTATTTTTCTGTTTCAGGATTGTTAAGTTGAGAAAATTGTGTAGCTAAGGCTTCAAGTTTTAAGTTGTTTTCGTCTATGTCGCTTCTAAGGTCTAATATTTCTTCAACAATAACTTGATTTTCGTTTATTAGTTGTTGATTCTCTATAAAAAAATACAAAGAACTTCCAGCAAAAATTAATGCTGCAACACTTGCTGCTATACCATAAGCAAACCAAGATCTTTTTGGTTTGTTATTTAATGTAATTACAGGCTTATCGTTTATAGTTTCTATTATAGAACCTAATAAGTGAGTTGGTGCTTCCTCTGCATTTGCAAAGGCAACAAGCTCTAATTTGTTTTGAAGCGTAATATAAGCTTCTTTAACATCTGGAAACTTGTTTATGTAATTTTCTACCTCAAGGCTTTCTTGGGTAGTAGTTAGACCTATTAGATATCTTTCTAACAAATCAGATTTTAAAAATGTGTCTTTATCAACAGTCATTACATTTTAATTAAGGGTTGTAAATCTTTTTTAATTCACGTAATCCTATTTTTAATCTTGATTTAATTGTTCCTAACGGAATATTTAACTCTTCGCTCGCCTCTTGTTGGGTCATGCCTTCAAAATAAAGCGCATTTAAAACTACCTGATATTTTAATTCTATTGTACTCAAGTGCTTTTGTATATCTAAAGTATCTTGATTTAAACTATCGGTCGTTAATTTATATACGTTAGAGTCTTTAATTTGGACTTCTTTTTTTGTTTTATTTTTTAAAGAGCGTACTTTATCGATTGCCGAATTATAAAAAATACGATACAACCATGTAAATAGTTTAGCTTTAGAGGCGTCGTAGGTTTTTCCTTTTTTCCAAACTTTTACAAAGCTTTCTTGAAGTACATCTTGTGCGATATCATCGTCTGAAATTATTTTTTTAACAACACCCAAAAGTGCACCAGAATAGTTTTCGTATAAGAGTGAAATAGCCTTTTGGTCGCCATTTTTTAATAATGTTATTATTTCTTGTTCGATAGGAGTACTCAAACTTTGTTAATGTCTTTTATTAGTTAAGTAAACTTTTTGATTAGTAACTTATTGTATTATATAATATTTACTTCGGCTTCAATTAAAACATTAAAGATACGATAAATTGTATTTTGTATTATTTTAGAGAGCGCAAGAATGTCTTCTCCTTTAGCTCCACCATAATTAATTAGTACAAGTGCTTGCTTTTTATGTACACCATAATTACCAAAGTTTTTACCCTTAAAACCTGCGGTTTCAATTAACCAACCTGCTGGTACTTTTACTTCATTACTAGACACAGCGTAACTTGGTACATTTGGGAATTGTTCTTTTAATTGCTTGAAAGCTTTTAAAGAAATTACAGGATTTTTAAAAAAGCTACCACTATTTCCTATTTTTTTAGGGTCTGGCAGTTTACTTTTTCTAATAGCTATAACTGCATTAGAAACATCCTTAATTGTAGGATTGTCTATTTGCATGGTTTCTAATTGCGAAGTAATAGCTCCATAATTAGTATATAATTTATGGTTGTTTATGGTAAGTTTAAAAACAACGCTTATTATAATGTATTTTCCTTTTGCTTCATTTTTAAAAATTGAATTTCGGTAACCAAAATTACAGTCTTCATTTTTAAATATTTCAACCTTT
>Ga0114956_1001624_pt1 | contig 17739 bp, 14 predicted proteins | sample MaitaG_FD_87304 | JGI IMG/M metagenome (GOLD analysis project Ga0114956, IMG submission 87304) | Marine algal microbial communities from Maine, USA - Maine_Asex2 metaG | ecosystem: Host-associated > Algae > Red algae > Unclassified | place: Maine, USA | collected 2015-01-05 | reverse complement strand
TCGTCGCCGATACCAACCGCATCGGCGATCTTGTCCGCGGCGTCTTCGGCATAGTCCTCAATCTGTTCCATTAGGTCACCAATCTCGGCGCCAACAGCCTGGAATGTCTCAATGAGTGCCTCTTTGATGAGTTCAGCGATCTCGCGCACATCAGCGTGCACTGCGTCATCTTTGGCAGCGTTACCGAATGCATCGAAGGCATCGGTGACTTGACCACTTAGGTCGTCAAACGCGTTTTTGGTCTCACCCTCGACTCGGTCTTGGACTTCGTCGTCCTTTTCCTGATCGATATGCAACTTGAGCTTGAGACCGAGCGCCTCAACCTTGTCGCCAACTTCTTTCCATGCGTCGCGTGCGTCTTCCATGACATCTCCAACATGATCGTGTAGTCCAATAATTCCAATAGAGACCGCGCCGGAGCGGTGCAATGTCTCTACCTACCCAATCTATGGGAAGAGCGCGGTTGGCTGCTACGTCTCAGCGAGTTGGGTCAGCGGACCTATATCGACGGCGTCGTATGGGGCGTGACATCGCGACTTCAACGTGAGGCGAGTCTGCCCCCTAGCTCTGGCTCCATTGGCCTTGGGGCCGCGCAACGTAGGTCCCCAGAGCGGTCGATCGCATAGGTACGCTACGTCGACCCACCCTGTGGCAGTCTGTTCCAAAGACGCTGGCACTCAATACTGAACGACTTTCGCCGACTGAACTCCCATGACGAGACGCCATGCAACGACGAGCGCCGGACGCTCCGGTGGCGCCCTTACAGCGCGCGAACGTCGTCGGGTAGTCCTGCTCTCGTCCTATGTCATCGTGACCGCTGCATGGCTGTACTTCATAGGGATTGTGTGGGAAGCCGGCGTCATCCTGTCATGGCTGTTCCTGCTGCTGATCATCATCGTCAGTGGAGACGATCGCAGCGGGCCGTCGCTCTCCCTTCGACGTCTCTGCCTCGACTGGGGCGGGCTGATACTCCTCGTCATGCTGTACCGCTACGCCGCAGCGCTCGCCGACGGATTAGGACGCCCCGTCGCGCTTGAGGGGCTCGCCACCGTAGATCGGGCGATCGGCTTCGGACGCACACCTACCGAGCGTCTGCAGGAGCTGTTTCCGCAGGACCGGCCCGTGCCTGTCTGGCAGATTCCCCTGAGCATGGTCTACTTCAGCCACTTCTTCGCCGTGCCGATCACCGCAGCGGTGCTCTGGCGCAGAGATCGGCTTGTTTGGCTTCGTTTCATCAAATCGTTCTTCACGATGGCATTCGTTGGCGTTGCCACATACGCGTTGTTCCCCGCAGCACCTCCATGGATGGCGTCCGAGCAGGGGGTGATCGACCCGACGGTTCGCTCCTCGTATTTTGGGATAGGTCGCCTGGGCATCCGTCTGACAAAGGCGATCGTCGAAACCGGCCAAGACTGGTCGAACCCGGTCGCTGCCATGCCGTCGCTGCACGCTGGCTTTGCTCTGTTCCTAACACTCTTCTTCTGGCGCAGGGTGCGACCTGCGGCTCGAATCGCCCTCGCCGCCTACGCCGTCTCAATGGCGTTCGTGTTGGTGCTCACCGCCGAGCACTGGGTAAGCGATGTGGTCGCAGGATGGTGCGTGGCTACAGCCAGCATTCTGGTATGGCAACGACAATCGTTGCGCAACAAGACGCCGTCCCCGAACGATCAATCCGATGAGCACGCTGCTCTAGCGCTGCAAGAGCCAGCGTCCGCCATTTCTGGTTAGGCAGCCAAGCCGCGCACGCACGTCGAGTCGTCCGAACCCGAACGCTGTTACCCAGCCGTGGTTCACGGCGTTGCTGCCTCTCAGCCCTGCTGCCTCACAGTGCCGCTCGTCGGGTCGTCCTGGCTAATCGCGCGTCGAGACGAGCGCTGCGAGTGCCACGAGCACGACGCCCATACCGCAGAGCTGCACGGCATTGACTGACTCGCCGTCGAGTAGCAAGGCGGCAACCGCAACGGACACCACCGGACTCAGCAGCGTCAACTGCGACACCAACCCGAGCGGCATTCGCGGGTGCGCCCAATTCAGTAGCAGGTGTCCCGTGCCCGGGATTGCAACCATGGCGGGTATCCACCACCACTTGCCTTCGCCAGGGTCCAGGGTGCCGCTAAAGAGCAGTGCGATCGGCAAGATGACGACTGCGCTGAAGATCAGCGACATCGCCTGGTATTCGACGACACCCAAGCGATCGCGCGCCTTTTTGGACCAAACGAAATACAAGGTCCAACTGCCGAGTGCGCCCACCCCAAGCAGGTCGCCGGTCAGGCTCCACGACGGAGAATCGACCGAACCGAATACGACCAAACCCACCCCGGCGATGGCGAATACCGACAGCGCCCATGCCAGGCGACTTACGGTCTCGCCGAATCGTCGCGAGAAGAACAACAGAACGACCACTGGCTGCAGCGCGATGAGCATGGTCGCGTTCGCAACGGTCGTGAGTCGTACCGAGGAGAAGAACAAGACCAGCTGCAGGCCAAAGATCGAGCCGCCGGGCGCCGCGTGTCGCAGCTTGGCCAGCGACCATCGACCCCGAGTGCCCAACAACAACAGTCCGTAGAGCAACGCCGCGCCCCACGCTCGATGAAAGCCGAGCACCGGGCCATCGATCTCGGCGGCCTTCGCTACGACACTGCCGACACCCATCAACGTCACGGCTGCGGTGACAGCACCGAGCCCGGCACCTGGGTTGGGCCCTGCGCCTGGGGTGGTCTCGACATTCACGGCAAGAGACTACGGCGTGGGTCCTGCGTACCTAGCACCGTGCCGCGACACTGGTGTCAACGGCTTTGTTCCGCGATTGCTTCGCACTCCTACACTCGCCGCGTGACATCGTTCGAAGCGGTACTCCTTTTGCTTGGCGGAGCTTTCGCTGGTGCAGTCAATGCCATGGCGGGTGGCGGCTCGATGCTCACGGTGCCACTACTGGTACTCGCCGGTGTGCCCGGCGTCGCCGCGAACGGATCGAACCGTGTCGGGATCTTGATCTCAAATGTCAGCTCATTCTTGTCGTATCGAGAAGAAGGCGTGCGCGTCACCCGAAACCTGGTGCCGATCATTGCACCGGCACTCATCGGCTCACTCGTTGGGGCCTACGGGATCAGCCGGCTGACCGACGAGGCGTTTGAAACAGTCTTCGGGCTTATCATGATCCCGCTGATCCTGTTGACCATCTTTAAGCCCAAGGTCGACACCGAATCGCCAGCCTGGTCACAGGAAGTCACCATGGTCGTGTTCTTTGGCATTGGGGTCTACGCCGGCGCAATCCAAGCTGGGGTGGGCTTGGTGCTCCTGGCGGCTTTGAGCCGTTCAGGGTTTGACTTGATTACTGCAAACATGGTCAAGGTCATCTTCATTCTCTTTGCCACCTGCATTGCGTTGCCAGTCTTCATTATTCAGGGCAATGTGCGGTGGTGGCCCGCCGCCCTGTTGGCCATTGGACTCAGCATCGGCGGGTGGGTCGGGGCGAAGCTTGCTGTGCGTGGTGGCGAAAAGTGGATTCGCGTCGTCATGATCGTTGCCGCCATTGCTCTTGCTCTAAAGCTGCTCGGCGTCTACGACTGGTTGTTCGCCAGCGACGGCTGACCATCCACCCAATCAATGACCCGCAGCTAACCCTTGAGCCACTCGTCGATCAACGCCCGGGCAATGCTGGCGCGGGGCGGGATATTCGGCAAATCATCGGCAGCGAACCATTGGGCATCGGCGATCTCGTCGGGGGCCGGCGTGATGTCGCCGCCGTCATAGGTCGCAAAGAACCCGAGCATGAGCGAGTTCGGAAACGGCCAAGGCTGGCTTGCGAAATACCGAATGTTCGTGACCTTTATACCCACCTCTTCCAAGATCTCGCGGTGAATGCAGTCGTCGAGACTCTCGCCTGGCTCAACGAACCCAGCGAGCGTTGAGTACATGGGATTTGGGCCCCGCCATGCAACGTTGGTTGCCAGCAGCGCCCTGCCGTCGGGGTGTTCGACCAACACGATGACCGCTGGCGACAGTCGTGGGTACGCCGTGAGGCCATCGTTTGGGCATTTCATCGAGCGTTCGTTTGCGTTCATCTCCATCTGCGTGCCGCATCGTCCACACTTTTGGTGATCTCGGTACCAGTCGGTGATTTGTGTTGCGCGACCAGCCACGTTCCACACCTGCGGGTCGAGCGAGCCGAGCAGGCGTCGCAGGTCCGAAAAGATCAGGCCGGGAAACGGCGCATCGAACGGATCGAAATCATCTGTGAGTTGTCCGGTCCACCAGTGTGCGGTCTCGTCCTCAAACTTGCCGAGTACGAGCGGCTGCAGAATGTGTTCGGCGATCTGATTCGCTTCATCGGTGGTGAGCGGGCGAGGCCCGGTTGTCATATCGTCGACGAGTAACACCTGACCCCCGCGTGCGAGGACCCAGGAATCGTCTCCTTCGGGATCGTCAGGCAGCGCGGCGACAGGGATGAAGTTGGATGTCATTGTTTCCAGCCTGACCGCTCACGTAGGTGACTGCAAGTATCAAGCACCACAACAGAACCTGGTTCGTTTTTAGCCAGCTCGCCCTGCGCCCTACGCTCGAACCAGACGCCGAACAGAAAGAGGCTCGAATGACGCCCGATACCTCGACCGTCGACTTTCACTTCGATGTACTTTGCCCATACGCGTATCAGACGGCGAAGTGGATTCGAGATGTGCGACGCCAGAACGACCTCACGATCAACTGGAAGTTTTTTAGCCTTGAAGAGGTCAACCGCATGGAGGGCAAGAAGCACCCATGGGAACGCGACTGGTCCTATGGCTGGTCGATCATGCGCATCGGCGCGGTGTTGCGCCGTACCGACATGGATGCGCTCGATCGCTGGTACGAACGGTCAGGTCGAGCGTTGCATGAAGAGGGCCAACGTGTCCACGATCCTGACGTCGCCCGTCAGCTACTCGCGGAACTCGACCTTGATCCTGCGATCGTCGACGAATCAATCCAGGACCAATCAACACACGATGAGATCAAAGCAGATCACAAACGGGTCATGGACGCTGGCGGCTACGGCGTTCCAACTCTCTTCTTTGGAGACCATTGCTTGTTCGGACCAGTACTGATCGAGCCGCCAATGGGTGAACCGGCCATGCGGCTCTGGAACGCGGTGACAGCCTGGGTTGAGTTCCCGCACCTGTACGAGTTACAGAAGCCAAAGCAGAAGGCCGACGAACAGGCGATCGCTGCAACATTCAAGCCATACATCGAAGCCCGCGACTGGATCAGTATCAATCGCGGCACCGAGATCGGATTTACCGACGACGGCTTTAAGGCCAGGGGCCCTGCCGCAGAACATGGAAAGCGCAACGCATGAGCATTGAAGCCATCAACAATCTTGGAGTCTGCTTTGACTCAGTCGATGCGCTGTTCGCAGATCTCGACGACTCGCAGTGGAGCACGCAGTCTTATTGCCCTGACTGGGACGTGCGTGGTATCGCCATGCACCTTGCTGGTGTCGAACACCTTCTCGCAGGCGAGGCGCCCGGGTCATTCACCGACAGCGTTCCTTTCGAAAAGGTTGCAGCGTACGAGTCGTCGGTCGCCGATCTCGACAACACGGCACTGCTTGCGAAGTACCGAGAAACCATCGCCGCACGTCGGGCTGAGATGGCCACGTACACCGCCGAGCAAATGGACATCGCGTCGATGACGCCGGTCGGCCCACAGACCTACGGTCGCTTCATGGCGATCCGGGTCTTTGACTACTGGGTGCACGAGCAGGACATTCGCGGGCCACTCGGCATCCCGGGCCACGAGTCAGGTGCCGCAGCCGAGATGGCGCTCAACGAGATCCAGATCTCGCTGCCGTACATCGTTGGCAAAAAAGTCGGGCTTCCCGACGGCAAGGGTATGACCATCCAACTGACTGGCCCTGTCGAGCGAACCATGCATGTCAAGGTCGACGGGCGTGCTGGCGTTGTCGACGAACTCGACAATCCCGATGTTGTGTTGGCCGCGAACAGCACCGTGTTTGCACTTCTTGCGTGTGGTCGTATCGATCCACAAGGCCCAATCGACGCTGGCACCATCAGCTGGTCAGGCGACGCCGAACTCGGTGAGAGGGCCGCCCGCTCGCTGCGCTTCACCATGTGATTGAGGGCTGTGCAATGACCCTAAAAGAAGGACTGTGTAATGGGACGGCTTGACGGCAAGGTGGCGCTCATTACGGGTGGTGCTCGTGGGCAAGGAGCGGTTGAGGGCGAACTGTTTGCTGCCGAGGGGGCAACGGTTGTCCTAACCGATGTGCTCGACGAACAGGGCGAAGCTGTCGCAGCCAACATCGATGGAGCGAGGTACCAACACCTCGATGTGCGCAATGAAGCCGAATGGCAGACGACCGTCGGCTCGGTTATCGACGAGCACGGCCGACTCGACGTGCTCGTCAACAACGCTGGCATCGACCTGGTCAAGAAGCTGCTGGCAACGACGACACAAGACTTCACCAACGTGATCGACATCAATCTGCGTGGCACGTTTCTTGGCATGCGCACGGTCGCAGAAGCGCTCACCAAAGCCGAGCTGGGCGCATCGATTATCAATGTCAGTTCAGTTGCTGGCTTGCAGGGAATCGCGAATCACGGCGCGTATGTAGCGTCCAAGTTTGGAATCACTGGCATCACCAAGTCGGCTGCCAAAGAGTGGGGCCGCTACGGCATTCGAGTGAACTCGATTCACCCCGGCATCATTGAAACACCGATGACCGAGGACTTGCGTGCATTCACCGACCCCGACATACGTACTCGGGCCGAACGCAATATTCCGCTCGGGCGTATGGGTCAATCAGCCGATATCGCAAACATGGCACTGTTTCTTGCGAGCGACGATTCGGACTACTGCAGCGGCCAAGCGTTCATCGTCGACGGCGGCGTACACCCCTAGATCGCTAGCGCGACATTGCACCGATCTATGCTTCCAGCATGGACGACGCTCGAACGTGCTCACGATGCGACGGAATGCTGCAGATTGGCTTTCTTGAGGACAAACGCGATGGCTCTTCGAGAGTTCTCTCGTGGATCGATGGACCAGCCGAAAAGGGAGCCCTTGGCGGTGCAAAGGTCTTTGGCAAACAACGATTTGACGTGCAGGCCTATCGCTGCGTCGAATGCGGGCACTTAGACCTGTTTGTGAACTGACGTTCAGTTCCCAGCGGCAAGCGCTACTGCGACCTCAGGATCTCGAGCTGCTCTTCAAGGCCATCGCCGCTCATTCCACCGACTTGACGGGTGATGTCTCCCGAGGAGCCTTCGATGAACACGTATGAGGGTTGCGCAGTGACGCTGAACGCGTTCCAAATTGACCCGCCACCGTCGGCGACGTGGTCAAAGTTGCCTACACCGAGCTCGCGAACGAATTCAGCCATTTCATCGACAGTTCCCTGACCGGATATTCCGATGAAGCGAACGTCGTCGCCATAGGTTTCGTGAGCCTCTACGACCGCAGGGGCAATTGCTTTACAGTGCGGTCACCAAGGCGCCCAGAACCACAGAAATGTGTCGGTCTCCGCCAAGTCCGGATACATCAGCGGTTCACCGCTCGTCGAGACAGCCTGTACCCGGATAGGGGCACGACCAGTTTGTGTTTCGCCGCCACAGGATGATGCGAACAGCAAAATGCAACCGAGCGCAGCAAGGAACTTCACGCTGGCAGCCTACGGCCGCTACCGCCGGCTGCTAGCCCGGGCCGGTTGCCCTGGGCTCGTTGTCAGGGCGCTTGTAGAGTGCAGCTATGACGGCCGGCGCAACTTCGCTGTCGTTTCTGACGTGGAATCTGGCCATGCTCGAACGGTCAGCTGCAGCGCCTCGGCACTGGGACCAGAGCAGCACTGAGGCTGTTGTTCGAGATGTCGTGCTCGATCTGGCTCCCGATGTCGTGTTGTATCAGGAGCTGCCCGGCGTTGTTCCCTTTGTTGAGAGCCACTCGATGATTCCGGCGAATCCCCGCAGCCATAGTGGCAACCTTGCCACCCTCATTCGCAATGAGTTGGTCGACGAGCAGCCGAGCGCGACAGTTGTTGATGGTTGTGCGCTGCTCACGACGTTTCCGGCCCGCAACCTGACGATCGCAAACGTGCATCTCACCGCCGGCAAAGGTGCCGGAGGTGATCGACTAGCGCAGCTCACCGACGTGATCGAAGCCAGCCCTACGCTGCCGTTGGTAATCATCGGCGACACGAACATGCGCCTGGCTGAGGCCGAAGCACTCATTGGCTTGGGCTTCTCAGGCGACAAGCCAGCCCAGGTCACCTGGGACAGCCGTCGTAACCGGTTTCGCAAGGACATGCCTGAGTTCAGTGCCTACTTCACACGGTGGTTCGCAAGCCCCGGAGCAGCTGTAACCAACGTCGAGGTACACAACGAGCCCGTCGAGTTCGACGACCGATCGTTCTTTGTCAGCGACCACTTTGCACTGACTGGTCAGATCGTCGGCGGGGCGTAGTCTTTAGGCTTGGTTCTCGCGCTGTGGCTCGATTACCCGGGCGGTGGTGTTGACATCGAGCGCAGCGACGAATTGCTCAAAGATGGCAGCGTCGCCCGCGGTGACTGAGACAGCACCATCTGCCTGCAGGTCAGCAAGTCCAGGCGAGTTGTAACCGAGCTCCACGATCGCTGCGTGGGTCGCCGACACGACCACGTCGGCGCTGGCCACCTGTTGCGGCGATGGCTCGGCGTCGTGGTGAATCGCGCTGTTGGCCACGCCAACAAGGTGGGTTTCGTTGCGATCCGAGACAACCCAGATCATGACTGCATTGGACTGGAACTTGGTTGGGTCAAAACGCACCCCGAGCATGTCGACCAGTTGCGTTCCCGTCATTGCCGCTGCGACGCCGGGCGACCGCACCTGCCCCAAAAAGTATGACCCGAACCGCAACTCGTGGGCTGCACTGAGATAGGCGTTACGCCAGGTCGCCGACTCGGCTTGATAGCCAAGCTGTTCCATGGCGTCTGCCGACAACAAGCGAGCCGCTTGATTCTCAGGATCAGAAAACACGAGGTGGTTGAGAACCTGCACAACCCATCGGTAGTCACCTTGGTCGAAGGCCCGCTGCGCACCATTGATCACTGCGTCGGGACCACCCATCATTTCGACATATCGCTTGCCGGCTTCAACCGGCGGGTGGGGATGCAGGTTCGCTGGGTTGCCGTCGTACCAGCCGAGGTACCGGTCATACACCGATCGAACGTTGTGCGACACCGTGCCGTAGTAACCCTGGACATGTGATTGATGGGCGAAGGCTTCGGGCATCGAGAGCTTGTCAGCGATGTCATCGGGCGTGTAGCCGTGATTTGCGAGGCGTAACGTTTGATCATGCATCCAGCGATACACATCGCGCTGTAGCGACAAGAACGCTTGTACGTCGTCTTGTCCGAATCGTGGCCAATGATGGCTTGCGAACATGGTGTCGGTGTCATTTCCCCACATCACCAGCGCCTCGTGCAAGTATTTGCTCCATGCCAGCGCGTCGCGCACCTTTGCACCGCGCAGGGGATACAGGTTGTGCAGATTGTGAGAGCAGTTTTCGGCCATGCACAGCAGCTGTTTGTCCGGGAAGAAGAAGTTCATCTCAGCGGGCGCTTCGGCGTCAGGAGTGTTCTGAAAAACGACGCGCACACCGCCAATGTTGAGCTCGGCGCCGGTCTCCGAGATCGTCTCGGTAGGTGCAATCAGGCTGCGCTGGCCGATTGGCATGCTGATGCCAAGACCTGTGTTTACTCGGCCGGTCGGACCGTGGGGCAATAACACACCAAACTGATGGATTGCACGGCGAATCATGATCGGCCCAGCCGTGCCGTTTTCGCTGACTGCCTCTTCTAGAAACCCGATGGGCGCAATCACCCGACACTCACCTGCGGCGACCGCAGCTTCGGTGGTTACGCCAAGGACGCCGCCGTAGTGGTCAACGTGGCTGTGGGTGTAGATCACGGCGCTGACCGGTCGCTCACCAAGCGTGTCGTTGGCAAGATCAAGACAGGCTTTGGCGGTCGGTTCGGTAGTCAACGGATCAATGATCAGCCAGCCGTCGGTGGTGTCGATGAAGGTGATGTTCGACATGTCATAGCCGCGTGCTTGCCACACGCCGTCGCCGACCTTGAAGAGCCCGTGGATAGCGGTCAGCCGACCTTGCCGCCACAGCCCCGGGTGCACGGTGTCAGGCGCAGGTGGATCGTTGCGGAGATAGTCGTGGTGTGTGCCGTCCCAGGCAACACCGTTGTCTCGTTTGATGATGTTGGTTGGGTGGGTTGCGATCAACCCGCGTTGTGCGAAGTCGAAGTCGGTGGCGTCGTCAAAGTTGAGCACCGCTGCGGCGTTCACATTGTGGGTAAACGTCGTTGCTGGTTTTCGGGCAATGTCATCCATTACCTACAGTTTGGCCGAAATTTACCCTGGCCGAGAATTAGTCGATCAACCGCGGTAGCTGGCGGAACGTCACCGTATAGGCGGCCTCTTGGAGCGCTGTTGGCGGGAGTTGGGTTTCGATGTAGACCTTGATTTCGATCCACTCAAGCGTTGGATCGATGTTAGCGGTATTGTCGAGATCCAGAAGTGGGTTGGCGCCGCCCGGTTTGAGCGAGTACTCAATGGGATTCCCAGACGCATCGAGGGGGAACAACACCGTTGGAATGTCATCGTCGTTGGTTGGATCGGCGTCGTTCTCAGGTGATGTTGTGATCTGGATTTTGAACACATCGTACTGACCAAGATCTACGTCGCTGAAATCAAGCACGCCCCACCGAGAGATCGTGCCGTCGCCACAGGGACATTTTTGAATTGGTGTGCGTGCGGTAGTACCAACGCAGGGTTTGTTAATGTCACTCGCCCGAAATGACCACATCAACGCGTGATGTCCGAGTCCGTAGACACAGTCTTCTTCACTAAAGAACCCATAGTCTTCGGTAAACACTTCCCCGGTCGGATTTGGAGGCACGGTTCCAATGCGGGTTCCACACCACGAGCCGTTAGCAAAGTCCCAGCAGATGATGAGCGGGGTGTCGTGCTCCGTCGGATAAAAGAGTCTGTTCGTGAATTTGCTCCAGTGAGGATCGCCCCACGCGCCCGGCCTGTCGGCCGTTGATGCCCGAATGGCGTCTCGGACAGGTTGCATTGTATTCGACATCGAAGCACTGAAGTCGCCAGACATGTCAACGCACCTGATTTCGATGGTGCTACTCGAACCAACTGCAAGCGGCATAAAATTGCTTGTCTGGGGCGGGTTCGTACCGTCGTAGCCCGATGAGCACACACCCAGCTTGGTCGGGTTCAAACCAGTGCTGTAGTAGAACCACAACCGGCCGCTGAATCGCGTGGAGTCCTCGTGGATGGGACCGATCGAGCCATCGACCCTTCGGGCGTCAAAGTTCGAGCACGGTTGCGGAGTACCCGAGATCACACCGGTGTCGTAGCAGTGCAGCCATGTACCTGGCGCGTAGTAGTTCAGTTCTGGATCGCCGCACCATTCGGGCACGATGAGCCACGAACTGAGGTCGCCTTGTGGCACGTTCTCCTTGGTGATGTCGTTCAGCCCCTGATTTTCGGTCAGGAACCCTGCGAAGCCCGGCGCTTCGTACTCGATGAGATAGTGGTCGCCGCTGCCGTCGAGGCTGAGGTTCCACTCATGGCTGACCGATGGGCCCGGGCTGGTTTCAGGAACGGCGACTTCGCCATGGAGGTAGTACCCGGAATAGTCGTCCGGTGCGAACTGCCACGAGGTACCTGCAGCGGAGAGGTCCCACCACGCCCCTGAGGCAGTTCCGTCAGCCGCTGGCGTGACCCCATATTGATCAATGGCGGGGCTGGACATCGAGAGATAGTTGCCAGTTTGGCGGTTGACAATTACGACCTGCTCACCAGCAAGATCGGCCTCGGCAATCGATTGTGTGCACGGGTTAGATTCGTCGCTGACGACATGGATCGTTGAATAGACACGGCCAGTCGACGAGTCGATGATGCGGTCGATCGACGACCCATGGTTGCCCTCCGAAGGATCGTTATCAGGAAAGCGGTCAAGCCTCGTCGGCATGCCTCCATAGTTGCCCGTGTAGCCAGCACAGTAGCCACCAGCGATCGGGTCGTAGCAGTGGATCTCGTGGTTGTCGGTGAACACGAAGACCTTGTCGTTCAACGCAAAGGTGCCACCACCGCGATTTTCGTCTTTTTCGCGTGCTAGCGGGCTGGACTGCCAGACGCCACGAGGGTCGTCACTCATCGTGATCGACGAGGTGCACGGCGCGTCGAGCGCTCGGTCTGAGGGATGCACGTTAAAGCAGAACAACTGGTGACCTTTGAAAGGGTGAGTTGCTGACCAGTAGATCTGGTTGCCGACAACGGCGGCCTGTGGCATTTCGGGACTTTCCTCGCTGTAGAGCGAGGTCACGTAGGCGTTTTGATTCGCTTTTGCGTTGCCGGCGATGTCCTCCCAACACCCCTCTTGAGCGAAACGGTCGATACAGACAATTTGGCCGTTTGTGCCGGTATCGGTGTTGTGGTTGATGGCGAAGATGCGGTCATCTTCAAACGCGATGGGCTTATAGCCGTCGCCGTCACCCGTGGCGTCCACAGTCCCGAACGGCTTGGGGATATCCACCGAGACATTGCAAAGAGTGTTGCATGCGATGAACTCTGCGGTTGCAGCGCGTTCGACCTCGGGGTCAACGCCCACGACACCGGCGAGGAACGAGTCTGGATCGTCATCGTGAATCGAAACAGTTACCACGCCGCCAGCAACGAAGTCAGCGTTCCATGTGATGTCCGGGTCAGCGGGATCGATATCGTTCTGCGTCATAATGTCGCGAATCACGACTTCTGCCGCAGCACGGGCGTCGGCGTCACTCGCGCCGTTCGTGAGCTGCTCCTGGTATTCCACCACACCCGCGAGCGACGCCGCGTCGGCAGTGTTCTGCAACGTTTGACCCCGGGCCGCGGTAGCCGCAAGGTCAACAGCAAGAGCTGCGCCGAAGAGAAAAACGGTCAAGAATGCAGCCATAAGGAGCAAAACTGCTCCTCGCTCCATTGGTTCGTTGGTGGCGCGGTCCTCGCCTCGTACTGGCATGGTTTAAGTATCGTCCAGATCGACAAGGTTTAGAAGGCCTCAGAACCCATTAGGTAGGTTGGCCCACAACGAACCACCACGTTGGGTAGTCAAACGACCACAGTTGATCCACTTCGAGTTTTGGACATAGAAAACACTTCGTGTTGTGTGACCAACCGTCATGGCCTTCCTGGCGACGCGTGCGGCCAAGATTGCTAGGTTTCGACATCAGTGACGAGGCCGCTACATGAAAGACACTGCGATATGAAAAGCACTGCGCAGGTCGTCGTTATTGGCGGAGGTGTGGTGGGGGCAAGCGTGCTTTACCACCTCACCAAGGCGGGGTGGTCCGATGTCGTGCTTGTCGAACGCACCGAACTCACGGCTGGTTCGACCTGGCACTCAGCTGGCGGCATGCACACCTTGAACGGTGACCCAAACGTCGCTAAGCTGCAGCAGTACACCATTGAGCTCTACAAGGAAATCGAAGAGGTCTCGGGCCAAGACTGCAGCATCCACATAACTGGCGGCGTCATGCTCGCGGACACACCGGAACGTATGGACTGGTTGCGCATGAGTCACGCACGCGGCCGATACCTGGGCATGGACACTGAACTCATCTCGGTCGCCGAAGCCAAAGAGCTGTTGCCGATTTTCGAAGAGAAGTACTTCGTTGGCGCAATGTACGACGCTCACGAAGGCCACGTTGACCCGACCGGCGTAACGAACGCCTACGCAAAAGCGGCCCGTGCCGCTGGCGCTGAGATCTACCGCGACACATGGGCTCGCGATATCAACCGCCAAGCCGATGGCACGTGGCGAGTCGACCTGATCCAAACAAGCACGGGTGACGACGCGGGGCACATCACCTGTGACCACGTGGTCAACGCTGGCGGTCTGTGGGCCCGTGAGGTTGGCCGCATGGCAGGCATCGAAGCCCCCGTGCTTGCGATGGAACACATCTACATCGTCACTGAGCCCCTCGACGAGGTCGCGCAATGGAATGCCGACACTGGCACCGAGATGCTCCATGCCATTGACTTTGGCGGTGAGATCTATATGCGCCAAGAACAGGGCGGGTTATTGCTTGGCACCTACGAGCCCAACGGCAGGCCATGGTCCATCGAGGAAACGCCCTGGGAGTTCGGCATGCAGCTCCTCGATCCGAACCTGGACTACATCGCTGAGTCGCTGCAGCGAGGCTTCGACCACTTCCCGATCTTCGCTCGCTCCGGTATCAAGAGCGTCATCAACGGGCCGTTCACCTTCTCCCCCGACGGCAACCCACTACTCGGACCAGTGCGCGGGCTACCGGGTTACTGGTCGGCGTGCGCTGTCATGGCGGGCCTCTCCCAGGGCGGTGGCGTGGGACTCGCACTAGCCAATTGGATCACCCAAGGTGATCCGGGCTTCGACGTGTGGGCCATGGATATCAGTCGCTACGGCGACTACGCATCGATGGCGTGGACCAACACCAAGGTTCGCGAGAACTACGGCCGCCGCTTTCGCATCCGTTTCCCAAACGAGTTCCTGACCGAAGGACGGCCGCTCGCCACGACCCCGATCTATGACCGTTTGGTCGACGCCAACGCAGTGTGGGGTGACTCGTTCGGCCTAGAAACTGCGCAGTGGTATCAAAAGCCTGGGCTTGATCCTGTCGAAGAGTTCAGCTTTGGCAGATCAAATGCGTGGGACTCCGTCAAAGCAGAAACGCTGACTGTTCGAAACGGCGTGGGCCTAATGGAGACCTCAGGATTCTCGAAGTACGAGTTCACCGGACCTGGGGCCCGATCGTTCCTCGATGGGCTAATCACGAACACCATGCCTGGCCCAGGCCGCATGGTGCTTGCACCCATGACCAATGCGGCGGGCAAGCTACTTGGTGACCTCACCGTTGCATGCCCCGCCACATCACCTGGTGATCAAGGTGGACCCAGATCCACCGTCACCGGTGGCGCAACTGCCAACACTGGACAAACCGAACGGTTCTTTGTGTTTGGTTCAGGCATCGCCGAGCGCTATTACGAACGCTGGTTCGACGAGCACCTGCCAACCGACGGATCGGTGCAATATCAAACCCACAGCTGGGAAATGTGTGGGATTTCAATCGCAGGGCCCTCCTCGCGCGAACTGCTCGCACGGCTAACCACCAGCGACGTGTCGAACGACGCGTTTCGATTTATGGGTTTCAAAGAGCTACAGATCGGCTGGGCCAATGTGTGGTGCGGCCGGGTCTCGTACTCCGGTGACCTTGGGTATGAGTTCTGGATGCCGTCGAGCATGCAACGCTACGTGTTTGACCAACTCATGGAAACGGGCGCTGATCTCAACATCGGCCTGTTTGGCAGCGCGGCGCTTAACTCGCTTCGGCTGGAAAAAGGTTTCGGCAGTTGGGCTCGCGAGTTCCGCCCGCTCTACACACCGTTCGAGGCAGGGCTCGACCGATTCGTCAAGCTCGACAAGGACTTCATCGGCCGCGATGCGCTCGTCGACGCCGCAGCAGCCGGGCCAACGCTTCGACTCCTCACCTGGGTTGTCGACGCCGACCAACACGATGTGATCGGCGACGAACCAATCTGGCACAACGACGAGGTTGTCGGCTGGGTGACCTCAGGTGGCTACGCCCATCACGCCGACACGTCGGTCGCACTCGGCTACGTACCGGCAGCGCTTGAAACCGCCGGCGGAACATTTGAGATCGAGATCGTTGGCACCCGACACGCCGCAACACTCGTCGACGGTTGCCTTTGGGACACCGACGCAGCGCGGATGCGCGGTTAGGGGAAATCAGATATGACTTCGATTGGTATCGGATCACGAGTCCGCAAGTCCCCGTTCTTCGACGCCACCGTGGCGGCGGGGGTCAGTTCGTTCACGATCTACAACGGCATGTACATGCCGACTGGCTACGGCGATGCCGCGCTCGAGTACAAACGCCTAACCCAAGGGGTGTCGGTTTGGGATGTCGGTGCCGAACGCCAGGTCGAGATTGCTGGCCCCGACGCGTTTGCGCTGGCCAACTACCTATCGGCACGGGATCTGACCGCCATGGCGGTCAACCGGGCCCGATATGCGCCGCTGTGTGATCATCACGGCCGCCTGATCAACGATCCTGTCGCCCTGCGAGTCGCACACGACCGGTACTGGTTCTCGCTCGCTGACAGCGAGATTCTGTTGTGGGCACGTGCGATCGCTGGCGAGCGCAACTATGACGTTTCGGTATTTGACCCCGATGTGTCACCGCTCGCGATCCAAGGTCCGCTCTCCCACAACCTCGTTCGTGACCTTTTTGGCGCCGAACTCGTTGATGGTCTCGGATTCTTCCACCACGTCCCCGTAACGCTCCACGACATACCCATGGTGCTGTGCAAGTCGGGCTGGAGCAAGCAGGGTGGCTACGAGCTCTTCTTGACGAACGGCACCCAAGGCGTTCGGCTCTGGAACCTGGTTATGGAGGCGGGCGCGCAGTACGGCGTTGGCCCTGGATCGCCGAACCAGCAGGAACGGATGGAATCTGGGCTGTTGAGCTTTGGCTCTGACCATGGTCGCGATACCGATCCCATCGAAGCCGGTCTCAAGGCGTACACGTCGCTCGACAGTGACCATGACTTTGTCGGTCGGGCTGCGCTCAAGGAACGGCTCGGGCGGTCCGTACGGCGAAACATTGTCAATGTAACCCTCGACGGCGAACCCGTCGCCAGCGAGAACCCGTGGCCCGCACACGTTGACAGTCACCAGATCGGCGAGCTACGAAACGCCGTGTGGTCGACCAAGCTCAACCGCTGGATTGGGCTCGCACAGCTCATGACACCGCACGACGCACCCGGAACGACCTTCGACGTCAGACTGCCGAGCGGCAACATAGTGCAGGCAACCGTGAGCGTTGAGCCCTTCGGAACTGTCCAGACCTAAGCCTCGTCGAAGCGCGAGCCAAACCGCCGTGCCATCGCCATGTGGGCCACTGAAAATCGGCTTTGGTTCAAACGATCAACGCAGCAACGGGGATCGAGAGATGATCAGTTGCTCTGAAGCTCAGGGCGTCGTCAGTCGATTGTTGCAGCCGCACAGACGATGGTGTTGCATCGACCACTTCAACCCGAGCGGCCATATCTGCAGCAACGAGGCGGTCCTATCGCCGAAAGTCAGTCGCCGAACTAGCCGAATGGCCAGGCGACCTTTGGTCATTCAGCCGATGTGCAGCATGCCCGTGCTGGATCACAATGAAGCCAACACCGAGCAAACGGCTCGGGCGGGAGGCCAGCTACGGCCAAACCGGTTGATCACAGGAGACACGACCAATGCAGACCACCACGGCACCAACACCACACCAGGCCCAGGAACAGCAGTACGAAGACACTCCCGTCGACGTCAAGTTCAAACTGTCGGCGCTATGGATTGCAATGCTGTTCGTCTTCGCCTATGTCGACATCTTCGCCCTGTTTCGTGCCGATGTCCTTGAAGGACTGCTCGACGGCGAGGTCGTCGGCGTTGGCCTGCCCGTGAATCAGGGGTTCCTTATCTTCACCACGCTCTACATCCTGCCTGCGTGCTTGATGGTCTACTTCAGCCTGAAACTCTCACCGAAGTTGAATCGACGAGTCAACCTGATTGCGGCCAGCCTCTATGCAGTCACCATCGCATTGTCATGTATCGGCGAGACATGGATGTACTACCTGATCGGTAGCGCAGTCGAACTC
>Ga0114956_1001623_pt1 | contig 17739 bp, 3 predicted proteins | sample MaitaG_FD_87304 | JGI IMG/M metagenome (GOLD analysis project Ga0114956, IMG submission 87304) | Marine algal microbial communities from Maine, USA - Maine_Asex2 metaG | ecosystem: Host-associated > Algae > Red algae > Unclassified | place: Maine, USA | collected 2015-01-05 | reverse complement strand
TTACATCCAACCATAAAAACTAGCTCCCCCTCTCCTCGTGAATTCGGACCTAAAGACGCTGCCATCTAATCAAACGCTGACCGAATTCACGAGGAGAGGGGGAGCTAAATTTTGGTTTCTGCATCGCTAGTAAAAGCTAAAGCAAGTGCCATTGGGCGCTAGTTGCCGGCTCTGCCCACTATTGACCGGCCGCTAGCGATTTGCCGCTCACGAAAGTGGCGCTGTCCAATTAGGCAACGTTTTCGCCGGCTCCGACAAACGCGCTTCCGCATTGCTAATACGTGAAACGCTTGAAACGGAAATTAAGCCGAATTTCTCGCTGATCCGGCCCAGGGGTGCCTTGGATGTGAATAACACGCCGATGCGACTTAAACGGCACCGTGTCCGGAGGAGCTGCCGGCAGTTATATGTGCGTTGAGGGGCGATGTGCGTTGCGGGGCCACTCGAATTCGAAAATACTTCTTTCTGTGATTACCTCAGGCTGATTCCTTAGCCTGTCAATGCGCAAATGACACTGCCTTCTGCTCAATAGTTAAGGGTTACCAACGTGGCACAAAACGCCAAATCCCGACAGTAGGATGCTTTCACAAAATGTGTATTGCTTGACTGTGAATCACGATACTTAAAAAGCGATAGTAGCAGGATATGGAGATCCTCTTTTCACTTTCGTTTGCTTTTCAGGCTCTCCGCCAACTAATCAACAAAACATCGATACAATCACCGCTGAGATGGATTTCTTCGCGCGCTGACGATTCGCATCGCGTGGACTTTCCATACCGCTTTGTTGAGAACAAAAAACCTGCCGTCGCGACATTCCTGTTTACATAAAGGATCCTTAGTCGTGCAGCCACTCAATCAAAACAATAACTTTCTCTTTCAGTCAGTTTTCGAAGCGCTTGAGGAACGAGTGCTTTTCGATGGTGTTCCTGATGCTGCGTTCGTGCTGCCTGCCGACGCCGCGGCCAATGTACCGGCTCAAGTTCAGAACCTGCACCAGTCAGATGTGGACGTGCCACGAGAACTGATCGTCGTTGATCCGGGTGTCGAAAACAGCGATGCGCTGCTTGCTGAAATTCTCGAAAACCGGAACGGCAGCGCGTTTGAAATCCGCATGCTTGACGCCGATAGCGACGGTGTGCAGCAGATCACCGATCTGCTGGCCCAAAGCAACGGCAAGTACGATGCGATCCATGTGATCTCACACGGTGACGATGGCCAGATCAATCTTGGCAACGCGCAGCTGACGTCCGAGTCCTTCAGCGGCTACGTGGATCAGTTGGCGTCCTGGAGTTCGGCTCTGACCGATGACGCGGATCTCTTGTTTTATGGTTGCGATCTGGCGGCCAACGCGGACGGTCAGTCGCTGGTTGAGTCAATCAGTGCAGTCACGGGCGCTGATGTGGCGGCCTCCGATGACGTTACCGGACATGAGTCGATTGGTGGCGACTGGGAACTCGAAATCGCGACCGGGCACATCCAGACTCAGTCGCTAACCGCAGTTAAATGGCAGGGCGGCCTCGCGGTGATCGCGGCTCAATTGAATATCATCTCTGATGGTACACCCACATTTGACGCCGATGACAACGCCGGTAACGACTCCAGTGGCACCAACGGCATTATTCGTTCGCATGACACGATTGCGATGGAGGTATTTTACAATACCGATCCCGGCGGTGCTCAGGATTTGAAGTTTGAAACCATTCTGCCCGATGGTTTGGTGTGGGACGCCTTGCCGGCAGCCGCAGCGCTGGATTCACGTTCGGTTATATTTGATTCAGTGACCGGTTTGCCCGGCGGCGACATGCGAGGAATTCGCGCCTATCTGCCGGATATCACCGGAACTTTCAGTTCAAGCCTCCCGTTCGAAGCACGCGCCCTTGGCGGCGCTCAGGGAACATCGCTCCAAGGTGTTGAGTTCAACGTTGAATCGCTCAATTCGGGCGGACCGATCACGACGGAGTCCTATGACTTCACTCTATCTTCAGCTGCCAACATGGACATCCGCTTGCTCAGCCCAACCTTCCGCGGCGTGCATACCAGCGCTGACGGTACGGTCGACGGTGTGGTTTACAGTTATGGCATTGGCATCCTGGCCGACCACCCGACACGAACGGGAACCGACGCTTTCAAGGGAGCCGCGCCGATTGAAGATGACTTCACGTTCGATATCGACCTCTCTGGAGTATCAGCGGGCGCTCAGATTTTCGACTGGGGTGCCAGCCTGGGTGCTAATTCGGAATTCGGTTCTGACGGTATCGCGCGCAACTACGAACGATTTACTCGACTCAGCGGCAGCACCTCTACGCTGTGGTCTCAAAGTAACCGTCCCGCAGGTCAGGTCGATGAAGTCCCCGGCAATGCAGTATGGAGCACCGATCGCGCAACTCCTGACAGCGGCGACTGGAACATCACCAACAACTCGGGATCCACTTATGAAGTTCAAGTCTCAGGATCGGATACCACGGGATCTACTTTTCCAAACCGCTATGGTGGTGGCGGAGTGATTCCGGCCAGCGATAAATGGTTTGCGTCAGGTCAGATGCACGTCTGGATTCCGATCGACGATATTCTCCCCGGCGATGACGGAATCGCAGGTAACGCCGACGATGGAGCGCTGGAAATTACGGCGGCTATTACCAACTTCGATCCCGATGACGCGTTTGGCATCACCAACAACTTTGGAGCCGGCGTTGAGGATCCTGACAACAATGACTATACCTTCACTGTCGTCTCCTTCAGTCTTGGCGGGTCAACGAAGTACAATTCGCGTGCCGGTCATCCAACATCCGGTCGCTGGGTAGAAACTTCAACGGTCTGGAATGCCGGTGATGGCGAAACTTCCCTTGGGCACGTTTACGATCAACGCGTCAGTAGCGGTCGTAACCTGGGCGTCCTGGGACTTGACGGCATTATCTTCGGTGACAAATTCGATAATACATCGACCAAGATCATCGCGAATTCGCTGCAGTCACGATCGGGGGACGGCTGGTCACGAATCTATTCAAGCGGCGGTCCAACAAACGGCACATTTTTGACTTATGGTACCGACTACATTATCGAGTTCGGTACTGGCGGCGTGAATGGCGATCCTGCCGGATGGACGGACTGGGATTCGATGGGCGATGCAACCTTGGCCGACGATCAGACGTCTACGGTTTGGACGCAAGACCCAACTGACGCGGCGCTCGGTGGAACGGCAGATCCAGTGACCGGTGTGAGTGATGCAATCACCAAGTATCGCATCAAACTGCTACGCGATCTTAATCCCGGAGAGTCCGTTATCTCGCTGGTTACGGTCGAAACGACAAGCAAATCGACACTGGATCTCGCCAATAATCCAGGCGGTTTGATTGCTGCAAACTTTGTCGCCAGCACCGCTGCCTATCGAGAAGGCACCGCTACCGAATGGATCACTTCAGAATACAATCCGGCCGACAATCGCTGGTTCGCCGGGGGCAGCGGTGGACATATCGCTCGTGGTGACCGTCTCTACATCGTCGAAGCCAACGCTGATGTCGACAAGACGGTTGTCGATTTGGGTGCAGGCAACAGTTATCTTGCGGGTACTCAGGCAACGTTTGAGCTGACCGGTACAATCACAATCCCCGGTCCTGACAGTGGTGCTCCGGCGGTCGATGTCTACGTTACTGATATTCTGCCACCGGGTCTGACCGTCGTGGGCGGTACAGTGTCGCCGCCAGCCGGATTCTCATACACCGCTGGCGATGGTTCGACGCAATCGGTGCAGGCTGTTGAATACTTTGACGGCACCAACTGGAGTACAACCTTTACTTACGGCGCGACAGGCGTACGCTGGTTTTATGGTGATGTGCCGCTGAACACGATTCTGCCCAAGATGCAGTTCGACGTATTGGTCCCGTTTGATGCTCAAAACGGTGACGCGTTTACCAACACGGCAGTTATTTCAACGCCAACCGATGAATCTCCCGAGGATCTCCGCAATTCGTCAGCCGGTATTGTTGCCGTTCAGATCGCCGCGTTGTCTGCGGGTAAGTTCGTGGTCACGCCGCTGGTTCCTGAAGATACCGACATTGTTTACGAACTGGGCGTGGCGAATGTTTCTGATGACCGTGTTGTTCCCTACGTCGATTTGGTCGACCTATTGCCCTACAACGGCGACTTTGAAGGGTCTGATTATCAAGGCGGTTACACCTTCGTAGATGTTACCAGTCTTGACCCGGGACTAACGGTCTGGGTTACCACCGCCGATGCGGCAACGCTCGACAGCCAAGACGGCACGGTTGATGGACTGGCCGATCCCGGCAATCCCGGCGACGCAACCTATGTGGCTGAAGGCACCGGCATCTGGCAATACACGCTGGATGATGTTCAGAACGGCGTTGCTGGAGCCCCCGCCTTTGCGGACCTCACCGGAATTCGAATTACCACTGATAAGACCATTGATCCCTACTTGCCGCCAGGCGAATCGTTCAGCGTGTTCCTTCATCTGACACCCGATGGCAACCGGGGTATCCCATCCGATACTTATATTAACTCTTTCATCGCGCGCACCGATCCGGCAGCCCTGCCGCTACCGGTCTCGTCCGCTGCTGTGACCGCTCGTGTGGTCGCGCCCGATATTGAAATCGAAAAAGAAGTCGCCCTTGATGAAGCAGGCGTCAATATTGATCCGACCGACGATTCGCATTGGGGCGAAACGGTCAATTTCGATGACACTGACAAGGCTTACTTCCGCCTGAAAGTCACCAACACTGGAACGGCTGACTTTCTCGATGCGATGGTCGTCGACAACCTGCCCGCAGGCGCGACGTACGTCAGCGGATCAGCGATGGCGAGCACCGGTGACGTTTCCGGATTCCCAGCCGACTGGACCTTCAACCTGGCCGCCGGCGCGACAGCGTATTTAGTCTATCAAGTCGACGTCAACGACGCTGGCAATTACGTCAACACCGCTGACGTTACCGCGACCGACACTTGGGGTGAAACGGTTGTCGATGCTGATGACGCAGAAGCCAACTTTGTGACGGAAATTTCCGCAGCCAAGCAACAAACGGGTGCCGTTCGAAGCACTTCCAATCCCGATGTGTTCGAAGTCACTTACGAGGTCGAGGTTCTTAATTCAAGTATCTTCGATCTTTCAAACCTGACGCTGACCGAGGACCTCATCGGTGCCTTTGGACCGGGCTTCCAGGGAATCGACGTTGCACCGCAGATCACTTCGTCCACAATTTCCGCCGGTGGAACTGCGCCGACGATTAACGGTGGCTTCGACGGAGACGCTGACGATCAGATCCTCAATGCAGACGGTCTGCTCCGGCCTGATGACAGTGTAACGATCACCTACACTGTTTTGGTCGATCCGCTGTTGTTGACCGATCCTGCCAACACGGTCAATCAAGTCGAAGCTGGTGGTTTGACTGGCGGACCCGGCGGAGCACCGACAACCGATCTTTCGGATGATGGTGACGATGCCGACAGCGATAACCCGGGAACGCGTGGCGACACCGGTGGCACCGACGATCCGACTCCGCTGGCACTGCCGGCGATTGATCTTACCAAAGAGATTGTCGGCACGCCGACACCTGCGGCCAGCGGCGTCAACGGTAACTTTGACGTGACTTACGAGTTCGAGCTGACCAACACCGGTACGGTAGATCTGGACAACATTGCGTTGACCGAAGACTTCTTGGCCAATCTGGGCAGTGCGTATGTTGGCATCGTCTCAGGCCCGTTGGTTACGATGACCACAGCGACTGACACCCCGGATCTGAACTTTGACTACGACGGCGGGACAACTGATCCGGACGTGTTCAACAATACGCCACAGGTGGATACGTTCACTTACGGCGGATCAACATCCAACACGACAAACCGCGCCCTTTACACAGGCGATAATCGAATCGTAGTGGATCCCAACCAGGAATACGAACTTTCGGTTGACGCGTTTGCCGGTGATGGTGCTGGTGGTGGTATCGACCCCTCGGCACGACACTATCTTGGATTTATCTCCTATGACGTTGATGGCAATGTCGTGAATCCCTACAGCGATGCGAACTTCGCCGGATCGACCGACACAACACTCGCCGCGCCGCTGAATCCAGGCGATACAACGATTACATTGACCAATGCCAGCGGTTGGAGCAACGCTGGCGGAAACCATACACGCACGATCGCATGGTACGGCTATACGGATTCCACCGGGTACACGCATCCTGACTATACCTATACACGCAATTATCTTGCCAATGCATGGCCACCAGGAGCGGTATCGGGCAACACGATCACATTGAATACTCCGTGGGCAGGACCTGCATTGAACGCAGGCGACGCCGTTCGCAATTCCACTTCCGGTGGTTCGTATCAGTATGTATTGCTGAGTGCCGGTGCTGTGCCAGGCACAACGACCAATTACACTTCGCAAATTGGCGATGGCTTTATCGCCAACGGCCAGTTAGGCACCACGATGTTCCGACCGGGAACGCATTCGATCAGTTCGCTGGTGCTTGCTGATTGGGTGGGTGGCGGAACCGGGACACAGTTGACAGTTGACAACTTCCAGCTGACCGCTCCGAACATGAACCTGTTGGAATCAGGCCAGAAGGTCACTTTCCAGATCACGGTCGAAATTGATCCCGACGCGCCAGGTGCGATCTACGATGGCGTCACTGGCGATGGCAATAATACGCTGGAAAACCAAGCCACCATTACGGCGGAAGATCCGTGGAACGACCTCCCGGTTTCTGATACCTCGGATGATCCAACCGATCCAACCGACGACGAATACGGCGACGATTCTGATCCCGATGATCCAACATCATTGGCACTGCCAAGCATCGAACTTACGAAAGAACTGGTTGGCCTTCCGGTTGCGTCGGCCAGCGGAACGTTTGGCAATTTCGACGCGACTTACGAATTTGTGCTGACCAACAACGGCAACGATGATCTTCAAATGCTGTCGTTGCTGGAGGATTTCCAGACGCAATTTGGGGGGGCTTTCGTACAAATCGTGCCACAGGGCGGTGCTCCTGCGGCGGTTACGGCGACCAGTGCCACTGACCCTGTAGAAATTAATTCAAACTACGATGGCAACAGCGACACCGAGATCTTCAACAACACTGGTGGAAATACCAATCTGCTGGAAATGGGGCAGTCGATCACGATTCAGATTATCGTGGAAGTCGATCCGGACGCCGCCGGCGCTAACTACACAGGCGGTCAATTGCTGAATATCGCAACGGTGGCGGGAACGGGTGTCGAATCCGGCCTGGTTACCGATGACGAAAGTGACGACACGCAGGACGACTCCGATGTTGATCCCGACGGCGACAACAGCCCGGATGATCCGACGCCGCTGTACATTCCTTCGATCAGTCTGACCAAGGACGCTGGCGATGCGGTTGCCAATGGTGACAACTGGGATATCACATTCATCAAGGTCGTTAAGAATACGGGAACGACGACACTGACGAATCTTCAACTGATTGATGACGTCGCAAGCCAGTTTGGCAATGCTTATGTTTCGGCAAGTGGATTGGCCGTTCAGAACTTCGTCGGGGCAGGCACCATTCCAACGGCCAATGCACCTTGGACCGGTGACAATTCGCTCACCATGCTCAATGGTGGTGTGCTCGAAATAGGCGATCAATTCGAAGTCGTCTTCACGATCACCATCGACCCCGATGGCATCGACAGCGTTTCCCAAGCCCTTGAGAACCAGTCCGTCGTCACCGGCGATGCGTTGGACCAGAACGGCGATCCGTTGCTGGACGATGCGGGCGATCCTGTCTCGGTTTCCGACGATAGCGATAACGGCACCGATCCCGACAGCGAAAACGGCGAAGACGATATGGATGGCGTCGCTGGAAATGATCCAACGCCAATCATCATCGCCGACATCGGCGTTTCCAAGGAAGTCTTTGGGACGCCGGTAATGTTGGCCAACGGAAACTTCGAAGTCGTTTACGAACTTGTTGTCGAAAATACAGGCACCGTTAACCTTGCGGACCTGACGCTCGGCGAAGATCTTGCTACGCAGTTTGGCCCGGCATATGTTGACGCCTACAACCTGTTACTTACCACGCCACCGGCCAATGCCGGCAGCAACGTGGTGCTCGACTCGGCCAACTGGGATGGTGACACCAGCACCGAAATCGTCAACACCGCGATCCCGTCCGTCTTGGTGGTCGGCGATTCGTTTGTCTTCCAGTTCACCGTGGAAGTCGATCCCGATGCCACCGGAACGTCGATGGCATTGGACAACCAAGTGACCGCGACCGGAGACGGTGTTGATGACGCTGGCAATCCGCTGACTGATTCCAATGGCGATCCAGTCGTCGCCACCGATGACTCTGACAGCGGAACCGATCCTTCCGAAACCAACACCGGAGAACCGGGCGATACTGGCGGATCCGACGATCCGACACCGCTGAATCTGCCGGCGGTTTCGCTGGCCAAATCCGCTGGTGATGCCGTGCCTAACGGAGACGATTTTGACGTCACCTTCACTTTTGTTTATGAGAACACCGGCACGACGCAGTTGACCAACCTGGAGCTGCTGGATGACATCGCGACCGAGTTTGGTAATGCCTACGTTTCGGCCAGTGGACTGGCGGTTCAGAACTTTGCAGGCACTGGCACATCGCCAACAGCTAACGCAGCTTGGACCGGAGACACGACGCTGAACATGATCAGCGGCGGCACTTTGGAGATCGGCGACTCGTTCGAAGTCGTCTTCACCGTTACCATTGATCCCGATGGCGTCGACAGCGTTTCGCAGGGTCTTGAGAATCAGGGAACGGCTAACGCGGATGGCATCGACAACGACGGCGACCCAATCGCCGTCACCGATGAATCCGACAACGGCGTTGACCCCAATGGCGAAAATGGCGAAGACGATGGCGATGGTACTTTTGCCAACGATCCAACGCCAATCATCATCGCTGACATCAGCGTCACCAAAGAAGTTTCCGGCACGCCAGTCAAGCTGCCTAATGATAATTTCAGCGTGACGTATCAACTGGTCGTTGAAAACACCGGCACCGTCGATTTGGCCAACCTGTCACTGGTTGACGATCTGGCCAACCAGTTCGGTGGAGCGTTCGTGAACGCAGGCAGCCTGACGCTGGTCGCGGGACCGTTCGCTGTTGGCAGTGCTGTAGTGCTGGATTCCGTCAACTGGGATGGCGATGCCAACACAGAAATGATCAACCAAGTTGTTCCTTCCTCGTTGGTAGTCGGCGACAGCTACATCGTGCAGTTCACTGTCGAAGTCGATCCCGATGCAACGGGAACGTCAGGACCGATGGACAACCAAGTCACCACCGGAGGCGACGCCGTTGATTCCGCCGGTAACCCGATCAACGATTCTACCGGTACGCCGATCACGACGACCGATGACAGTGACAGCGGAACCGATCCTTCGAGCGACAATCCGGGTGCCCCGGGCGACATGGGCACCTCCGACGATCCAACGCCGCTGGCATTGCCGGATCTGGCGGTCGGTAAACAAGCCAACTCGGTCACCGTTGCGACCGACGGTGCGGGTAACGAACTGACAGGTTCTTTTGACGTTCAGTACCTGGTCGTGCTGGAGAACACCGGCACGATTGAGCTGACGAACCTCCAACTGTTGGATGATCTCACAACGATATCAACCTTTGGTGACGCTTACGACCCGACCTTGTTAAGCGGCCCGACTGACCGTTCTGGTTTCATTACCGCACCTGCCATCGTCAGCCATACATTGGCTAACCCCGGCGACCTGCCGAACTTGAATGCCGGATTCCTTGGCGGCGGAGCTCAAACAGGCCTCTTTGATGGCACCAGCGGAGCCCTTCAAACGGGCGAACAAATTGTCATCTCGTTCACCGTCCGCATCGACAGCGATGAGTTACTTGACGGCGACGCGACTGACGGCATGGCTCAGAACCAGGTGCAAGGCACCGCCGATTCAGAGGCCGGTCCGGTCGATGATCTATCCGATGATGGGCTCAATCCTAACGGTGACAATGGCGATGGCGGATCCGATGATCCGACGCCATTCCAGGTACCGCAAGTTCGATTGTACAAATCGCACAGCGACGCCATCGACAACGGTGACGGGACTTCCACGATTACCGTCACACTGCGTGTCGACAACAGCGGAACGGTCGACCTGGCCAGTCTGACGCTGACCGAAGATCTCGCGTCCCAATTCGGAGCGGCCTTCATCAGCACGACAACGCCTGTGATCGACGCTACCGGTGCATCGGGAAGCAACATCCCGGCTAACTTGGTCAATCCAGCGTGGGCGGGAGACACATCGCAAGATCTCTTCGATCCAGCGGTCACCAACGAAACGCTTATCGCTGGCGATGAGTTCCTGATCACCTTTGACGTGGTTGTTGATCCCGATCTGTTGGACGACGATTCGGATTACTTGGAGAACACCGCAACGGTCACTGGCGATGGCACCAATTTTGACGGCACGACCATCACCGTCTCCGACGACAGTGGAGCCGACAACGGCACCGGCATCGACCAAGACGAACCCACCTCAGCGATCGTTCCTGAAATCGCAATTGCTAAAACAGCCGGTGATGCGATCGCCAATGGCGACAACTGGGACGTGCCGTTCACACTGGTCATTGAAAACACCGGTAGTGTTAATCTTGATATGCTGACACTGTTCGACGACGTTGCGGCCCAATTCGGCCCGGCTTACGTTGCGGCCAGTGGTCTGACACTGCAAAACTTCGTCGGCGGCGGGACAGCACCAACCCTCAACACCGCTTGGGAAGCGGACAACGCGTTGACCATGGTGACCGGCGGATTGCTGGAACCCGGTGATCGCTTTGAAGTTACTTTTGTGATTACCATTGATCCCGATGGCATCGACAGCATCTCGCAAGTGTTGGACAACCAAGCCGAAGTCAACGGTCGAGGCGTCGATCAAATGGGCGATCCACTGACCGATTCGACTGGCAACCCATTGTTGGCGGACGATCTTTCGGATGATGGCACCGATCCAAACGGCACCAACCCTGGCGAAAACGGCGACGAAGGCACCAACGATGACCCAACACCGATCGTCATCGCCGACGTAGGACTGGCCAAGACCATTTTAGGAACGCCTGTCCTGTTGGCCAACGGAAACTACGCGGTGACCTATGAACTGGTGGCCGAAAACATTGGTACGACCGACCTGGCCGGGCTGAGCCTGACCGATGATCTGTCGACGCAGTTTGGTGCTGCGTTTGTCAACGTCAGCGGTTTGACGCTTTCGACGCCACCGTCGGATCCATCGTCAACGCTGGCCATCAACACAGGTTGGGACGGTACTTCGGCAACCGATATGATCGACATCGCCGCACCAAGCCTGCTGGCGGTGGGTGATTCGTATGCGGTTCAATTCGTGGTTGAAATTGACGCGGTTGCCGCCACAGGTAACCTGGATAACCAAGCCGTCACCGGCGGCGACGCGGTTGATCCTGATGGAAATCCTTACACCGATTCAAGCGGTGATCCCATCACCGCAGAAGACGACAGTGACAGCGGCACCGACGCGGGCGATCCAAACGCTGACCAACCCGGCGACACCGGAACGACTGACGATCCGACACCGCTGTACATTCCAAGCGTGGGGCTGGCGAAACTGGCTGGCGACGCGGTTGCCAACGGCGAAAACTTCGACGTAACCTTCACGTTGGTTTACGAGAACAACGGTACTGTTGACTTGACGAACCTGACGTTGATAGACGACATCGCGGCTCAGTTTGGCAACGCCTATGTCTCGGTCACCGGTTTGACCGTACAAAACTTCGCCGGCACCGGAACGCCTCCTACGGCCAACGCGGCTTGGGAAACCGACACAACCCAGTCGATGATCACCGGCGGCACGGCTAACATCGACGACATGTTCGAAGTTGTCTTCACCGTTACGATTGATCCCGATGGCATCGACAATGTCTCGCAGCCGCTGGAGAATCAGGCAACTGCCACAGGCGAAGCTCTTGATGAAAACGGCGACCCGATCACTGATGCTGCCGGTGATCCTGTCACGGCAACCGATGACAGCGACAATGGCACTGACCCCAATGAAGAGAACGGCGAAGACGATGGGGATGGAACCTTTGGCAACGATCCGACGCCGATCATCATCGCGGATGTTTCAGTCGTCAAAGACATCGTCGGAACGCCAACAGCATTGGACAACGGTAATTTCGAAGTCACTTATGAACTGATCATCGAAAACACAGGCACCGTCGATCTGGCGAACCTTTCACTGGTCGATGCCTTGCCGCCACAGTTCGGCAGTGTCTTCGTCAGTGCTGGCAATGTGACGCTGGTCACACCACCGGCAGACGCAACAAGCAACGTTGTGCTGGACTCAGGCTGGGATGGCGACGCGATCACTGAGATGATTGACCAAGGAGCCGTCACGCTGTTGGCCGTTGGTGATTCTTATGTCGTTCGTTTCACTGCGGAAGTCGATCCAGACGCACTACTGGCGCCTCCGACGCCGATTGAAAACCAGGTTACTACCGGCGGCGACGCTGTTGATGAAAACGGCGATCCGATCCAGGATTCCTCAGGCGATGATATCACAGCAACGGATCTTTCGGACGACGGCACCGATCCAAACGGTGACAACGCTGGCTCGCCCGGCGATCATGGCACGACCGACGATCCGACACCGTTGTTGATTCCCGACGTGGGACTGGCAAAAGTGGCCGGTGATGCTGTACCTAACGGCGATAACTTCGACGTGACCTTCACGCTCGTTTACACCAACACGGGAACCGTCGCGCTTGACAATTTAGTTCTGATTGACGATGTGGCTGCCCAGTTTGGAAACGCGTTCGTCTCCACCGGTAATATCACGATCCAAAACTTTGCAGGAACCGGAACAGCACCGGTGCCAAACGGCAATTGGAAAACAGACACCACCCAAGACATGTTGGTCTTCGGTAATCTGGACGTTGGCGATTCGTTCGAAGTCGTCTTCACTGTTACCATTGATCCCGATGGGCTCGATTCCATGTCCCAGGCCCTGGACAACCAAGCCGTTGCCACCGCTGACGGGCTCAACGACGACGGCACGAAACTTCTCGACGATGACGGCGATGTCGTCACCGCCACCGACGACAGCGACGACGGCACGGACGTGTCGGGCGAAAACGACACCGATGATGGCGATGGCGTGGTCGGCAACGATCCTACACCGATCATCATCGCGGATATTGCGGTCGCTAAAGAAGCCGTTGGATCTCCGGTTCAACTTGCCAACGGCGACTTCGAAGTTGTCTACCAGTTAGTGATCGAAAACACCGGTACCGTTGATCTGGCGAACCTGTCGCTGGTCGAAGATCTCGCCACGCAGTATGGTAACGTCTTCGTCAGCGCGTCAGGGCTGACGCTGGTCTCAGGTCCTACCGATCCAACGAGCAGCGTCGTCATCGACCCAGCGTTTAACGGTGGAAGTTCGACCGAAATGATCGACCAAGCGGCAGCAACGTATCTGGCCGTTGGCGATTCCTATACGCTTCAGTTCACCACGGTTGTTGATCCTTCATTGGTGGTCGGTCCTCTGACCAACCAGGTCACCACCACCGGTGATGCGACCGATGAAGACGGACCGATCCTTGACAGCAACGGCGATCCGATCGTTGCCACTGACGACTCCGATAGCGGAGCCGAACCAAGTGACACCAATCCGGACGAACCTGGCGATACTGGAACCAGCGACGATCCAACGCCATTGCAGGTTCCATCGGTGGGACTGGCAAAACTCTCAGGCGATCCTGTTATTAACGGCGACAACTGGGACGTGACGTTCACCTTGGTTTATGAGAACAACGGCACCGTAGATCTGAACAATCTGACGCTCACCGATGACATTGCGGCCCAATTTGGCAACGCGTTTGTATCGGCCAGCGGACTGACGGTCCAGAACTTCAGCGGCACCGGAACGGCACCGACGGCTAACGCCGCTTGGGAATCAGACACGTCCGCTTCGATGATCACCGGCGGACAAGCCAACATCGGTGATACGTTTGAAGTCGTCTTCACGGTCACGATTGACCCCGACGGCATCGACAACGCTTCCCAGTCGTTGGAGAACCAAGCCGTTGCTACCGGCGACGGATTGGACGACAACGGCGATCCGATTCTTGACGACGCCGGCGATCCGGTTGTCGCGACCGATGATAGTGATAACGGAACGGATCCAGATGGCGAAAATGGCGAAGACGATGGCGACGGCACCTTTGCCAACGATCCGACGCCGATCTACATCGCTGATATCGCGGTCGCCAAAGAAGTTGTCGGCACGCCGTCGGCCTTGCTCAATGGTAACTTCGAAGTCACCTACCAGTTGGTAATTGAAAACACGGGTACTGTTGACCTGGCGAACCTGACTCTGGTCGAAGATTTGGCGACTCAGTTCGGAGCTCCACTGGTCACCGCCGGCAACGCCACGATCGTGACGGCTCCGACGGATCCGGCCAGCAACATCGTTTTGAATCCAGCGTGGGACGGAGCCTCCGTCACCGACATGATCGACCCGTCGGCTGCTACGTTCCTGGCGATCGGTGATTCCTACATCGTTCGGTTCACCGTCGAAGTCGATTTGGACGCCGGAGGAACGTCTGGCCCGCTGGACAACCAAGTTGTTACCGGTGGAGACGGCGTTGATGGTAACGGTGACCCCATCGTTGATTCAAACGGTACACCCATCACGGCAACCGACGACAGCGACAGCGGCACCGATGTCAACGGCACCAACCCGGACCAACCGGGCGACACTGGCAACAGCGACGATCCAACGCCACTGTTGATTCCCGATGTTGGGCTTTCAAAATCGGCGGGTGATGCGGTAGCCAATGGCGATAACTTTGACGTGACCTTCCGGTTGAAGTACGAGAACACAGGCACCACGGTACTGAACAACCTGTCAATCGTTGACGACGTCCAAACACGTTTCGGCAACGCTTTTGTTTCCACCACCGGCCTTTTTATCGGGAACTTTAGCGGCACTGGGATTGCACCTATTGTAAATGGCAACTGGCCATTGCTAACGTCGGCCAATATGCTCATCGGTGGGGAGCTACAGCCGGGAGATTCATTCGACGTGGTCTTCAAGGTCACGATTGATCCTGATGGCGTCGATGGCACATCGCAGAACATCGTCAACCAAGCCGAAGCCACCGGCGAATATCCGGGGCCTGATGGAACGCCGACCACCGTCAACGATCTCAGCGATGATGGCACCGATCCAAACGGTGACGACATTACCGGCAACGATCCAACGCAGATCGTGATCGCGGACCTTGGCATCGCCAAGTCGATCGTCGGTGAACCCGTTCTGGAAGCCAACGGTAACTACTCGGTGACGTATCAAGTTGTGGTTGAGAACACCGGCACCGTCGATCTGGCGTCGATGAGCCTGATCGAAGATCTGCAAACGCAATTCGCAGCGGCTTATGTGAACGCCGGTGGGCTGACGTTGACTGTTACGCCGACCAACGCGGGAAGTAACATCGCAGTTGACAGCAGCGGCTTCAACGGCGGATCGTCGACGGAGATTCTGGACCAAACCATCAACAACGTGTTGATGGTTGGTGATTCGTTCACGATCGAGTTCACCGCTGAGATTGATCCATTGGTGGTCACCAGCGCGTTGTTGAATCAGGTCCAGGGTGCCGGCGACGCCGTCGATGCCAATGGCGATCCGATCAACGGTGCCGATGGCAATCCAGTGGTTGCGGATGACTTGAGCGACAGCGGCACCGATCCTAACGGCTCTAATCCGGACGGAGATGGCGATAACAACACGTCAGATGATCCAACGCCGTACGTACCTGAGAGCTTGGACCTGGCTGATGTATCGGGAACCGTGTTTGTTGATTCCAACAACAACGGCGTTTACGATCCTGGCGAAACGGGCATCGAGGGTGTTGAGGTCACGCTGATTGGTACTGACATTTATGGCAACGCGGTTGAGTTAACCGTGTTGACTGACGCCCAAGGCAACTACTCGTTTACGGATCTCAATCCGGGCGAATACCGGCTGATTGAAGCCCAGCCTGACGGCTACGATGATGGAGGTGACGAAGCGAACGTTGCGTTCTCTGTTGGCAACGATGAGGTGAACGATATTATCCTCGGATTCGGTGACAGCTTTGGCGGCAACAACTTCGGCGAGCAGCTCCAGGGCACCTCCGGCAACCCATCACGTCTTCCGCCATTCCTGCCGTTCAACGCAGAACGCCTCAGCAATCGCATCAGCGGTTTGCTTGGCGGACCGGGACCGGTTTATTCAGGCGTTCCCATCGCCAGCAACGGTAACCCGCTGACGCTCGATAGTGGCAGACCCGTTACAGGCGGCTACGCGTCAGAGTTTGCGACGGCCGATGCTGTGGGCGATTGCGGTTGCCCGGAAGTAGTTGAGACGCCATGCGATGTCCCAGTGACCGAACAGGTGGTCGAGGAGGTTGTTGAAGACTGTGGTGTTTGTGAAGAGGTTGTTGAAACGGCAACCGAATGCGAGTGCCAGGTTTGCGAAGAACCAGTCGCCTGCGAGCAGTGCACTGACTGTGGCAATTGTTGCGACTGTGGCAGTGTGAATCAGCGAAGCGGATTCCTCTTCCGATTTAAGAATTGGTTAAGCCGATAGAATTTGAGTGATCTTAAAGGCCGGGCAGTATTGCCCGGCCTTTTTTTTATCCAGCGTTATTCGCTTTTGGGTAGGCCAGAAACGCATTTTAGGGTTTAAGGTATCCTTCTAACCAACCTTTGCTTCCCTGAGGCGCGACGGAGTCTGCCATGTCGCTGCCGTCTGTCATGCGGAACGCGACCGCAACGGGAAATTCACCCTCGGGCGCGTTTTTGGTAAAGGTCCCGTGACCAAAATACCATCCACGCGCGACGATGTCGAACTGCTGCAGTTGGTCACCATCGAATTTCACGGTCCCACGCAACCGTGTCCGGTAACCTGAATCAGCCGACTTAATTTCAACTTCGCCAGTTAGTTGTCCGTCATCGGCCACGTTAATTTCCATTGAACGAATGTCATCGTCGCCCCACATGTTGGGTTCGCCACGGGTGTTGTCGATCAAATGAAATCTAGCAATCCGTTTGGCGAGAGACTCCGCCACGATTCCGCGTTTCAATTGCTGGAGCTCTTTGGCCAATATCCAAAGATTGTCCCGCGCGACGGACCTCTGGAATATTTTGAGAAACACGTCCTCGGTGTCTTCGTATCCGCTCAACACCTTTGTGTTGACACCAATGACCACCGCACCCTCGGGTAAACTACGTTGGTAGGTTGAATCGGCAACACCTGCTGACAACGCTTCTGCTTCTGCACTCGCATCAAACTGTTTCAATGCCTTGCGTAAAATTTGTTTCAACGTTTCGGCGTGACGGTTGTTGCAGTAACCGTAGAAGTTTCCCGCCGCATCGCAAACGTATAACCCTTGGGTCGTATGATTCATATCTTTGCGAGGCCCTTGGCGAGCGATCGCTTGATAGAACTCACCCTCCGCATCTTTCTGGGACCGGGTATACCACTGGTCGATCGCAACAGAAACGAAATGTTTCTTCAATATTGTCACCAATTCTTCATCGGCAAAGGTCGACTCACGGTCGAGCACTCCGTTGTTTCAGGTGCAGCCCAGCGGATGGCCGTCCATGGACCAGATGAAAATCGGTTTCTTATCTCTGACCGCCATGTTCTGGGCCTTCAACAACGAAGTCTGCCAAGGCACCGTTTTCCAG
>Ga0114956_1001609_pt1 | contig 17809 bp, 14 predicted proteins | sample MaitaG_FD_87304 | JGI IMG/M metagenome (GOLD analysis project Ga0114956, IMG submission 87304) | Marine algal microbial communities from Maine, USA - Maine_Asex2 metaG | ecosystem: Host-associated > Algae > Red algae > Unclassified | place: Maine, USA | collected 2015-01-05 | reverse complement strand
TACACACGGATTGAGCCTAAACGTGGATATGGATTTACTGCCCTTCACCCGCATCAACCCCTGTGGCTATGAAAATCTTGAGGTCACTCAATGCAAAGATCTAGGCATTCCTAAAACCCTTACCCAGCTCGCTGATGAGCTAGTCAGTATATTGCAGCAGCTACTACTCCTTCCAAAGATGAATTAATTCGTTTCTGTTGCCACAGTAGCCGCACCACTCAACTTTGAGCTATCAAGTTCATTACTTTCAGCATCTTGAGGGTCTGCACTTACTTTCTCATCATCCGTTGATTTTGCGCCATTCTTAGAGGCAAGCATTTTTTCAATCTCAGGTTCGAGCACGGTTAATACATGCTTCAGGACTTTAGGCTGAGCGGCAGCAGTCGGATGCAGGCCATCGCGCTGCATCAAATCAAAATCTAAAGCGACGGGCTCTAGTAAAAATGGCAGCAGTGGTAAATCATATTTCTCAGCAAGGTCGACATACACCTTTTCGAATTTTTGGGTATAGGTGAAACCATAATTCAGCGGGATTCGAATGCCTAATAAAACAACTTTTGCGCCTACCGCTTGAGACATCTCGATCATACCCTGCAAATTTTCTTGCATCACTTCAGTCTTAAAGCCACGCAAACCGTCATTTGCGCCCAATTCCAATAGTAATAATGTGGGCTTATGTGCTTTCAAAGCATCCGGTAATCTGGTTATCCCGCCCTGAGTCGTTTCACCGCTGATGCTCGCATTAATGATATCTAGTTCGTCTTTGTATTGCTCCTGAAGCAGGCTGACCCAGCCTTTTTCCTGAGGGATACCGTAAGCCGCACTGAGGCTGTCACCCCACACCAATACGCTGGTCTTATTCGATGTTTCAGGCTCAGAAGTCTGCTTAGCAGCTACCTCTCCGGAAATTAATAATAGACTCACTGCAAGCGAATAAATGAATGCGTATAATGGTTTTATCATTTTCATAAAGTCCTAAATACTATGTCAGAAAAAGAGATCAGTTATGCCATTGAGACCCTCAGCATGGCCAAAAAGATCCAATTAAAAAATAATCAGCCGCTATCTATTTTAGATGATATCACGCTGCAAATTCCGCAAGGAAGCTCAGTGGCGATTACCGGCGCTTCAGGCTCAGGAAAAACCACTTTGCTAGGTTTGTTAGCAGGCCTAGATGCACCTAGTTCGGGCGATATCAAGCTGTTAGGACAGTCAATGCTAAACCTTGACGAAGATCAACGAGCCGCATTGCGATTAGGACAGGTGGGCTTTGTATTTCAGTCGTTTCATCTGATGAACAACTTAAGTGCGCTCGAAAACATAATGTTGCCATTGGAATTAGAGCAGACCCATAAAGATCCTCGGACGATGGCTAATGAAGCGCTTGAGCAAGTTGGTTTGAGCGAGCGCGCCGATCACTTGCCAACCCAACTGTCCGGGGGAGAGCAACAGCGTATTGCCTTGGCTCGTGCTTTTGTTAATCAACCTAAAGTCTTATTCGCCGATGAGCCAACCGGCAATCTTGATCAGGCAACGAGTAATGAAATTGAAAAACTGCTGTTTCAACTGCAACAAGACAATCAGAGCACGCTGGTGCTAGTCACCCATGACGAAGCACTTGCCGAACAGTGCCAGATTCACCACCGCATTGTCGACGGTAAGTTAGCATGAACCTATTAAAAACATGGCGTCAGGCTTGGCGCATTGCTGAAATGCGGCTGTTGTTTTTAGCATTAGTCATTTCGGTTACCGCAGTCACTTCGGTTAACTTCTTTACCGATAGAACCGAACGCTCCATGACCATGCAGGCGACCAAGCTCTTAGGTGCCGATTTAATTGTCAGGTCTTCCAGACCACTTGATAAAGCTTATTTAGCGCAAGCCGATACACTCGGACTGACTCAAGCTGAAATGATTAGTTTCAGAAGTATGGTTTCGGTCGGTGACGGTGACAGCCTCAAATTAGCTCAGGTGAAAGCCGTCAGTGAAAGCTTTCCGCTTCGCGGCACTGTCGAAACGAATACAACCCTTCAGCGTAACGGCGAGAGAGACTTCTTAAGCGAACTCAAGTCTGGACAAATATGGGCTGACCCGGCCTTATTTAGCGCCCTGAACCTCCAACCTGGCAGTGACGTTCGAATTGGACGCAGCCTCTTTCAATTGAGCAAAGCGCTAATTAAAACACCGGATCAAGGCTCTAATGTTTTTCAGTTCTCCCCTCCGGTACTGATGCCCATAGCTGACCTTGCGCAGACCGGCTTATTAACACCGGGAAGTCGAGCAAGTTTCAGTTACTTATTTGCTGGTGATGAAGGCCAGGTTGTTGCGATGCGCGACTGGCTGAAAGATCAGCTAAAAACCGGCGAGAGGCTTGAGACCCTGAACGACGGTGCCCCAGCGGTGAATACCGCACTGCAACGTGCTCAACGCTTCCTGAACTCTGCTGCATTACTCAGCGTTATCCTAGCCGGTGCAGCCATAGCACTGACTAGCTACAGCTTCAGTCGCCACGAAACTCACACCGTTGCTGTGTTAAAAACGATGGGCGCTTCACGTAGAAAAATTCTCTATCGCTATCTAAGCCAGCTTTTCATTACGTCAACCGCAGCGGCTATATTAGGAATATTCATAGGGTTTCTAATTCAAAGCAGCGTTGCCTATTTCTTGCGAGATCTGCTTAAGCAAGACCTACCAAGCACTAGCTTTTTTCCAGCATTGACTGGTTTGCTTACGGCCTGGATTATGGTTTTGAGCTTCTCAGCACCGCAGTTATTGCAGCTAGTCAATACTACCCCAGTGCAAATTTTTCAACGGCAAAGCGCCGCTCGCAGCAGTCTCTGGAAGTTCCTGCTCGGAACAATTTTAGCGGGCATCTTCGCATTGATGTGGCTGCAAACACGCGACCTTAAGCTAAGCTTGTTTATGTTCATTGGCGTTTTAGCAGCCGTTGTTATTTTCTGGCTGGTCGCTACCCTGCTCTTGTCTTTACTCAAGCGACTTAGTCGCAACAGCCATACGTTACGATCGTTGAGCAATGCTGGCCAACGTCTACAGCTGCTAATCGTTGTATTCGGCATTGGGCTATTTAGTTTGCTACTGCTCACTGCGCTGCAAAGTGATTTGCTGGAACGTTGGCAAGATAGTATTCCTGATAAAGCTCCAAATCATTTCCTTATCAATATTCAACCGAATGAAGTCACCGAGTTAAAAGAATACCTCAGCAGCAATCAAATCAATCCAGAGCTCTATCCCTTAATTCGTGGCCGTCTGGTTGAGATAAAAGGCAAGCCAGTTACTCCAGACGACTTTGAATCACCTCGTAGCAAACGCTTGCTACAACGTGAATTCAATCTGTCCTCAGTTAAAGAACTTCCAGCAGCCAATATTATGCTGGAGGGGGAATGGTTTACAGACAACGATGCGATGGGTTTATCTGTTGAGGCAAGTGTTATGGAGCGTTTCGCACTTAAGCTGGGCGATACCCTGACCTTCGACATTGGCGGGCAAAAAATCACTCAAACTATCACCAGCTCCCGTCAGGTCAATTGGGATAATTTGACGCCTAACTTTTTCGTTCTGGCCGCACCTGATTCAATGAGCAAACTTCCTCAGACACTGATTACCAGTCTCTATGTACCACCGGAAGATACCAAGCTGATTCCGCAACTTGTCAAACAGCACCCCAGTGTTAGCGCGATTGACATCACAGCGATCATGATGCAAGTCAAAGATTTGATTTCTAAAGCAGCCATGGCCATCCAAGCTATCTTTGGTTTCACTTTGATATCAGGGATTATCGTTTTATTTGCCGCACTTCAGTCACAAAGAGCAGAACGCCGACGCGAGCTGGCTATTCTCAAAACCATCGGTGCAAGTCGTAAACAATTGAAAAAGACCATCCTGACAGAGTTTGCCTTGGTCGGTGGAATTGCAGGATTCCTTGCCGGAACCTTTGCCATGATCAGTAGTAATATCGCGGCCTATTCATTATTTGACTTGCAGCCCACATTCAACTTTTCCTTGATTCTTCTTGGAATGGTGAGCGGCGCTGTACTGGTGGGAATCGCGGGATATATTAATCTCCGGCCGCTGTTGCAAGTGGCTCCGGCGATGTTATTTCAAGAGCATGAGGCTTAACAGGAGATGTTTGGCCTCAGCTCTTTGCCTCGTCGCTGCTCTTGGTCTTGTCGTTTTTAGCTTCTTCAAGTATCCATGAGACAAAGGCTTCTACCGACTCGTTGCCGCTTTCTTGCTCTGGCCTGATAACGTGATAAGAATTTTCAAGCGGCATTTTCAGATCAAACGGTATGCACAGGCGTCCAGCGTCAATATCGTACTGGGCCAGTGGCTCCATACTGAGTCCAACGCCCTGCTCATCTATAGCGCCACCCAGCACCAGTAGCACATGATTGAAGTGCAAACCGCGTTTCGCATCGATCCCCTCAACCCCTGCAAGCTCTAACCAATTTGCCCAACTTGGCCGACCAGTGTAACCCGTATCGTCATGCAAAAGAGTATGAAACTGCAGATCACTTGGCTTCTTCAGAGGGTGCTCACCCTCGCTCTTGAGCTTTGGACTGCAAAGTGGAACTGCTGAAACATCGAACAATTTATCGACCCGATAGCCCGGATAGTTACCACTACCAAAACGAATGATCACGTCGATTTTATCATTGCGAAACCAATCGTCCATATTGGAGGAAGAGTCTCGACTGGAGATAAGCGTGTCATCACCCGTGATTTGCATATCAATATCGGGATGGGTGCCTGAAAATCTATGCAGTCTGGGAACCAGCCATTTAGCGGCAAATGAAGGAGCCATGCACACATTAACGCTGGCATGCTCGGTGTATCGACGCATTAGCTGAACCGCTTCCGACAGTGTACTAAATGCTTCACGCAGCTTTGGCAACGCAACTTTAGCGGCTTCGGTGAGCTCTATCGCACGATTTTTTCGATCAAACAAAGGGAAACCGAGATGGTCTTCAAGCGCTTTTATCTGGTGGCTTACTGCGGCCTTGGTGACGAATAACTCATCTGCGGCCTTGCTAAAGCTAAGGTGTCTCGCAGCGGACTCGAACACGCGAAGTGAGTTAAGAGGCGGAAGTTGTGCCATAAGCTGTAAATCTTAATAATTGTTATAATATAGAAATCGCAGTAATGCGCGACGAACAAGTATACATCGCAACTAACACTACCACACGTTCATATAACTGCAACTTTACCGCTTTATTAACTTACCTGCTTAAAATATGCACTAGCGGCATATTTTAAGCAGGATTTCTAAACCTCAACGCGTCTTCTGAAAGCTTGCTCGTCTTTTCCAAATAGATACGCGCTGCGAGCATTTGCAAATACTGCAACTGACTCTCCAGCTTTTGTGCGGTCACTTCCCGAGCGCTCCACAACAAAATTATCGTTATCCCCATACTCACCATAGAGAAATGACGTTCCACCTAAGTGCTCAGATAGGGCCACTTTAAGCTCAAAACTAAAATCCCCTTCAAGACCCGAAAGATCTTCAGGACGCAACCCTAATGTTAAAGGATCACCGATATTTGCGGCAGACGTGTCAAACTCTAAATCGACTGATTGACCATCAGGTAACTTAACCGTCGTTGTCTCAGCACCATTCGCTTCCAACATCACCTGCATGAAGTTCATACGTGGCGAGCCGATGAAGCCAGCAACAAATAGGTTTTCAGGGTGAGTGTATAACTCTAGCGGTGAACCATGCTGCTCGACATAACCACCTTTAAGCACAACAATTTTATCTGCCATTGTCATTGCTTCAACCTGGTCATGAGTAACATAGATCATGGTATTGCCAAGCTGATGGTGCAACTTACCAATTTCTAAACGCATCTCCACTCGCAACTCAGCATCAAGATTAGACAATGGCTCATCAAACAAGAAAACATCAGGGTTACGTACAATGGCACGACCGATCGCCACACGCTGACGTTGCCCACCTGATAATTCTTTAGGCTTACGCGACATCAGTTTATCTAGCTGAAGAATTTCAGAAGCATGTCTAGTTTTTTCTTGAACGACAGATTTTTCAACCCCATTCATTTTTAAACCAAAGCCAAGATTTTCTTCAACGGTCATGTGTGGATATAAGGCATATGACTGGAAAACCATCGCTATACCACGATTCGCCGGCTCAACATCGGTAACGTCTTTGCCGCCAATAGCAACAGTTCCGCTTGTGGCTTCTTCGAGGCCAGCAATCAATCTAAGCAACGTGGACTTACCGCAACCAGAAGGCCCAACAAACACCGTAAACTCGCCCGATGAGATAGTCAGATCAATCCCGTGAATGATTTCTACATTACCAAAAGCTTTTACTAATTTGCTTAATTTTACATCAGCCATTATATCTAACCTCTAAACTCAATGTGGTATCGGGCTGAAGGCGTTGCGCTATTGCATCAGATACTTTCGCTACCCTTCTTCCCCAATCCTGAAAATTACTTTCGTTCACCCTAAATGTGGGTGCTGTTACACTTATTGCCGCGACGGGCATACCTAAACTATCTACTATCGCTGAAGCTACACAACACACCCCGTGTTGGTGCTCTTCGTTATCCATTGCAAAACCAGTCTTTCTAATCTCACTCAGCTGACGACGCAACAACGCAGGTGAAGTTATGGTCTGCTGGGTATAGCGCTTAAATTCGAGTGATTGTATTAATGTATCTTGTTGGTCGTCAGGTAGCATCGCCAACATCGCTTTGCCGACTCCGCTACAATAAACCGGTGACTTATCCCCGACACTAACCGTGTAGCGAATGCTTTGCTCCGACTCAACCTGAGACAAATAAACCGCATTAGAGTCTACCAGTACAGCTAATTGCACAGACTCGCTTGACACTTCTGCAAGATCCAACATCATCGGGTAAGCCAACTCTCTCACATCCGACTGCTTCCAAGCCATGTTGGCCAACTCAAGCAATCGATATCCCACTCGATAGGTCTGACTGCTTTCGTCTAAACGAACCATCCCTTCCAACTGCAAGCTAGACAATAAGCGATGCAAAGTAGCTTTTGGAAACTCTAACTTTGATTGCAGATCTGCAAACCGAAGCGGTATTTTGGACTCAGCAATTGCTGACACGACATTTAAGCCTCGAGCCAATCCACTGTTTTCCACTTTTACGCCGCTTACTTTGGCCATGAGACCTCATCGTTGATGGATAAAGAACATCCGTTTATGTAATTCGGAACATTGTTCCACTAACCGAGTAAAAAAACAATAGGCAAATTTAAGAAATCAAATTAATGTAGTTGTAGATTGACAGCAGTTGATAAAAATCCATATACTGCATTTTGGAACAACGTTCCGATTTTTGAATAATTACTTTTGGGGAGCTGATAATGAGTAGTACGCTTAATCAACGACGCTTCAACTTGACACCATGGCTGTTCTTGTTGCCAGCGATGATAATGTTCGCTCTTTATGTGGTGTACCCGATTCTTCAGAGCATTTCACTCAGCTTCTATGAGTGGGACGGTATGGGAGATAAAGTCTGGGTCGGTTGGAACAATTACGTCGAGCTATTTGATGATGACAATTTTTGGACGTCGCTAAAAAATAATATCATCTGGTTAGTTTTCTTTATGTTAGCACCTGTCATTGGTCTGGCTATTGCGCTGTTTCTTAACCAAGAAGTAGTAGGGGTTCGATTAGCTAAATCACTCTTCTTCTTCCCATTTGTTATTTCACAAGTGGTTGTCGGTTTAGTTTTTGCTTGGTTTTATGATCCTGGCTTTGGCTTGATGGGACACTTTATGAACTTTGTCGGCATGGAACCTTTTTCCTTACTAGGCGAGGAAAATACGGTGACCTATGCGATTATCGTGGCAGGACTTTGGCCACAAATCGCTTATTGCATGATCCTCTATTTAACAGGACTTAACAGTCTGAACCCAGAACAAATTGAAGCGGCAAGACTCGATAATGCCAAGGGTTTCAAAATGCTCTGGTATATCATTTTGCCACAACTCAGGCCCGCTACCTTTATAGCTATTGTCGTAACAGTCATTGGCGCACTGCGAAGCTTTGACCTAATCGCCATCATGACAGACGGTGGACCTTACGGTAGCAGCTCAGTACTAGCTTATTACATGTATGAACAGAGCATCAGTAGTTACCGCATGGGCTATGGCGCAGCGATCGCCACTGTGTTGTTTATGATTATGAATGTCTACATAGCTTTCTTCCTTTGGAGAATGCTCAAGGCGGAGGAGCGATAAAATGTTTCCAACACCCTTAAAACACCGTTCAACAGCAGCTAATATCAGCTATCGATTCGCTTTACCGATCACACTACTGATTTGGCTGTTACCACTAATCGCCGTTGCATTGACCTCTATTCGCTCAATTGAAGATATCAATCAAGGCAATTACTGGGGTATGCCAACGTCGTGGAACATGGTAGAAAACTATAGTGAAGTTTTCACCGCGACACCAATGTGGCAATACCTACTGAATACGTTAAAAATCACCATCCCAACAGTCATTGGCAGTATCACGCTGGCAACACTCGCAGGCTTTGCACTGGCTAAATATAAGTTCCGTGGCAATACCCTGTTGTTTGCACTGTTTATCGCTGGAAACTTCGTACCGTTCCAAATTCTGATGATACCGGTTCGTGACTTGACGATAGGTATGGGTCTGTACGATACGACTATAGGTCTGGTGTTATTTCATGTAGCGTTCCAAACCGGCTTTTGTACGCTGTTTATGCGTAACTTTATTGCTCAACTGCCCAATGAATTAATGGAGTCCGCACGCTCTGAAGGAGTCAAAGACTGGCAGATATTCACTTACATCATCCTGCCGTTAGTGCGCCCTGCTTTGGCAGCATTAGCCGTACTTATCTTCACTTTTATCTGGAATGACTTTTTCTGGGCGCTGATATTAGTCCAGAGCGATGAAGTCCGCCCAATTACGGCAGGCTTAAGCGCGTTGAAAGGACAATGGCTGGCTTCATGGCACTTGATTAGTGCGGGCTCCATCATCGCCGCTATTCCTCCGGTGATGCTGTTCTTCCTCATGCAGAAACATTTTGTCGCGGGTCTAACCCTCGGAGCCAACAAAGGATGAGGCAACAAATTTATCGTTTAGACAGCAGCGATTGTACGCTGCTGCTGCTTAGTATTGATTATGCAATACCGGCCGTTGCGTATTATGGCTCTAAACTCAATTCACAAATCGACGCTAAAACGATGTTTGCACTGTCAGGCGATGCTATTCCAAATGCAAAGCTTGACAGCAGAACGCAACTCTCGCTGCTGCCTGAAAACAGCCATGGGTTCTTTGGCGAGCCTGGTCTGCGTGGGCACCGTAATGGGCGGAACTTTACCCATCGTTTTACGGTAGAAAACGTAGAGCAGAGCGCAGACCACCTTTGCATATCAGCCCATGACATTGATGCAGGATTACAGCTAGCCATCGATATATCGCTTGATGCGCAGAGCAATGTATTTTGCTGGAAACATCGACTGACTAATCAAATAGAAACGCCTTACACGCTTGACTACTTGGCTTGCCCAACCTTGCCTGTCTCGTTACCTATGAACCAATTGACTACGCTGCACGGTCGCTGGGGCAAAGAGTTTCAACAACAAACCGTTGAACTGGCTGCTGGAAAATTCCAAATTGATAACCGTCGTGGCAGAACCAGTCATGAGCACTTCCCAGGAATGATCGCTACAGAGAAAACTACGGGAGAATTAAGCGGTAAGGCAATCGCTGCACATTTGGGCTGGAGCGGTAACTATCGCCTGATGATTGACAATATCAGCGAGCATCAGCGCTATCTGCAATGCGGCGAATTGTTGTTGCCCGGCGAGGTCATTCTCAAACAAAATCAGTCTTATGAGACACCCGTTTTATATACCACCAAGACTAGTGGCGGACTCTCAAAAGTTTCGCAACAGCTACATCAATATGCCAGAAAAAACTTACTGCCTAAATGGACACGCACCACTAGACCGGTTCATTCCAATAGCTGGGAAGCACTGTACTTTGACCATGACATGGACAAGCTAATCGCACTGGTTGATGCTGCCCACGCCACTGGCGCAGAGCGCTTTGTGTTAGATGACGGCTGGTTTGTTGGCCGCCGTTCTGACAATGCTGGTTTAGGCGATTGGCAGGTGGATGAAACGATTTATCCTGATGGCCTACATCCACTTGTTGATCACGTCAGATCAAAAGGAATGCAGTTTGGTCTGTGGTTTGAACCTGAAATGGTGAATTCAGACAGCACACTATTTCGATCCAATCCAGAGTCGCCGTTAAAACACGCACCCTACCCGCTGCTGCCTGCAAGAAATCAGGAAGTGCTGGATCTTTGCCAACCCAAATTATTTGAATATTTATTTCATTCGATGTCAATTTTGATTGAAGAATACAAAATTGATTACATCAAATGGGATATGAACCGCGACACGCTTAATGCAGGCGCTGATCAGCAAGCGTCACAGCACAAACAAATCCATGCTGTTTACCGACTGATGGATGCACTGAATAAAAAGCATACAGGACTGGAAATAGAGAGCTGTGCATCGGGCGGTGCCCGCGTTGATTTTGGTGTATTACAGCATACCGGACGAATCTGGGCTTCTGACAATATTGACCCTATCGAACGGATTAGCATCCAACACGGCTTTAGCCTGTTCTTTCCACCAGAGATCATGGGCGCGCACATTGGCTCTAAGATCGCTCATTTAACGGGTCGGCAAACAACGTTAGACACTCGCGCTATTCTCGCGCTGCAAGGTCAAACTGGCTTTGAGTTTGATAGCCGTAAACTGGATGACGAAGAACGCGTTACGGTCAAGCATTACACCGACATTTATAAGCAAAACCGCGAATGGTTAGGCGAGTCGTTGCTATGGAGACTCCCGTCGATACAGAACTGCTTGCATGTTCGTGGTATGGTTTCTCAGGATCAAACACAGTCACTTTGGACAGTTGTCAGTGATGGTAGTCATCTACAAGCAACGCCTGGCAAATTGACTTTGCACGGCCTGGCCCCCGAGGCCATCTATGAAGTAACCTGCCTCAATGCAGACTTGCCGTATTTGGCGCAATTTGGCAAAGCCATGCCGCTGTGGATGGATAGTAATTCACTAACATTAAGTGGGGAGCTACTGATGCAATTAGGGTTTATGTTGCCTTACATGCCGTCGCAAACTGCACTCTTGCTAGGCTGCCGAGTCGCTGGAACCAAGCAATAAACAGATACCTTTATAAAATTTTATACAACGTATACACACTATGAGCAACAGCCAGCTACAACAGCCCTTTATTGAACGCTTCGAAGTAAGTGACAGTCCTATTCGCGTGTTTTACGCACCGGGTAGAGTTAACTTGATTGGTGACCATACTGATCACTGTGGTGGTTTGGTTTTCCCCTGCGCAATAAACAGTGGCACAACGATGCTTATTCGCAGACGGGATGATAGCAATGTCAAACTTGCTTCCATGAACTTCGAGCTGATGGCGTCATTAGCACCCGTTGAGCTTAATCAGAAATACGGCGATAACTGGATCAACTATGTACTCGGCGTCATCGATCAATTTCGCCAACGGGGTGTTGAGACAACAGGCTTTGAGTGCTTGTTTAGTGGCAATATCCCCAATGGAGGCGGCTTGTCATCCTCTGCCTCTCTGGAAGTTGTGACGGCTTACGCCCTAAACGAACTCTATAGCGCAGGCTTTGATGAGATCCAGCTCGTAAAAATAGCCCTAGCTGCGGAAAACGAGTTTGTTGGTATGAACTGCGGCATCATGGATCAATATGCAATTGCCATGGCTAAAAAAGAGCATGCAATGATGCTTGACTGCAACACCCTAGAGTGCGAACAAGTACCGTTAAAACTCGATGGCTACCAGATAGTCATAGTCAACTCAAACCAACGTCGTGATTTAGTCGACTCAAAATATAACGAGCGATTTGAAGAGTGCCAGCAGGCAACTCGGGATATGCAGAAACATTTAGACATTAAACAACTTGCTGAAGTTACGCTTGAGCAATTAGACGCTAATCTGGCGAACTTCAGCAGCCAAACGATTGCCAATCGCGCGAAACACGTCATTACCGAACACAACCGAGTCCGCCAAGCAGTAACCGCATTGACTAATAATGAACTTGAAGTATTCGGCCAACTAATGAACGAATCACATCAATCGATGAGTCAGCATTTCGAAGCTTCCACGGACATTATTGATAAGCTGATTGAAATCTCCCTGGCCAGTGATGGCGTGATTGGCGCTCGCATGACAGGTGGTGGATTTGGTGGCTGTACCGTTAATCTGGTTGCCAGCGCTCAAGTTGAAAACTTTATTGAGACCGTTGGTAAGCGCTATACAGAAGTCTGCGGTTTGACCGCTGATTTTTACCCAACACAAAGTGACAATGGCATGAGGGAGCTTAGTTAGTGGCAGCTTCGCAATCACAACAAGGTAACTGGGAACGCCGCTGGCACCCGCTATTATCTCAGTGGGTCATCATTGCAGCCACCACCGGTAATCGCCCGTGGAACGGCGCTGTGGTCGGTGGGACGCAATCTGAAAACGAAACGCCCAGACACGATCCAAGTTGCTACCTTTGTCCAAGCAACACTCGCTCTAATGGCACTGAAAATCCTAATTACTCCGGGCCTTTTGCATTTGACAATGATTACGCGTCCTTTTCACCTGAAGCGCCAACATTTAGAGATGATGACTCAAGCCCACTCATGCGACGTGACTCCAATCTTGGTCGCTGTCGTGTATTGTGCTGGACAGAAGATCATAGTAAGACCTTAGCCAGTATTAGCCGTGAGAATATGCACGCGGTCGCTAAACTTTGGCAAAATGAATACAACACGCTTTGTGAAGAATCAGATATCGAACAGATTTTGATTTTCGAAAATAAAGGTCAGGAAATTGGCGTTTCAAACCCACACCCTCACGGGCAAATCTATGCAACTGGGTTTGTTGGAGACACCTTTAGCCGATTACGCGAAAGCCAGGCCGATTGGACTAAGCAACATAATTCCAATTTACTACTAGATCTGATTGCTCGACCAGAATACCAAGACACTTTAAAAATAGCAGAAAACGAACACTGTATCGCAATCATTCCTTACTTTGCGCGCTTTGCTTACGAATGTTGGATTATTCCAAAACAAACAGCTCAGCACATCGGACAACTCAACGATGCTGTGCTTTATGATCTAGCTGACCTTTATCAGCAAATGGCGAAGACCTATAACGTATTATTTCAGCGTGAGAGCCCGAACATTAGCCTGCTGTATAACGCGCCTTGCAACGATCATCCTGACAATGCGAATTGGCAGTTTCATATTGTTATGCAGCCGCCCTTACGCGAACCGGACAAACTAAAGTATTTAGCAGGTTATGAATCTGGCAGCGCCAATATTGTTAATCCAGTTCAACCTGAAATTGCCGCAGAAAGTTTGCGTCAAGCCTTTACAGCACAGAAGACACAGGCATGAAGTTAGGTGTTTGCTATTACCCTGAGCAATGGTCAGAAGACCTGTGGGAGCAAGATGCAGCTGAAATGGTTGCAACGGGTATTGAGTGGGTTCGCATTGGCGAATTCGCTTGGAGTCGTTACGAGCCTAACCCCGGTGAGTACCACTGGGACTGGCTAAGAAAGTCATTAGATATTATTGGAAACGCCGGATTAAAAGTTGTACTAGGCACGCCTACCGCTACGCCACCAAAATGGCTGATGGATCAACACCCCGACATTATCGCGATCAATGAAGAAGGCAAACCTCGAGGCTTTGGTTCTCGTCGTCACTACTGTTTTTCATCACAAATTTATCGTGAACATTGCAAACGCATTGTTACGGAGATGGTTAAAGAATTTGGTAACCACCCTGCCGTAAAAGCTTGGCAAACTGACAATGAATACGGCTGTCACGACACCATCATTAGTTATTCAGACTCTGCACTTACGGAGTTTAGAAAATGGTGTGCTCAGTACTTTAATAACAATATCCAAACGCTTAACCAAGCGTGGGGGAATGTATTTTGGAGTATGGAGTATCGCTCCTTCGACGAGATTGAGCTACCTAACCTGACTGTCACAGAGTCAAACCCTGCACACAAACTAGACTTCTGGCGCTTCAGCAGCGATCAGGTCGTTAGCTACAACAAAATACAAACGGATATTCTCCGAGAGCACTCGCCAGGTCGCGATCTGATCCATAACTACATGGGGAATTTCACCGACTTTGATCATCACGATGTATCCGCTGATTTGGACATCGCCAGTTGGGATAGTTACCCACTAGGGTTTCTTGATCAAAGCAATGCATCAGAAGCTGAAAAACTTCAATGGATGCGTACAGGACACCCAGACTTTGCTGCATTTCATCACGATCTTTATCGTGGTACCGGAAGCGGTAGAATGTGGGTAATGGAGCAGCAACCCGGCCCTGTTAATTGGGCTCCACATAACCCATCACCACTTAATGGCATGGTGCGCTTTTGGAGCTGGGAAGCCTTTGCACATGGGGCGGAAGTCGTTAGTTATTTTCGCTGGAGACAGGCGCCCTTTGCTCAGGAGCAGATGCATAGCGCATTGAAGCGTCCTGATAACAGTGCTGATATTGCTTTAACAGAAGCGGCACAAACTGCGTCTGAAATTAGGTGCTTGTCTGGTATCGAAACATCTCAAAAGACATCAAAGTCTGACATAGAGCCAAACCCTACCCTTACACCAACGCAGCCCCATAAAGAAGTCGCATTGATATTTGACTACATGAGCGATTGGTCATTACGAGTCCAACCTCAAGGTAACAACTACGCTCCCTTGGATTGGACAATGTCGATCTATACCTCTTGCAGAGCATGTGGTGTTAATATTGATATCCTACCTCCTAGCGCCAACTTGGAAGGATACAAAGCGATCGTCGTTGCGAACCAACAGTTAGAACATAGCGATCTATTAGCATCATTGCAGGCAACTAAAGCACAAATCATTCTGGGCCCACGCAGCTTTTCCAAAACTCAGCAATACCAGATACCTAAAAATCTTGCACCTGGAAGTTTACAGGATCTTATCCCACTGAAAGCTGTTCGGGTTGAGTCATTAAACAGTGCTTGGTCTGCTGAAGTTAACTCAACCGAAGCGAAACTAAACGAAGCAGACGAAAGCTCTGACGCACCTTTATCAATTAAAAAGTGGCGCGAGTTCATTGAAACTGATTTAGAACCGAAATTTACATCAAATGATGGTTGGGGTTTTCTGTACCAATACAACAACATCCATTATATTAACGGCTGCATGGATCAATGCAGTCTTAACCAGCTGTTTATGCAGTTACTCAGTCAAAACGAGTCATTGCAGTTATCGCCTTGTCCAAATGGACTGAGGCAGCAGAAGCTTGGGCAGTGGCAGTTCTTCTTTAATTATGGTTCTGAAGAACAGCTCCTACCTAGTCACCGTCAGATGATTTTAGGCGAACACGCGTTAGCTCAAGGTCAAATGGCAATTGTTAAACTTTAAACTGATCTATTTTTTAATTTGAGATGAGGAAATCAAATGCACATGATTCAAAAAACTCTTATCACTTTGGCTGCCACAGTTGCATTGTCTGCATCTGCTTTGGCTGGCACATTAGTGATTAACTCTGACCAAGCCGATCCAGCTCCAAAAGCTGCATTTGCTCAGGTTGTGAAAGACTTCGAAGCGGCGAATCCTGACATCACAGTCAAGATGAATACCTTCGATAAAGAAGCGTACAAAACTGCAATACGGAACTGGCTAGCGACTGAGCCACCTGATGTTGTATTTTGGTATGCTGGAAACCGTATGAAGCAGTTCGTTAGCAAAGATCTTCTCGAAGATGTTTCTGACATATGGGAATCAGAAGGTCTGAACGACAAAATGAGCACAGCTCAACCTGCAATGACTATCGATGGTAAGCAATGGGGCGTCCCAACCACTTATTATCAGTGGGGTGTTTACTACCGTAAAGATATCTTTGCAAAGCTAGAGATCGAAATCCCTAAGACTTACGATGAGTATCTAGCGGCAAGTGCTAAGATCAAAGCTGCAGGTATTGCACCGGTAACAATCGGTACTAAGTACTTATGGACGGCTGCTGGTTGGTTCGACTACATGAACATGCGCACTAACGGCCTGCAGTTCCACATTGATCTAATGGATGGAAAGATTCCTTACACAGATGACCGTGTTAAGGCAACTTTCGCTAACTGGATGAAGATGGTTGAGCCTGGCTACTACATCAAAGATCACGCGACTTACTCTTGGCAGGAAGCTCTACCGTTTTTGTTGAAAGGTGAAGCGGCAATGTACTTGATTGGTAACTTCGTTACACCTCAGTTGGGCGACCAAGAAGAGAACGTTGGCTTCTTCCAGTTCCCTATCATTGATCCTACGAAAGATGTTGGTGAAGATGCACCGATGGATACTGTTCACATCCCTGCAAAAGCTAAGAACAAAGCTGATGCTCGCAAATTCCTTGCTTACTTAGCAAATCCGGATGTACAGACAAAAATCAATGCAGCGATCAACCAGATCCCACCTCACAAAGATGCTAAAGCGGCTGACAACTACTTCCTAAATATCGGTATTAAGATGTTAGGCGAAGCAGATGGTCAAGCGCAGTTCTTTGATCGTGATACCACTCCTGGTATGGCGAAAGAAGGCATGAAGGGATTCCAAGAGTTTATGGTTAAGCCAGAGCGCCTTGAGAAGATCCTTGAAACATTAGAAAAGACACGTAAGCGTGAGTTCAAAGTTAAGTAATTAACCTTGTAAAAACGTTTGATGGGGCGGTAGTTAGGAATAACTACCGCCTTTTTTCTAGAAGAAATTCATTTTAGCAGCCTGAGCCTTATCAACAGCAAATGGATCTTCTTCCTCAGGCTCCTCAGCAACTGGCAGAATGACATTTCCGTCAATATTAACTTGTGACTCTTCGGCTTGCTCAGTTTCAGGCATTAGGGTAATCATCGTTTCAAGTGGCCCACCTAGTGGATTGACCATACCCCAAAAAGCTTCAGCTTCCATCAGGGTTGGCTTATCTTGAGCACTGCTGTTCATTAAGGAATATTTGACGGTTTCTGTTTCAGCAAGCGCTTCAATGGTATTTTCAATCTCCCAGCTCCTACAACGGGCACTAGTGAGCCTACCATCTGAAAAACGCATCAGTACTGATTTTTTAGTCTCCGTCAGCAAGGTCAGCATTGCGGAGTTTTTTTCCAGAAATATCGTTCTCAGCTCTTCAAATAACACGGACTTGGGGACGAACTGGCTGGCACTCATAACTATCTCCTATTAGTTAACAGTGTCTGATCCTTCAACCAAACACTTCTACCTCATTCTTCTTATTAATTATCAGCCCTATTTTCATACTACCCCGAAACACTTATCACAGTCTATTGAACATAAAAAAAACAATCTGAAACCCGACAAATGCCTGAACAAACGTCCAATAACCACAGCTAAGGAGAAAAATTCCAGTGTAATCACGGAGTAGATTACACTGGAAACCACAAAAATTAGCGAGTCAAAACCCGAACTGAAGTAACGTGATCGGTGCTGCGCAATGCCTCAATGACCGCATCAGACGGAACATCTTCCAAGTCTAATATATTGTAAGCCACTTCATTTCGGCTTTTATTTACCATATCAAGGACGTTCACATTATCCTTTGCAAACTGAGAAAGTACATTTCCCAATACACCCGCAACATTATTATTGGTAAACGTGATGCGGCAAGCTGCATTTCCCCAAGCCATCTCAGTG